>Ga0272442_10003616_pt1 | contig 21621 bp, 22 predicted proteins | sample SSMForm2O_FD_200262 | JGI IMG/M metagenome (GOLD analysis project Ga0272442, IMG submission 200262) | Marine sediment archaeal communities from Little Sippewissett salt marsh, Falmouth, MA, United States - SSM-Form-2O | ecosystem: Environmental > Aquatic > Marine > Wetlands > Sediment ... | reverse complement strand
GACGGCTCTTGGCTCGGTCGCCCTCCGGGCTCCCTCCCCAAGAGCCAGTTAACCGTTAACCCGAGCGTAACAGTTCCACCTTAATTCAAAGGTGATTCTGTCCAACGCATGGGGACAACCTTAGCGTAACGGCATGTTATGCGCTGACGTGATGGAAATAACAACCTTCAAGGGCGGTAAAGCAAAAACGCCGGACCGATTTCCCAGCCCGGCGTCTCTTTCCTCATAAACCTCCGCAAGTCGGTTTTGTATAGTGACCGCGATTAAAAAATCCAATTGGATCTCAGCTATGTCATTTTCAACGTACTGCCGGGCGTTCTCGCGGAATTACCCTCAAGGGTATCTTATTCAACATTCAGAACAGAGTTGAATTCTCCAAACGGATTCATCTCGATCCAGTCATTATACGGGTCCTGCTGCCACTGCCCGTCCACCACCAGCCGATACCGGTACAATCCCTTGTTCAACAGCATCTTCAAATGCCATTTGCCGTTCTCGTCCACGCGATCCAGAGTCGTGATTTCCGGATTCCATTCATTGAAATCGCCGGCAATCTGGACCTTCTGTGCCCGTGGATAGATGGCGCTGAACAGCACATGCCCGTCATGCTGACGAACACCGTAGAAATCGGCCAGTTTTTCATCCAGCGACGCGATGGGCTGCTGCTGTTTTTGGGGTTTGGGGGCCGGGGTCTCGGCCAGTAATTCGTCGGCGCTGGCGCTGATGCTCTCCAGCTTGGCCTGAAGCGAATTGACCAGATTGGCCCGGTGCATTTGTGTATCGGACCCGATCAGTTCGTCGGCCAGCGACAGAAAATCCTTGAATCCCTTGCAGGATGGGTCATATTCGCAGATCGGCTGGCCGAGCGAGGCGGCCTCTTTGAGCTTGGTATTGAAGTTGACCACGGTCTTAAACATGCGCTCGGAGAAATGCTTTTTCAGCTCGGCCAAGATCTCCCGCCCCATCTTGGTGCGGATGTCGTACATACTGGCCAGCACGGTCACATTAATCATCTGTTGGCATTGTTCGCAAAACGCCGTCAGGGTTTCAAGCTGCCGGCTGAGTCCGTGCAGGGAAAAGTATCCCATTTCCACCGGCACCATGACATCGGTCGCCGCACGCAGGGCATTAAACGTCAGCAGTCCCACTGACGGCGGGCAGTCGATGACCACATAATCGTATTCATCCTGAACCTCGCTGAGCACTTTTTTCAGGCAGTTTTCCCGGTTGTCAACCCCGCTCATCTGCTGTTCAAAGGCCGCCAGGTCGATATTGGACGGGGCCAGTTCAAACCGCTCGGAAATCTGCCAGAGAATTTCCTTGAGCCGCATGGGTTCGCCGCGGCCGGCACCGATCAAAACGTCATACGTGCTTTGCTCGATTTGCTCTTCCGGTACGGCCAGCCCGACCGCGCAGTGCCCCTGAGGGTCCATATCCACCAGCAAGGTCCGTTTTCCCTTGTTCGCCAGGGCCGCCGCGAGATTGATGGAAATCGTGGTCTTGCCGCAGCCGCCTTTTTGATTAATTACTGCAATCGTTCTCATTGTCAATGGCTCCCTAATATCATCCATGAAATTAATGGCCTCATAATAATTGATAAATCCGTAGTTTCAATGTTAATATCGCTATTTATGATTATCGGATGAAATAATTTTGTTCCTTTAATGTTTTATCGGACAATTCGCGAAAAAACTCAAATATCAGTAGTATTATGGGTCATTTCCCGCAGAAAGACCGCCCGGGGCGGCCCCGCCCATAGAACCCCGCCAAAAAAATGCGAAAAATGAACCTCATGCCCCGTTTTGGTCGATATATAAGGAGCGATTATACAGACACCCAAGTGGTGATACTTTCGGAGCCATGACAATGACTGAAAACGAAATCATGCAATGGATGCGGAAACAAGTTCAACAGGCCGGGTTTACCGATGCGACGTCCCTGGCTGAGAGCTTTTTGAGAGAACATCACATAAACGATGCTCTGGATCCTGTTTTTTCTCGATCGCTCGACGCCGGGTATAAGGTCGCCCAGGAAATCCGCGACAAAGAGCTCCTCGCCATCGCCGGCTGATTCCGCACCATCAAAAGCTCCCCGCCTTTTTAAGAAGGGGTGGTCGAAGGCCGGGGTGGTTGTACAGGGAGGGGGATTGCCTGCTAAGGATCACTTCAAATTGGCCCGCCAAAGCGTATAACCTTCGCCACAAAAGCTCGTTTTTGACTCAAAAAAACCGATTGTAGCCTTTAAGCCGGATCTTGTGGAAGCAGATGCTATAGTTACTGTATTAGCGGGACAGTTCGAAACAGACTTGCAACTTCGGTGTGTGTACCCTATATAATCGAGAACAATTACTAAGGTTACAGAAAAGAGAGAATGGCTGAGCCAATCAAACAACGTGTTCACATTGAAACCCGCAATGGAATCACTGTCTATTCGGCGAGTGCCTGGCCGGGATGGCCCGATGTCGCCACGACCTGTGTTGGTTTTTTGATTATCCTTTTTATATTTTCTGTCTTCCTTTTTCTCACATACCGTTTTTCTCACATGTTTGATGACCTGATTTCTAATGGCTGGTTGAAAATGGTTCTGGGAGGTATTGTTTCGGGCGGTTGGGCACTCGGTTGGACATTGATGATGGGCTTTATTCTGCTGTGGATTCCATATTGGTTACTCTATCAACTCAGCCCCAAACAATTTTGGATTGAAAATGAATGTCTTTATCATCGCGTCCGACTGGGCGGATTCATTTCGCGTACCCGACGGATTCCATTTGAACGGATTATGGAAATCGAGATCGGTTTCTCCAAAGCCGGTTTTGGAAAAGTTTTTTTGTTGACCGCCGTTTATGAAATGAATCTGCCCAAATGGTTGTTTGTGATTCTTGTTTACTGGAACGAAAAATTTACCCAATGGCCGTTAGGGCTGATCAATGGTATCGGCACGAAAGAAGAAGCCGAAAAACTGCAAGCCGCCTTACTCGGACCCATGACCGCATCACCGGTTTGCAAAATTGGCTCTTATACCAATCCCACTTAAAAAATGCGCTTACTGCGCGGCTATGTCATTTTTTCAAAGTACTTTAGAGACAACCCTGCGAAATTTATTACCCTAAAGGGTATTAATTCGTCAGCTTCGTGCTTCTGTTGTTTGAAACCAGTGCTGTGTTTTCAGGCAGATTTTGACGAGCATGAGCATGACCGGGACCTCGATTAATACACCGACCACCGTGGCCAGTGCCGCGCCGGAGGACAGGCCGAACAGCATGACCGACGTTGCGATGGCCACCTCGAAATGATTCGATGCCCCGATCATTGCCGACGGGGCCGCGTCCTGATACTTCAGTTTCAGCAGTTTGCTCAGGCCGTAACCCAGTCCGAAGATCAGCACCGTCTGGATAAACAGCGGCACCGCGATCCACAGGATCGTCAATGGATTCGACAGAATCGTTTCACCCTTGAAGGAAAACAGCAGCACCAATGTCACCAGCAGGGCGACAATCGTGATCGGTGTCAGGACATGCAGGAATTTTTCTTTAAACCACGCCTCGCCCTTGTGCGCGATGATCCATTTGCGCGAAATGAACCCGGCCGCCAGCGGAAGGGCGACGTAAATCGCAATCGACAGCAACAATGCCTGCCACGGGACGGGCAGTTTGCCGACGCCCAGTAAAAACCCGCCCAGCGGACCGTACAAAAACAGCATCGTCAGCGAGTTGATCGCCACCATCACCAGCGTGTGACCGTCGTTGCCTTTGGCCAGGTAGCCCCACACCAGTACCATCGCCGTACACGGCGCGATGCCCAGTAGGATGCACCCGGCCAGGTAGCTCCGCCACAGGGGAACTTCGAGCATTGGGACACTATCGACTTCAACTACGGTTCCGGCACCGTAGGTCTGGCCGACTTCGATACTTCTGTCCTGCAACTTGACCAAATCCATTTCGTCCGGGCCGATAAACCCCAGAAACAGCGTGCCCAGAAAAAAGATCGCAATTGCATACATGGTAAACGGTTTGATTGCCCAATTGATAAACAACGTCAGCCCCACCGGCTTGATGCTTTTACCGGCCTTTACGACTTCGGCAAAATCAATCTTGACCATGATCGGGTACATCATAAAGAACAGGCACACCGCGATCGGGATCGACACCACCGGCGCGCCCTTGACCACAATCGCCATGCCGTCCAATGTCTGAGCGACAGACGGAGCGAGTTTGCCCAATGCGATCCCGCCGACAATGCACAGCGCGATCCAGACAGTCAGATACCGTTCGAAAATATTCATGCTTTTTGTATCGAGTTTTTGGGAAGGGTCTTTTGTCATTGTTATGGACCTTTTTATTCAAGTGTAACAATTATTTTTACCACGAAGAACACGAAGTTGTTGGTTGTCACCCCGGACCTGATCCGGGGTCCAGACGGTTCAATCCAAGTTGGTCTTTGCATCACAGACATGTTTCCGTTTTGCACTGCGTCCTCGCCCTGGATGCCGGGTCAAGCCCGGCATGACAAGTCGTTTTTCTCGCCCTTTGTGGTGCAATTTTTCCTAATTTGATCATATTATCGATTCCGGCAAAGTTTCAATAAACGTTTTTATTTCATCTCTGACGCGGCGGTAGCAATCCAGTGCCTCCTGCTCGCTGTTGGCTTCTTTTGCTAATCGCGGCGGATCGTCAAAACCGACGTGAATCACCTTGGTTTTGCCGGGAAAGACCGGACAACTTTCGTGAGCGTTATCGCACACCGTCACCACCGCGTCAAATGCGACATCCTTCAATGCATCCAGGTGCTTGGACCGGTGGCCCGAAATATCCACCCCCGCTTCAGCCATGACCCGTACCGCGTTGGGATTGAGCCCGTGGGTCTCGATACCCGCTGAATACGCTTCGATGCAATCGCCCTTCAAATGGCGACACCAGCCCTCGGCCATCTGACTCCGGCAGGAGTTGCCCGTGCATAAAAACAAAATCTTCAGCTTCGCTGTTTTCGGCATAATGTCTCCTTGTCCATTTTCAACAATTTTTGCAGTTTGGTTTTATCCCGCCGAATCTGCGAATCATTTTCCAGCCCCGATACGACCCATTGAAGCGCCTTTTTGGCCTGTTTTGGGATGTTTTTTGACGGCAGCGAATAATACATCCAGCGTCCATCTTTGCTGGCTTCGACCAGCCCGGCCTGCTTCAGGATCGACATGTGCTTGGATGTGGTCGAAGCCGCCAGCCCCAGCATCTCAATGATCTGGCACACGCACAGCGGCCCATCCGTCAGCAGCATCAAAGCCCGCACCCGGTTCGGGTCCGACAGCGCCCTGGCAATATCAATGGTTTCGTTCACTTTTGTATCTCCTATAATTCGCCATATAACGAAATATACTGTTTAAGGAAACCCCTGTCAACTGTAAATGTGAAAATTTTTGAGAAACAGTGAAAACGCAAAGGTATTTCCCGGGGTTGCTCCGGGGTCTAGGCGGTTTCTACTGTTGGCGATCTTAATGTTCCAAGGTATCGATTTTCTCATGCAATTCTTCGTTTGGTTCGCCGATCCATAGAATTGTCCCATCCTGATCTATCAGGACGGAATATGGCAACGGAACCGTATGAAACGTTTTGTAGTCAGCGTCGATTTTTGAATTATGTGCTGTCGCTACGCCGTACAATCCCGGCAGTGTACATTCGGGGATCATTTTCTGCCGCATATATCCCCACGGGATCATTTCCATGGCAACATTGATAATCTCTGTTTTTCCCTTTGCATGTTCACAGACCTGCTCCAGCATGGCCGCTTTGTCCGGTTCGGTATCTTTCTGTGCCGGATTGGTAAAGTTGAGCAGCACGGTTTTGCCGCGATAGTCGCTTAGTTTGATTCGACCGGTCGATTTGAGTTTGGAGATGTCAAAGCCAGGAGCTTTCTGCCCGGCGGACAAGGGCGCGGGACGGCATTGTATGGTTCCCAGGTCAACCGGGATATCCATGTCCTCAACCGTGTCAAACTCCGGCACAATAAAGACGGTTGACGCCTGAGCGATAATGGTGTTGTAGTCGGCCCGCCGCGGAAACTGATCGGGATTTTGCCACGGTTTTACGGTTGCGGTAAACAGGTAGGTCCCCGGTGTGATATTGGGTGCCTCAAAGCGGCCGTTGGGATCAACTCCAAAGCCATGACTTTCGGTCAGGTCGCCGTATTTTTGCTCTATCGCCTTCGCCCACATTTGACCTTCACCACTGGAACCGAACTCTGTAAACCACTCCATCAGCCCCGTATAGCTCATTACATCAACACCATCCGGCAGCGGCAATTCATCTTCTGGGATTGGCAGTGAATCATATATTCGCCGACACCCCAGGCTGCATTGACCAAAATCTTCGTTGAGCGGATGGCCGTCGGGGGTCAGGATATATCCCTGTACGGTCAGACCATCGCCGCCGATGTGGATTTCATGCGTTTGACCCGATTTGACTTCGACGTATTTATAAGGGTCGATCAAAATTCGGGCGGTTCCGTGAATCAGTTTATCAAAGACGAATTGTCCGTTTTCATCCGTCTTCACATTATGTCTGACCGCAAGATTTTTCATGTTCTCAAAATGATAACTCGGATAGTCAAGACCAATCGTATGATTGACAACAGGCCTGCTGCCCTTGTAATAAGTGCCTTCGATACGTCCATACGGCTGCAATACAAACACACCGTCTTTGGGAAAATCCGTCGAATGAATATACAAGTACCCCTGTTCTTCCGCCACCAAAAGGGTATATTCGTCTTTGCCGATCGGGTCCAGATGGAACTTGCCCTCGGCATCCGTTTTTGTGTTGGGATGGTAACGAAGCCAATCCATACGATAGGCAATGTCATCATCAAGATGGAATACCCCGTTCGGAACAATAACTATTACGCCTTCAATCGGATTTTTATCTGCATCGACAACGATGCCGTAAAGCCCCGCGTCCGGCTGCATTTCGATCAGCAGTTCGATGTCCTGCTCGATGAGTGTTATTTCGCGGGACCGTGTCGGCTTGTATCCGGACGCTTCAAATGAAATGGTGAACGTTTGGCTTTGGTCTTTGAACGCGGTTTCAAACTGACCGTTCTTATTTTCAATGGTTTTGCGGGTGCTGATATATCCGCCCTCGTGCCGTCTGAAGGTGAACTTGGTGATCGGTTTTTTTGTTGCTGCGTTAATCACCTGACCGGTGACGCGAATCATCGGATTCAAGATAAATTCATATTCCGTCTCCGATGGACTGACCATCGTTTGGGCCAATGTCATGTATCCTTCTTTGCTGACGATCAGTTCCACCTTGTCGTCGGGTGCGTTTTGCCAGACAAATCGGCCTTTATCATCTGTTTTGGTATTCCAGTCGAGTGGTCGAACGTGATCAGGATATCTGCTTCCCCAATCATCAGCCCGAACGGTCGCTTCAGAAATCGGATTTCCCTGGTAGTCAACAACACGACCATAAACGGGTTGTCCCGGAACCATTATAATGTCTACCTGCTGATGCTTTTCTTTGAAAAAGAGCTGCTGCATCTGGGGGGCGAATCCATCGGCTGTAACCGTCAGGTATTCGGCCGGGTATTGAACCGGCACCTTGCCCTTGCCTTCGATGGTATCATACGTAAATTCAGTTCCGGATATTTTTAAATTGGAAAAGTCAAAGAGACCCTTTTCATCCGTATACGTTCGGTGCTGACGGTCCTTGCTTAAAAACCAATCACCCAACTGCACCTGTGCGCCTTTTACAGGATTACCTGATTCATCGATGACCGTTCCTGTGATGGAATAACCAGCATCAACCACAAGCACATATTCCCTGTCACGCAGTAATTGAATATCCTCGGGCGTTTTAACCCACGCACGTTTTTCGGCATAATCCTGTATTGTCGTTGTTAATGAAACGGCTTGCATTTCCTGCGGCACGCCGTCGAATGTCCAGCGGCCGTGTTCATCTGTTTGAACGCCTTGCCAGACATGGATTTCCGGCTTTTTCATGTGTTCTGTGTTGTTGACATGAATGCTGAGTTTGATGTTGGGCATGGGTTGGCCGGAATCGTTTTGAACGATGCCGCCGATTGTCGTACTTTTCTCCATGGTATAGCGAAGGGTAATCGGCTCATTGCCCGGCGAATTTTCGGAGCGAACCGAATAGCTCATCGGCACATAGCCTTCTTTTTTGACCCAGACCGTTAATATTTGCGCTTTGTTTTTTTGCCATCGCTGCTGACAGCGGCCCGTTGCGTCGGTGGTTGCATGGCTTTGCTTTTCGTTTGACCAAAGCGACGCGGTTGTATAAACATCTGCTTTCGCGATGGGGTTTTGAGTGCGTTTATCGGTTACAATAATATTGACCTCGCGGCCGGTTTTGTCGTCCAGGTTCGCGGTACTTACCAAATCCGCGTTGTTGGGGACCGCTGCTGTTATGTTTTTGGGTATATCCTCTGCCTGTGAGCGGCTTGGTACACTTGCCGTTTGGACTTGCGGCGTTTTTATCTGATCGGCAGTGGTGTCTTGTTGCGGCGGCGAATCGTTGTTATCACCGGGCATCTGAGCCGGTTCTTGTGTATCCTGAACTGTGGCGACCTCATCCGGTTGTGTTGGCGGCGATTTCGGTTGGGACAGGTGTTTGTAGGTAAACACTCCCCCGACGGTAATGGCAGCGACGGCGGCGGCTGTAACGACCTTGGCGGTGGCGGTGCTCATGACCGCCGCGATTCCGGTTGTGGCACCTGTCCCCGCTCCCGCTGCGGTGACTGCGGCTGCGGCCGATACCGTTCCTGTGGCGCCGGCTGCCAAACCGGCCCCAATACCAGCCATGACGGCCCTGGTAAAGGCCTTGTCCGGTGCGGTGCGTTCGAGCGTCCATTCGAGCCGTGCGGCGATGTCTTCTCTAAGCATCTGGCGTGCCCGATGCAGTCTCATTCGTGCTGTGGACTCTTTTAAGCCCAATCCAATGGCCACCTCCTTAGTTGACTTTTCCTGACGATAATACATCACTAACGGCTCACGGTATTCTGCCGGTATCTGCATCAGTGCTTGTTCAAGCATGGCATGCTCCTCTTGAATAATCAGATAATCTGATGGGTTGTGGGTATTGTCTGATAGTCCGGACATATCTGCCGGATCAAGAGGGATGGTCTTTTTCTTGCGGTAATAACTGTTGAGCATATTGCGGGCGATGGTACACAGCCAAGGGCGAAACCCGCTGGGGTCGGTCAATTGTCGAAGGTTTTTCCAGGCACTGAGAAACGTTTCCTGTGCCAGTTCCTCGCTGATATCCACCCGGCCGGTGCCGCTGAATGTAATCGCACAGACCAGAGACTGGTATTTTTTGACAATATGCTCAAAGGCCGCGGTATTGCCGTTCTTTGCGGCTTTCAGCAGTTTCATTTCCTGTGTCATTTCGGTCTCCTTGATATCATGTTATTGTACTCTGACATACAAAAGACACAAGAGCCGAAATTGTCACAGATTATTCGTAAAATTTTATTATATTTTTGTATCCACACCTAACTTCTTTGGTTGCAAGAGCTTATTTGATGCGAAGGCGCGGCCGTGCGGATATTGTGAGTCCCGCATTGTCGTTTTAACCGAACCGTCTGAACCCCGGATCAAGTCCGGGGTGACAGGGAGGCTTCGAATTTTTTTTTTTGGTTCGATCTGGATATCCACGTGGGTTGAATGGGTCAAGGTGTTGTAGACCGGCGAGAATTCGGCCAGTTCCCGGAGTTTGGGCAGGTCCTCTTTGGCGGCCTTGAACTTGAACTTGATGCGGATATTTTGATATCCCTTCGGGGTTTTCGGATCCAGTCCCAAAAAGCCGTTCAGGTCGATGTCGCCTTCAACCTGAGATGTCACTTCTTCGACCGGGATGCCGCGGACCGCCGCATGGGCAACCATGCTGGTCGTGACGCAGCCGGCCAATGCGTTCAGCAGATGCTCGACCGGGTTGGCGCCCTGATCGGTTCCGCCCAAAGCCGGTGGTTCATCAGCGTGCATCTCAAAGTTTTGCTGATGATATTGTTTGTCGCCCAAACTGTGAAAAGATCCGACGGTCGTTTGGTTGTGGCCGCCCGAAACCCACCGGTTCCGTATCCGAAATGTACTTTTGCCCAAACTCGGGTCTTTCTGAATCGCCTTGACTGTCTTGCCGAGTGATTCCATATCAACGCCGTTCGTAACCGTTTTTGTATGTGTCGTTGCCATACTGTTTCTCCCATATCTACAGGTTTTGCTGTTTTTTCTTTTACTTACAACAAGCTAATACGTCGGTATGGATTTCCGGTGCGAATAAAAGGGAGAAGATGAAATAATATCTTGATTGCAGAGGACGGTTAAAGTCCAAGCTCTCTCTGTTTATAGAGGATCTCTTCTTTGGACCAAAAGCCGACATGGCGGAACAGCTCACGACCCTCGGCATCGAAAAAAATCAGTACCGGGATGGAACTGACGCCATAGTTGCGGGCTTTGTTCGGGTGTTCGTCCACGTCCAGAAATGCGGTCAAAAACGAATTCTGTTCCTTGCCAAGTTCGGTCATCACGGGAAGCTGCTTGCGGCACGGCGGGCACCAGTGGGCGCCAAGCTGTAACAGGACCGGTTTACCGCCGCCGACAATGCCGTCATCGGGCAGGTTTGCGGCGAGATTGCCGCTTCGAACACGGCCAAACATCATCATTCCGACACCTGCCGCAACAATGAATCCTAAAACAAGATAGTTTCGGGTGGTTTGTTTCATCATTGGAATTTACGTTTCAAGTCGAATTTCGTTCATTATTGCGTATGCCGTTGCTCTTTTTAAGCCGTCCACAGCAGATACAGACCAACAAGAATCAGAATGATGCCGCTGGCCTTTCGCAGCCGGGTGGTGATGTGTTTTTTTTGGTCCCAGTTCAGGAATATCTGCAGCCGAACCCCCAGTGTTCCGGCCAGCACGATCACGCCGCAGTGACCGATGCTGTACAGCAGAATCAGCATTGTCGCGTAAAGAAAACCGACTGCTGCCTTGCCAAAAGCAATCAACAGCACCGGTGCCATAAACGCAAAGGTACACGGCCCCACTGCGGCGCCGAAAATCAGCCCCAATACAAACGCCCCCATCCAACCGGATTGTTTACTCTGTGCGATGTTAGGCCCGGACCACGACAGCGTGATTAGATCCAGCAGAACCAGCCCGAAGACCATGAACGCCCCAGCGACAATCCACTTGCCCCATGGGCCGATATCACCGACGATTCGCCCAAGTTCCGCGGTGATGAATCCGATGGTTGCTATCGATAAAAAAATGCCTAATGAAAACACCGTCGATACGCCCAACGCCCGGCGAACACTCAATGTCGCTCCACGGTTCACATACGCCACAAGCAGCGGAATCGATGTTAGATGACACGGGCTCAAAACCACACTGGCAATGCCCCAGACGAACGCCGCGAGCAGTGCAGTTACGCTGCCCTGCTCGGTCAAATGAGTCAGCCGTGTAAAAAACTGTTCAATCATCGTAAATCACTGAACCCCGAATTCTCTCCACTTGGCCAGGATATCCTCTTTGGGATAAAAGCCGACATGGCGGAACAGTTCGGTGCCGTCACCGTCAAAAAAGATCTGCGTCGGAATCGATTTGATTCCATACTGTTCGCCCTTTCCCTCAACAGCCCAGACATCCACAAAGCTGACAATAAACGTCGTCTGCTCAGTATTAAGTTCGTCAAGGATCGGTATCATCTTTTTGCAAGGGATACAGGAGTGCGAACCCAGCTCCAGCAAGACCGGTTTGCCTTTGCCGATAATGTTGTCGTCAGCTAATCCCTCGACCTGCTGATAGGTTTGCAGGTTTTTCATTGCGATTACACCGCAGACCGCAAAGACCAGCAGGCCAAGGATCAGGTACTTTTTTGTTGTCGCCTTCATGAAACGCTTCCTTTCCGATTGTCAGATATATAGATTGAACTTTTCAATCCCGGCGCCGACAGCCATTGCAATGTTTTCATCGGTGGCGGGGCTTTTGCCTTTTTCCAGGCCGATGTCACCGAGCTGCAAGTGTTCAAATTGATCAAACCCCGCCTTTTCCAGGCAATGCTTGACGCAGTTTAAGGGACAGCCGTCAATGGCCAGAATTTTTTTTGCCGCGGCGGTTTTCTTCAGGATTGGTTCAACACCGCCTCCAATGCCTGCCAAACAAAACATTTGTCCGTAACCCTGTTGGGTCATCTTGCGTGCGGCCTGGTCAGCGACTGCTCCAACATCCGCTGCTCCGGAACAGGCAAAAATCAATGTGTCGCCGCCCGTACAAACTTTATCGTTTTCCATCGTCAAATCTCCTTTCAAATCAGATTACAGGATCATTTTCTTAATGTCGTCAGCGGACGGTACCTTGCCGCTGGTTTTGACCTGTCCGTCAATCGCCAGCGCCGGCGTCACCATCACGCCGAGTGCCATGATGTCATTGAGATTGGTTACTTTTTCCACGGCTGCTTCAGTGCCCGATTCGGCCACGGCCTGTTGGACATTTTGATAAAGTTGATTGCACTTAGGACAGCCGGTGCCGAGAATCTGTATCTTCATTTGTTTTCCTCACTAAAAAAACGGTTATTTGCATTTGTCTGTGCATCTTTGCCAACAGCATCCGTCCATCCGCTTCGCTGGACATCGAACGTATCAAATTTTGCAACATACGGCTTAATATCCAGCAGCAGCGTACCATCCAGCATATCCACATCTTCAATCTCAAGCCGGTTGCCCTCAACCGACAAAAGCTTCACACAGGATATTCCTATCGGATTCGGCCGGCTCGGTGAACGGGTGGAAAAAAGCCCGCGTATCTGCGTATCCATATACGGTTTAATGTGCAGCTTATAGTGGCTGATGCGGTCACACCAGAACAACACCCAGATACGCTCAAAACCGTCCAGGTCCTTTAAGCCGTCCACATAAGTATCATCCACTTCAATCCAGCCCCGGGTTCCCTTGCCCTTGACCGGCTGGATGGGTGTCCCTTCGGACTGCTTAAAGGGTGTGTGGATTGTGCCGATGGGTTTTAATTCGATTTTTTCCATTAGAAAAATGCTCCAAAAACGATTCCTGAAACCGCCGCCATTATAATGACCAGCAGAATGAATGTAATTGTTTTTTTCGTTCCCATAACACTGCGAATCACCAGCATATTCGGCAGCGATAACGCCGGACCGGCCAGCAGCAATGCCAGCGCCGGACCCTTACCCATGCCCGCTCCCATCAATCCCTGCAAAATCGGCACCTCCGTCAACGTTGCAAAATACATAAACGCTCCGGCCACAGAGGCGAATAGATTTGACCAGAACGGCCATGTTGTCTCAACAAAGTCTGCTGCAAACGACGTTTCCAGCCCTGTAATTGATAGAAATGCTGTAGCATCATCACCAACCAGCATTTCAATGTATTTGGCGGGGATAAATCCTTCAGATCCGGGTCGGCCCAACAGAAAGCCCGCCACCAACACCCCCAGCAACAGCAGCGGCAGAATCTGCTTGGCAAACCCCCAGCTCGACTCAACCCATTCGCCCAATTCCGGCTTGGAAAACCAGAACACGCACATCGCGGCGAACAAAACCAGCAGACCCGTCAACAATCCCCACCGTGCCCGCGATATCCATTCATAAGTGACATTTTTCTCTATCGGCTGCATGGCTTTAACTTCTTCGGTGGTCTTGACGTGTTCGATTCCGGCACGGTCGCGAAACGTCACGGAAGTTTCAGTTTGCTCGACGACCGCACCCTCGACTGCATAGGACTGCAACCCACCCGGACAACACAAAAACACCGCCCGCACATCGCCGCTGCGAGCCCAGTTGGCAAAGACGAGTATCGCAATCATCGCCGCAAAGAACGCCGCATTCTTCCATAGGGGCCGCGCGGCATCAGTTTCCGGCATTTGCATCGCCGCGGCGGCCTTTTCGGATTCTTCCTTGCGGTAGATCAGGTGCATCAGCGCCCCGATAACCACACTGAACAGAATCGCCCCGACCGCACGGGCAATCCCCATTTCCAGCCCCAAAATGCGGGCCGTCATGATGATCGCCAAAACATTGATCGCCGGACCGGCATACAAAAACGCACACGCCGGACCCAGACCCGCTCCCATGCGGTAAATCCCCGCAAACAGCGGCAGTACCGTACATGAACACACCGCCAAAATCGTTCCCGAAACACTTGCCACGCCATAGGCCAGCAGCTTGTTGGCCTTGGGGCCGAGATATTTCATCACCGATCCCTGGCTGACGAAACAAGCGATGCCTCCGGCGATAAAGAACGCCGGGACCAGGCACAGCAGCACATGCTCCCGCGCGTACCACTTGACCAGCGCCAGCGACTCCATAATGGCGTTATGGAATCGCGCAACCCCAATCGGCAGGTAAAAACACACCAAAAACCCGCCAACAATCCACGCCAGTTTTTTCCATTCTGCTTTATTCATACTATTGGCTCAATGATTCCAGTAATTGCTGTTGCTCAGTAACCTGTTCTTTCAGGCAATCCTTTAAACATTCCAAAAACCGCAGGATGCACGGGGTTTTGACACTGTAAAAGACCTTAAGCCCCTCTTTTCGTGAAATCAACACTCCAGCACCGACCATCAGCGACAGATGCTTGCTCAAGTTGCTGCGTTCGGTGCCGACTGCCTCGGCGATATCACACACGCACTGTTCGCCATCCTTAACGAATTCCAGGACCGCCACTCGCACCGGGTGAGCAATTGCCTTGGCAATCGCCGCCTGTTTTTCAAATAACTGCATTTGTATGACCTCGACTATATAAAATGTGATAGTGTGATAACATGCTCATATAGTAACATAAATTGATGTCGGTTCAAGGATTTTCGTAATAAAGTTGACAAAAAAATATTTCGTGTTAGAATGTTTCGTGTTGTAAGAAAATTTAAGTGTTTTATTAATATGAGCTTAAATACAAATAAAACGGTTTTGGATAAGATGGAAAAAGCAACTGAGCCACAATTGGATCCGGCATTTGATGATTTTTTCGATACATATGGATATCGAATCGTCCTGGCATTGCGTCAGATTACGCATGCCGTGGACGCCTATTCGCGCGAATTGGCAGCAGATTTCGATATCACAGGCCCGCAATTGCTCTGCCTGTATTATATCGCGAATCACAGTCCGGCGACGCCGTCTCAAATCAGCCGGCACTTGAGTCTCAGTCCCAGTACAGTTAACGGAATCGTGGACAGACTGAAAATCAAGGAACTGATCAACCGCAAGCGTCCTCCACAGGACCGCCGGAAAGTGTTGCTGACCTTGGCACCCAAAGGACGGAACGTGGTCCGAAATGCGCCCCAACTTCTTCACCGGTCGCTTGCCGAGAGGATCCGGACCCTTCCTGAACTTAAACAGGCCGCCATCGCGTTATCTTTAGAAGAGATTGTCATGCTGATGCATAATGAATCGCTGAACAATCGTTAGTCTTTCCAATTTCCCCCGTTTTATTCACTTTACAGAAAGGTTTTTCCGTGAAGCAATTAACCATACGCCAACAAGAAGTCTTTGATAAAATCGATGATGCCAATGCAAACATGTCCAGTTGGCGCGACTGGAAGTGGCAGCTTCGGCACGCCATTCGCGATATTGATACATTTGAAAATCTGCTCGGCGTCGAATTCGAAATGGACGAACGGGTTCGGCTCGAAGAAACCGTCTCCAGGTTTCCCATCTCAATTACGCCCTATTATGCCTCTCTGATCGATATCGATGAAATGGAGAATGACCCGATTTTTAAGCAGGCGTTTCCATCGCCCAGCGAACTGATACGAAGCCGGTGTGAAATGGCCGATCCGCTGCATGAAGATAAGGACAGCCCGGCTCCCGGTATCACCCATCGCTATCCCGACCGCGTGCTGTTTTTGGTCAGCAATGTCTGTTCCATGTACTGCCGGCATTGTACCCGTAAACGCAAAGTCGGCGATAACGATTTTATCCCCGACAGGGCCACCATTCGGCAGGGAATTGAATATATTCGCAACAACCCGAATGTGCGGGATGTATTGCTCAGCGGCGGCGATCCGCTGATGCTCTCAGATCACTACCTGGACTGGATTTTGACCGAATTACGAACGATCGAGCATGTCGAGATCATCCGTATTGGGTCACGGATGCCGGTCGTGCTGCCCTACCGGATTACGGATAACCTGGTGAGTATGCTCAAAAAACACCATCCGCTATGGATTAACACCCATTTTAATCATCCGCGCGAGATGACTCGTTCATCCCGCGGGGCTTTGGCTACATTGGCCGATGCGGGCATTCCGCTGGGCAATCAGTCGGTCCTGCTGGCCGGCGTCAACGATTGTCCGCGGATTATGAAGTCGCTTGTGCACAAACTCGTGCAAAACCGTGTCCGGCCGTACTATCTTTATCAGTGCGATTTGTCCGAGGGCTTGGTTCATTTTCGCACGCCTATCGGCAAGGGCATCGAAATCATGGAAGGGCTGATCGGTCACACCAGCGGGCTTGCCGTGCCGACCTATGTCGTCGATGCGCCCGGCGGCGGGGGTAAAATTCCGGTTTTGCCGAACTATATCATCAGTTGGTCCACCAATAAAGTCATCCTGCGAAACTACGAGGGTGTCATCACGACCTATCATGAACCGGATTCCTATGAGCCGTACTTCTGCGACCGCAATTGCCAGGATTGCCATCTCCAGTTAAAGCTGGACGACGCGGACGAGTGGAAGGCCGTCGGCATCAATAAATTACTGGATGACTTTGACAGGTCTATTTCACTGGTTCCCCGAAGCAATGACCGTCACAATCGAAGGAACGGTGAATGAGTGTTCTTGATTTTTTGATTTTTGGTTTATACATGGCGGTCGTGCTGGGGATTGGTTATTACCATTTCCGCCGGAATAAAAACGCCGATGATTATTATGTCGGCAATCGCAATATCCACGCTTCCCATGTGGGACTTTCGATTGTCGCAACGGATGTCGGCGGCGGTTTCTCGATTGGTCTCGGCGGCTTGGGCTTCTTAATGGGTTTGGCTGGAAGCTGGCTGCTGTTTACCGGTTTGATCGGGGCGTGGCTGTCGGCGGTATTGATTATTCCGAAAATCAAAAAACTCGACCGGAAGCACGGCATGATGACCTACCCGGATTTTTTACGCTGGCGGTATAATGAAAAAGTGGCGTTAACGGCCTCGCTGATTTCCGGGTTGGGATATCTGGGCTTTACGGGCGCCCAGATACTGGCGGGAGCCAAACTGGCAACCGGAACCGTGGTCGATAAAGCGCCTTTCGGATTAACGCCGCTGCAATTTTCTCTTCTGATTATTGCGTGCATTACGATTATTTACACCGTTATCGGCGGGCTTAAAGCTGTGATTTATACCGATACCGTCCAATGGGTGATCTTATTGAGCGGCCTGATCTTCGTCACGATTCCGGTAACCCTTTGGAAGATTGGGGGCTTTACGCGGCTGCGAGCCGAACTGCCCGCTGAGTTTTTCAGTCTGACCAATGTCGCGCCGATAGAGTTTATCAATTGGATGGTCACCATTATTCCTATCTGGCTGGTGGGAATGACGCTGTATCAGCGGATGTATGCCTGTAAAAATGAAAAAGAAGCGAAAAAAGCATGGTTTATTGCCGGCTTTTTTGAGTATCCGGTCATGGCCTTTACGGGAGTCTTCCTCGGCATGTGTGCCCGCGTGATGTTCCCGCAGGCGGAATCCGAAATGGCGATGCCGATGCTGATCAGAGACATTCTTCCGGTGGGCGTCACCGGCATTGTGATCGCGGCGTATTTTTCCGCGATCATGTCCACCGCCGACAGTTGCCTGATGGCTTCCTCCGGCAATTTCGTCAATGACATCCTGCATCGGTATTGCTTCCAAAACGCCTCAGAAAAGGCCATTATGCGACTCTCGCAGGGAGTGACGTTGTTGATCGGTGTTGCCGCGGTGGTGATCGCCGCCGGCTTTGAAAAAGTGCTCGACCTGATCTTTGATGCCTATGCATTTATGGTAGCAGGGTTGTTTGTGCCGACGCTCGGCGCCTACTTCTGGAAGAAAAGCAGCTCGACAGGGGCCTTTGCCGCCATGTTGGCAGGCGGCTTTTTTACTTTAGGATTACTTCGTAACTGGATTGGTCTTCATGAATCCGTCAGGCAGGTTGATTTGCATCCAAGCGCCTTTGGCATTGCCGCCTCGTTTGTTGTTTTTGTCATCGGTTCATACCTGTTTCCCGATCGAAATAATAACTTTCAGACAGGAGACACTGATGTTTGATACGATTGAAAAAATGGACCATTCTCTGATCCAGCACGGACCGCTGAATCAGCGTGTGTATCTGATGAAAGTCAACGGGCAGGACTTGCCGGAACTGCTGCCGAAAATTGACCGGTTGGCGAAAAAGAAGGGCTATACCAAAATCTTCGCCAAGGTGCCGCAGCAGGTAAAAGCATTGTTTTCCAGGCGTGATTATCAACAGGAGGCGGTGGTACCCGATTTTTACAATGGGCAAACCGATGCGGTTTTTCTGGCCAAATACCTGGAAGAGTCCCGGCGAGAAGATACCGACCAGGAAAAAATTGAAACCATCATCGATCTTGCACAACACAAGGCCGAGCAGCCATTTAACGAAGAAAGTACCCTGAATGCGGAAATCCGGTCCGCGACCGAAGCCGATGTGGACGCCATGGTTGATATTTATAAACAGGTCTTTGAAAGCTATCCATTCCCCATTCATGACACCGACTATATCCGGCAAACCATGGATAGCCATATCCGGTATTTTTGTGCGTTTGCAAACGATCAAATGGTTGCCGTCAGTTCTGCGGAAATGGATACATCTTCAGAAAATGTTGAAATGACCGATTTTGCAACCCTGCCGGCCCACCGTAGAAAAGGACTGGGACAGCGATTGCTTCAAGCCATGGAAAAACACATGAAAAAAACCGGGATACAAACGTTTTATACCATCGCTCGCGCATTGTCGCCGGGGATGAACATTACGTTTGCCCGCTGCGGCTATGAGTATGGCGGCACGCTTACCAATAATACCAATATCTGCGGAAACATTGAAAGTATGAATGTTTGGTATAAAAGTGCCGACAAATTAGAATAAAAGATATGGGGGCGTCCGTGCCCCCTCTATCATCTCAAAAAAACGCGATCGGGTGGGAACAGGCCCATCGGAAGGGCCTGATAACCTACTGGGCAGTGTCGCGTCTTTTGCGTTGAACGAGAAAAGCACCGATTCCCAGCAGCATCAGTGTTGCCGGTTCGGGAATGGCTGTAGCGGTAAATGAAGCGCTTGCGCCACCGGGCAGTGCCTGCACATGAAGGCCGATGCCCATTGTCCCGCCGCTGATCGAATCGATGAGATCGGTAAACATGAACCCATCGTTCATATCAAACAGGACTGTTACGAAATCCTGATAATGCAGTCCGTTTTTCGGCCGGGCCGGATCGGCTTCTATGGCATAGGTATTATGGGGGGTAAAGCCCAGGTCATGCCCACCGGGCAGCATCGCATTTCTATAGTCCGGGTCCGAAAAAGACACGCCATCGGACTGGTCATAGATGCTGTTGAATGTGATGAGGTCATTCTCCCGGATGAAAATGCGCCCCAGCACGCCGCCGTTGTCACAGTTATTGGTAAACGTGAACAAGGCCTGCCCATTCTGCTGGGTAACATCCATCAAAAACGCATCCGAGCAAAGGCCCGTTGTGTCTCCGGTAATTTGTCCAAAGATGAACAACTCGGCATGCGCGGATATGCCAATCAAACTAAATAACAGGCAGAAAACACCCACATGAAATAATTTCATTTCGGAGCGCGTATCCATTTCGACTCTCCCTTTTTCAAAACCTCATCCCATACCGACATCCATCACCCTATGTGATGACGCCGCCGCACTTGCGGCATACACTCTTTGGGTTTGAAATTCGAATCTACGCGATGCACAAGTCCCAAAGAACCTTTCCGGGCCTCTCTCCAAAAAGTTCTTTATTCCTCACGGGTCTCCAAAATGACTGACGCTTTTAATCCGCTAAAAAGACAGACTCAGTCCCTTTTTATCTTTTCCTGAATCCTCACAGCGGACAAAAAAACAGCCCGTTTATAGAAATGGTAAATCTACAATCTCCCTTCTCTTCCCCAATGCAAATATCAAAATAGCAAAAAACCGGGAATATGTCAATAGAAAAATTGTTTTTTAGGACTTTAAAATTTATTTTTTTGTAACATTTCATCCTTGAAAGCATCTACATTTGTAGTAGGATAGCTTTTACATTTGTAGAAGCACTCTTTAGAACCCTGAATTTCGCATGGACGGATTGACCATGATTGGGATGAAAAAAGCCGAGGACAGGCAGAAAAGGTAAAAAATAGGAGGTAAAAGCAATGAAACTGACTGAAGCGGAATGGCAGATTATGAAGGCCCTGTGGCAGGATTGGCCGGCAACGGCCCGGCAGGTCGCCGACCGGTTGGGCAACGAGGTCAATTGGGCCTACACCACCATCAAGACCATGTTGACGCGGTTGGCCGATAAAAACGCCGTTAAAGAGACCAAAAAGGGCAATGTCAGCGTTTACGAACCTATCCTCACACGGGCCAACGCCCAGCGCAGCGCCCTGAAAACGCTGGTCAATCAGGCCTTTGACGGGGCGTTCGGGCCGCTGATGCATTTTTTGGTAGAGGAACAGGGATTGTCAGAAAAACAGAAGGAAGACTATTTAGAGGTTTTCAAAGAAGGCGGCCAAACAGACGGCAGAAAGGAGCTTGAAAATGATTAATTTTCTGAATACGGCAGGGGAGCATTGGTTCGATTGGCAATTCGCGATGCTGTGGCAGACGGCGGTGCTGATCGGGATTATCTGGATTGTGGACCTTGCAATCCGCAAATGGGCACATCCGCAGGTGCGCTACGCTCTGTGGATGCTGGTGCTGGTCAAGCTGCTGATCCCGCCGACATGGACCAGCCCGGCCAGTGTGACCTCGTATATTCCTGACGCAGCCATCCGAGCCGCCCAAAGTGGCCGAAGCATCCTTGCTCCGGAAGCGAATGAAAACAGAGCCGCGACCTCTTTAAGCTCTCCCCCAGCTAAGGGGGAGTACCCCGAAGGGGGGAGGGGGTTGAATGCGGTACATGCTCCCGTTTCGCCCGACACGCAGCGCGGGCTGGAAGCCCGCGTTCCATTAGAAACCCCAATAGCAATGGAGCAGGCTGGTACCCCGGTCAACCACCCCGCCCAGCCCAGCGCTGGGCTGGGCACCCCTCCTTCAAAAGGAGGGGAGCTTTTGAAAAACTCTCCCCCTGCCAAGGGGGAGTACCGCGCAGCGGGGAGGGGGTTGCTGTCCTGGAAAACGTATGCCATGCTGACCTGGCTGGCCGGAATCATTGTTTTGGCAACATGGCTGGTGGTGCGACTGTCCGGCCTCCGGCGAGAACACAATGTTTCCTCATCATGTCATCCCGGCCTCCGAGCCGGGATCCAGGGCAAAACCGTCTGGATGCCGGATCAAGTCCGGCATGACAATACAGGGGGGCTGCCCGAACGGTTTTATACCCAGCTTCAGGAAGTCGCACAAAAACTCAATCTCAAGCGCATTCCGCGGGTGGTGCTGACGGACAAGGTCGCA
>Ga0272442_10003615_pt1 | contig 21623 bp, 16 predicted proteins | sample SSMForm2O_FD_200262 | JGI IMG/M metagenome (GOLD analysis project Ga0272442, IMG submission 200262) | Marine sediment archaeal communities from Little Sippewissett salt marsh, Falmouth, MA, United States - SSM-Form-2O | ecosystem: Environmental > Aquatic > Marine > Wetlands > Sediment ... | reverse complement strand
TGTTTTTCAAAATTTGCACGATTGCTTTTCACGCAACCAAGAAAAACTGCGGTGAATTCGCTTCTATCCGGCATAAAATTGATAAATAAGCCAAATATAAAAACGGAGGCGTTGGAAATAAGGGAATTTATTCATAACCTTATGGAAATAAACAAGATACACTTTTCAACAAGGCCTGCTCAAATGAGTCTTAAGACAATTCTGCTTCTTTACGGCAAGTTCTTGTCTGACAACAAGTTACGACGAATTCTTTATAGAAATTAAAGAATTAAGTGCACATTTCCATATGACAATCGTCTAAAAGACTGATAATAAATTTATCTTTGGGGTTGACGGATGGCAAAATCAGTCATATATTTTATAGTTTTCCACAGAGTTTTCTTTATCTGAGGAAGGTTGCTATTTTAGGGATGTTTATAGGCCCTGAAAAACTCGCTGAGATTAAAAGCTCCGTTGATATCGTGGATATAATCACCGATTATGTCCCTTTAAAAAAGGCTGGCAAGCGGTTTAGAGCTCTATGCCCCTTCCATGAAGACAAAGACCCTTCTTTTTACGTCAATCCAGAGAGGCAAAATTACAAGTGCTTTGGCTGTGGCGTATCTGGAGATGTTATATCATTCCTCGAAGCTATTGACCATCTGACATTTTCGGAAGCAGTCAGCTTGCTTGCACGCAGGGCTGGAGTTCAATTAGATTTAGGCAAACCATCCGGAGATACTTCTATAATTCTTAAGGCAAACGAATTTGCCTGCAAATTCTATGAGCATATATTGCATTCTACAGAAACAGGCAAAGCCGGAAGAGACTATCTTCTCAAGAGAAATATTTCCGAGGATATTGCTAAGACTTTTCGCATAGGTTATGCACCTCCGGGATGGGAATCGTTAAAAAAAGCAGCATCGAAGGAGGGGATGCCCGAGAAAGATTTACTCAAAGCAGGTTTGCTCATTGAATCGAATCAGGGCGGTGTGATTGATTTCTTCAGACAAAGGGTCATTTTCCCCATTCAGGATGCGCGCTCAAGAGTAATTGCTTTTGGCGGCAGAGTTCTCGACGACTCCCTGCCGAAGTATATGAATTCATCGGACTCCCCGGTTTTCAAAAAATCGGGCACTCTATACGGCATGAACCTTGCAAAAGACTTGATATTCAAGAAGCGTGAAGCGATTATTACCGAGGGGTATACGGATGTAATCAAGGCTCATGAAAAAGGTTTCAGCAATACGGTCGCAACCCTTGGAACCGCTTTTACAGATAATCATGCCCGCTTGCTTAGGCGTTACGCAGATACCGTTTATGTTGTTTTTGATTCCGACAGTGCCGGCAAAAAAGCTGCTGAAAGAAGCCTTGAAATCCTACTCGGACAGGAACTTGATATTAGAGTAATACAATTGCCGGGTGGTTCCGACCTATTTGATCTCTTGAGCAATAAGAGTACCGAAGAGTTTCAAAAGCTTCAAATGAACGCTGCTGATTTCCTTGAATTTAAATATCAGAGCGTTGCAAAACGTCACAATCTGACTTCAAACAAGGGCAGGGCAGACGCAGCAGATGAACTGCTTGAGATACTGAAATCAATTGCAAACCCGGTGCTTCGTGACCTTGAAATCAGAAAAGTAGCGAACCTGATAGGTACAGATGCTTCAGGATTGAAAACAAGACTCGGATATTCGAAAACTACAATTATAGCGAGAAGCAAAAGAACCGTCTCCACGGAAGAACTTAGAGACATGGACCTTATCGGTATAATGCTGAATAGACCTGATATGGTGAAAAACGTAAAAGAAGCATTTCCTCCGGAATGCTATCATGACACCGATTACGGGCTTATTGCAGCTATAATATACGAGGAATTCGAAGAAAAAGGGGCTATCTCGACAAATCGTATTTTTGAATCTGAAAATGGCGAAGACTTGCGTAAAAAGGTCGTTGAAATCGTAAACTATTGCGGCGGCCCGGGAAAAGAAGAGCGAGATTACGAGAAACTTTTTGCGGCATGGGTATCAAAGAAAGAAAAGGAACTTCTTGAAAGAGAACTAAAAAGCAATCCCGATATCGACTTGAAAGAATACTTCGAATTGAAGAAAAAGGCGAATCGAAAGCAGAAGGTATAGGAGAAAACCCGTATATGGAAGAGCCTACGAGCAAACTCGACGAAGAAATCAAACAACTTATCGAACAAGGAAAAAAAGAAGGGTATCTGACGTATGATGATATTAACAAGGTACTTCCAGATGAAGACATTTCGCCTGAAAAGATCGACAATCTGCTCATGCAACTCGATGAACATGGAGTAAACATTGTTGAAGAGAAAGATGTCAAAGACCAGAGAGACGGTGAAGATTCGGACTCGGATGGGGTTGTCTCTTCCACTCATATAGCGCCTACAGGCGAAAGAATCAGCGATCCAGTCAGAATGTATCTTATACAAATGGGAGAGATTCCTCTTCTGACACGAGAAGAAGAACTCTCTCTCGCGAAAAAGATTGAATTGACCCGCAAGCGATTTCGCCGCGCCGTACTCGAATCGGGGATTGCAACGGGAGAAGCTGTCAGCATTCTCGAAGAAGTGCGCGAAGGAGAACTCGCTTTTGATAGAACCCTCACCACAAATACATATGAAGACCTCGGCAAAATTGAAATATCGAGCAGGCTTCCTGCAAATCTCAGTACAATCATGAAAATACTGGTAAGGGCCAGGGAGGCTTATTCTCGCTCACAATTGAAAAAAGTTTCAGTCCGCGAAAGAGAGCGTCTTAAAAAACTTCTCCGTAATTCAAAGAGAAAGTACGTGACCCTGCTTGAAGAGCTTAATTTCCAAACAAAGGTCGTCAGGGAGATGGCGGACACTATCGAAGCTGCTGCAATGCGCGGAGATGAACTCCTCAAGGAAGACACTCGCTTAAAATCGTCGAGACGAAAAGACGCAAAGGCGAAATTGAAAGACCTTAAAGTTGAGATTAAGCAGATAACCTGGCACGCGATGGAATCGATAGAATTGCTTCAGGAGCGTGTCAGGGAAGTTACAAGCAGATATGAAGATTATGAAAAAGCCAAAAGAAAATTGGCATCGGGGAACCTGAGACTCGTAGTATCCATCGCTAAAAAATACCGCAATCGCGGCCTTTCCTTCCTCGACCTTATTCAAGAAGGAAATACCGGCCTTATGAAAGCGGTTGAAAAGTACGAGTATAGAAGAGGGTACAAATTCTCAACCTATGCCACTTGGTGGATAAGACAGGCAATTACTCGCTCAATAGCGGACCAGGCGAGAACTATCCGAATACCCGTCCATATGATAGAAACAATGTCGAAACTTCGCAATGCCTCGAAACAGCTCGTACAAAAAATCGGGCGTGAACCAACGATTGAAGAACTCGCGCAAGAACTGGGTATTTCAGTCGATGAGACTCTGAGAGTATTGAAAATCTCCAAGCATCCAACAAGTCTTGACAAGCCTATCGGCGAAGGAGACGACGGAGTATTCGGCGATTTCATTGAAGACCAGACTGCAGAGTCTCCAGTTACGGCCGCCACCCATGAGATGCTCAAAGATAAGCTTGAAAACGTGCTAAACACGTTGACTTTTAGAGAAAGAGAAATAATTAAGTTGCGTTACGGTCTTGGAGATGGTTATACTTACACTCTTGAAGAAGTTGGTAAGATATTCAAGGTTACAAGAGAACGCGTAAGACAGATCGAAGCCAAGGCAGTGCGCAAGTTGCAGCATCCTGTTAGAAGCAGACTCTTGGAAGGATTCCTTGAAAGTGTTCCGCAAAGGAGTTAGTGCCGGGTGCATTACAGAATGAAAAAGCCAGGGAGATAATGACGCCGAGTAAGACTACCGAGCTGATGAAAAATCTAAAAATGCTCAGCAAGGTTGATGAGCAGCTTGCAGAAGTTAGTGCCGAAAACCAGCTACTCCATAAAAAAATAGCAACTCTTACAGATGATATAAACACGCACAAGAATAATATTCAGGACAAACTGAAGTACATTAAAGAAGAGACGCATAAGGAACACAAAAACGAAATTCTTCTCAAAGAAACCGAAAATGAAATTGAAAAATTAACAGTCCAGCAGAATTCTGCAAAAACAAATGAAGAACTCCAAATATTCAAGAAGAAAAAAGCAAGCCTCAAAGTAAGAATGTCTGAGCTCGAAGATGCCGTCCTTGCATTTCTCACCGATTTGGATAAATCAAAAGAAGAAGTTGCAGAAGAAGAGACCAAGTTTCAGGCAGAAGAGCAGAGAACAAATAAAATGATTTTAGAACTGCGCCAAAAGATTGCTGAATGTGAACAAAGACAATCCGAGTTTTTAGAAAAACGCAAAGAAGTCAGCTTGCTTCTACCTGCCGATGCGCGCAGCAAGTATGAACGCGTATTTGCAAAAGAAAAAAGAAATGCCGTGGTGGAAGTAAAGAATAGAATTTGCCAAGGCTGCTTTATGAAAATCACCTTGCAGGAACTGAACTGCATGTGGCGTGGTGACGACTTGGTCTTCTGTCGAAACTGCAACAGGATTCTCTGCTTGCCTGATGACGAACTGATTGACGATGGATAATCGTCTTTCAAGGTGTGGTTGTCTGATTGACAGGTACTGCAACAGGTATCGTTATAATTCCGGAAAAATAACCTTCCTGCTGGATTTCTTCTTTATCGTCGTTTCTGTCTTCTTCTTCATTTATTTCCGATTCGAATTCGCCGGTTCTTGCTCTTATTATAAACTCTAACTTGACGGCGAGCGGCACTGTTTTCATATCCTCGAAAAGCCATGTATCAACCCAGTCCGTTCCGTCATAATACTGCAGATTAAACTGTTTGACCTGGTCGTATATCTCGTAAAGCTTGCCGCCTTTTAGCGGATTATATTTGATACCGTAGCTCTCCCTCCTTAGAAGCACGAACAAATCATCGTAGGTTTGGCTGGGCTCGAGCCTATAGCCTAATTCTATCAAGTTCGAGCATACTCCATCTTCGTTCGGGTAGGAACTTGCCGTAGAGGTAAAATTCATGCTGTCCTGAGTGCCATCGTCGATGCCCTCAAAAGGATTTGCCACATTCTGGGTATACAAACCTTCGAGGTCCTTGCTGACCATTTTCAGTATGGACTGGCCTATTTTATTGAGAAGCGATGCGCGTTCCACACGCTGTTTCGCTTCGAGTGTAAATATCAGCAGGGTGTAGGTTGTGGCTGATATCGCTGCAACAAGAGTCATGCAAAGCATTATCTCGATTAATGTAAAGCCTTTTCCCCTGTTATTAGCCACCTTCTTCCTCCAGTACTTCGGGCAGAATAGTGGTAATTGAAAAGGTCTCTTTCTGTTTGTTTTCTCCGGGATAAGTCACGATTACCGTTACACGTCTTACGTTCCACTGCCTTTTTTCGGGGTCTTCAAGGTCTTCATCCGTGGAAATTGAAATGTCTTCCACATCCACGTCATAAGTGAAGTCTGAATAGCCATCATCTTCAAAAGTGCCATCTGTAGGAACTCCCTGGTCTTCTTCCGAAACCTCGTTTACAAGAATTTCTTCCATCTTCTTGGAAGCAAGCATTCTCGCTATGCGAAGACGCGCCGTGCCGCCCGCCCTGACTATGGTATTCGACCTTGTTTCCGCAAGGTAAAGCGCGGCGATACCAAGCACAAATACGGCAAAAAGCACATCAAGAAGTACTATTCCCGCTTCCTGACTACGGAGTTTGCGTTTCTTGTCCGTAAAATTCATCATCCTCTTCTTCGTCGTATTCCTGGAAACTAAGTTCTTCTGAATGGAAAGTCGTGAAACCGAGGAGGGCGTTTGTCTTTATCCATATTCTCATCTCTTCTTCATCTCCATACTGGACCACCGTAATATGGCTTCCGGTGTTCCCAAATGGCGAAAAATCGAATTGAACCTGCCCGCTCGTATTTGTTTCGTTATCTGCCATAATCACTTCTACGAGTTTTACTCCACGCGGGAGTCGCCTTTTAGGCAGAACAATTTTACGCTCTTCTTCAGTAAGTTCTCCGAATGAATTTACTTCTTCAGGCAGAAGAATCCAGTACTCCTGTTCATCAATATCATATACTATTGAGTATGTCTTGCTTGTCAGGGCTGATTGAGAACGGGCGCTCTCAATGGTTGAAGAAATCTCTCGTGCACCGGCTCGAAGCGAGTATTTCGGAGATAGCTTGTCAAGGTTCGGCGCGACGGCGGCAGCGAGTATCATGATTATTACGACAACCATGGTTAGCTCAATTAACGTAAATCCTTTTTGTTTTTGAAGTTTCATATGAGTTTTAATTACCTGCTGGCATATTCCTTGTAAATATCTAAGCTTGAAATATCCGAGTTTTCGCCCATTCCGCCTTCCATATTATCGGCGCCAAGTGTTTTAAGATAATAAGGCTTTATTGTATCATTTGTATATTCATAAAGGTATTCTCTGCCCCAGGGGTCAATCGGCGGGTTGTCAAGATAGGGCCCTCTCCACCCTTCAGTATCTGAATCAATCAGCAACTCTCTTAACTCCGAAGGATATTTATGCGTATCCAATCTGAACATCTTAATTCCATCGCTGATTGCTCTGAAATCGGCAAGAACAATAGAAGGATAAACACGTTCGGGTGTATTCTCGACATTTACCAGGACAGTGGTGGCTATAATGCTTATGATTACAACAACCACAAGAAGTTCTACTATAGTAAATCCAATCAATCTGTGACTCTGCCGACACATAACGACCTCCTTAATTCCTACTGCCCGTAAGTATCCTTCATGAAATCGAGATTTGAATAATCCTTGTCATCGCCTTCGCCGCCTTCGGCCCTGTCGGCGCCTAAACTTTTCAATTCATAAGGAATGGGTTCATCTCCCGTATACTCATAAATATACATTTCTCCCCACGGATCTTCCGGTGGCTTTCTCAGGTAAGGGCCGTTCCAGCCTTCGATATCGCTGCCTATCATCAACTCTTCGATATTTTCAGGATAATGATGCGTATCCATCTGGAAAAATTGGATGGCATCGCCGACAGCCTTGAAATCAGCTTTAATCCTGGCCTCGAAAGCTTTTGAAGTACGGCCGCTGAAATTGACAACAACTACTCCTGCGAGAATTCCAATAATAACCACGACCACCATCAGTTCGACGAGCGTGAAGCCCACATCTTTTTTCTTATTGCATTCCATAAAACTTCCTCCTGATAATAATTATATTTGACTCATTTGGACAATCGGTAGAATAACCGCAAGTACTATTACACCTACGACTGCAGCAAGGAAAATAATAATTACTGGCTCGATGAGAGAAGTAAGTTTCTGAGCCTGGATTTCAAGTTCTTCATCGTAAGCTTCAGCAACCTTCTCGAGCATTTCCTCGAGATGGCCGGATTTTTCCCCGACAGAAACCATGTATCCCACAACTGGAGGAAATATCTTTTTTCTTTTCCTCAGCGGCGTTGATATGTCAGCTCCTTCAAGGACTTTGTCGTGAACATCTTGTATGGCTTCCGAAAGCACTGCGTTTGCAACGACTTGTTTGACTATTATAAGAGACTGCAGGGCAGGGAGGCCCGAACGAAGCAGGATAGACATTGTCATGCAGAATCGGCTGATTGCCTGTTTCCTGAAGAAACTTCCCATTGCTGGTATGGAAAGAACAATGGAATCGCGGCGATAACGACCGGAAGATGTCGATACAATCATTTTATAAATAATGTAAAGGGCAATAACAACCATAAGCATGGCCCACCAGTAATCTATTATGAAATCACTCGAAGTTTTTACAATCTCGGTAATAAGCGGCAGTACATTACCTTTTCTTTCGAGTATCTTTGTTACTTTAGGGACAAGATACATCATAAGGAAGAGGGTGACGCCGATGCCGAGAATTATCATGATAATCGGATAGGTCAATGCGGCAACGACTTTGCTTCTAAGACGATGCTGCTTCTGAAGATAATCGGCAAGCCTTTTGAGAATATGGTCGAGATTGCCGCTTGCCTCGCCTGCACGAACCATGTTTATATAAAGCTCGCTGAAATAATGCGGATGTATCGACAACGCATCAGCAAGAGAAGCGCCCTGCGTGACTTTTTCCCTCAAATCCCTGAATACGGCCTGGAGGGAGCGATTGTCTATTTGTTCAATGAGTGCTCCTAATGCTTCTGAAAGTGGAACGCCGCTTCCAATTAGAGTTGCGAATTGTCTCGTCAAAATAGCAATATCATACGAGTAGGAGCGTTTAAGACTCGATACTTTAAGAGCTTTTTCCCAACTTTTATGCTTTTTCTCGGCGACACTAATCATTTCCGTTACAAAAACATTCTGTTTGCGGAGCTTCTCGCGCGCCTCTCGAGATGTATCGGCATCAATAACGCCAGTCGCCGTTTTTCCGTTTGAGTCGAGTGCTTTGTATTCAAACACTGCCATGGTTTGTGACCATTCTGTTTAGAACATTAGAACATATCAAGCTGTGTAACTCTTAAAACTTCCTGTACCGTTGTTAAGCCTTGTATTACTTTTCTCGCTCCATCCATTCGCAGCGTTGCCATTCCTTCATTTACCGCTTCCTGTTTTATCTTGTTTGCACCGCCACGATCGATAATCATTTCTCTGACAGTAGTAGATATCGGGAGAACTTCGTATATTCCGGTTCTATTCCAGTAACCGGTCCCCATGCAATGATGACACCCCTTGCCTTTGTAAATCATGTTGCCGGATATGTCTGAAAGAGATAGTCCGATTTCCTGTAGCTCGCTCTCGGTGGGTCCATACGTTTCCTTGCACCTTTCGCAGATTACTCTTACAAGGCGCTGGGCAATAACTCCGATAAGTGACGAGGAAACAAGATAAGGCTCAATCCCTATGTCAAGCATACGGGTAATGGCGCCAGCTGCGTCGTTTGTGTGAAGGGTAGAGAAAACAAGGTGGCCAGTCAATGCAGATTGAATTGCAATACGAGCGGTCTCGACGTCACGGACTTCGCCGACCATCATAATATCAGGGTCCTGGCGCAGCAGTGAACGAAGGCCCGAAGCAAAAGTCAGGCCCTTTTTTGTGGCTACCTGTATCTGGCTAACATCACGCAAGTTGTATTCGATGGGGTCTTCAATTGTCAGGATATTCTTCTCAAGAGAGTTGATACGCTGAAGCGCTGCGTAAAGCGTTGTTGTTTTACCACTGCCGGTAGGTCCTGTTACAAAGATTATGCCGTGTGAATAATGTATAAGATTATCAATCAAGCCCTGATTGCGCTCGCCCAAGCCCAATTCTGTCAGTTCATAGAGTCTCGCCGATTTGTCAAGAAGGCGCATGACAATCCGCTCGCCATGTGACGTGGGTACCGAAGAAATACGGACGTCAACTTCTGCATCGCTCACTCGAATGGTCGTTCGTCCATCCTGAGGAAGCCTGCGTTCCGCGATATCCATTCTTCCCATAACTTTTATTCTTGATATTACCGCTTCCTGGACTTTCTTCGGAATAACCTGCGTGTCGTGCAGAATCCCATCTATTCTATATCTGACTTGGAGCTTGTCTTCATATGGCTGCAAGTGAATATCGCTTGCCCGCATTCGTAGCGCTTCAAAGAAAAGCATATTCACAAGTTTTATAATAGGAGCCTTGTACGCTATATCGAGAACGTCTTCAGACTCCTCGATTTCCTCAGCCATTCCAATAATTTCATCAGGATTGAGGTCGTCGAGCATTTCCTCGACATTTCCGCCTTGTACGTAAGAACGGTTGATAAGCGCGGCGATTTCGGACTTCTCGGCAATTACAGGTTCAATCTCGCATCCCAGCATTCCTTCTACTTCATCCATCGGTTCCGTATATAGAGGGTCGTTTGTCGCTACCGTTATGACATCGCCCTTCTGGTCTATTCCGATAAGATTGTAAGCGCGGGCAAAACGCAGCGGAACCTTGGTTACGAAATCCTGCGGGACTTTTGCATTTGAAAGGTCTTTCAAGTAAGAAAGGCCGATTTTTTGAGACATTAACGAAAGAAGACGGTCTTCCGGTATCAGCCCTCTATCGCGGAAAAATCTATAAGAGGGCTCGCCAGTTTCGATTTCGACGTTCCTGGCTTCCTGAAGCTGCCTGTCCGTAATAAGACCCTCTTGCACGAACTCGTTGAGAAGCTCAGTCAGCATATTCTCTTTTACTCCTTGAAAAAAGCGTCCTGCGCAGGTCGTTCTATTACAAACGCATCCTTGAAGTCGCGGCCAAAAATATCATGGAGCGTTTCCTGCAACTCAAGATAAGCTTTCGACCTGCGTTTAGCATAGTATGCCGGCATATCTCTCATAATCTGGCTGACTGATTCAATCTTGCCGCCTCTGAGCTTGGCATCTTCAAGCTGTTTTCTTGATATTTTTTTCAATGAATCGAATTTTTCATCTTCTACATCAATGATATGAGGCGTAAGAAAAACATAAAGGTTTGTTTTTCTTCTCGTTGTTGAAGTTGACCTGAAAATAGTACCGATAATGGGAATGTCGCCCAGAATAGGTATTTTATTGACTGATTCAGATTCTTCTTCGCTTGTCAAGCCGCCAATCACGATAATTTCGCGGTCAGGAACCGTAACCATACCTTTTATCTCCCTGGTTGTCTTGGGCGGCGGGGTAGAGGAACCTGCAACGGGAGATGAAGTGAATTGCTCTATTTTAAGAGCTATTTCAAGGCGAAGATAATTATCCGAACTGATATGAGGCGTAATTGTAAGAGTAATACCAGCTTCCTGATAGCTGCCGAAAGTCTCTCTCGATGCTCCGTTCTGCGGGTCTATGTAGGTTGTCGTCGCCACCTGGTCGGTTACCTTTATTTCACCCTGTTCGTTGTCATTGGTTAAAATTCTCGGGCTTGACAGGACATTCACATCTGAATTTGACCTGAGCATCTGAAGAAGGAATGGAATTCGATTGAACTCGTCCTTGTAGATTAAAGCAGTTGCTCCAAGCCCGGAAAGAGGCTGCTTGGTCAGTTCTTCCGCATCAAGCGATGAAAGGCCGAAGTATGAGCCGCCGGCAGCGCGAAATCCCGAGCCAGCAACATCAACGGAAGCAAGCTCGATACCCATATTTGTCGTCGAGTTTGCAGATACTTCAATTATGGCTGCTTCAAGAAGAACCTGCGGACGCCTGACATCAAGTTTTCTGATTATCTGAAGGATTTGATCATAGTCCTTTTTCTCCGCCTCGATAAGGAGGCTGTTTGTCTGTTCTTCGGCTACCACGCGCGAGGGAATTACCTGAAGCTGTTGAGGGACATTTCCTCCACGCGATTGAACGCGTTGCGCCTGCTGCCCTGATAGAATGGATTGAAGAGCGGCTGCCATTTTCAAGGCATCGGTATGCTTGAGTACGTATATATGGATATTTCCAGAACCTTCTTCAAGTTTTTCATCGAGTTCTCTTATTACTCTTTCGATATTTTCGAAGTTCTCCGGGAATGTCAGAACAATAAGCTTGTTGGTTCTTGTGTCCGCCACAAACTGGGCTTCGAGGCCCGTATTCAAAGTATTGCTGGGTTGTCTTCCGCTTACTCGTCCACCCGACGCAAGTTGTTGAAGGTATTGAGCCACTTCACTTGCAATTGCATTTTTTAAAGTATAAACGCGCATTTCAACGGTCTTCGGCATTACATCGATTGCTCTTATCAACTCGGCGTAATAGCGAATCTCGGGTGCAAAATCTCTTGCTATAATAACCGGTTGATTGGTTACCGAGATAATGGAACCTGCTGCCTGGCGATCAAGAAGCCTGTTGGTAAGAGTACGCTCGACTTGTGTCGGGTCTGCATATTTGATTTGAAATATGGCAGTGATAAGTTCATTTTCTTTTGGTAGTTTATCAATGTCGGAAGGGTCGCTTATCCATATTACGGGTGTTTGGCCATATTTACGAGGTCTAACTTCCCGCTCAGTTAAAGAGGCTATCATCTTTGTGCCTTCAACGCTCCTATGCTCAAGTGTGATGCCGTTTACTGCAAGTATCGCTTCAAGTATGTAGTAATCCGCGGCAAAGCTTGAAACAAACTTGATTCGTCTACCGGAAATCGTGGGAGCAGGAACAATACTTTTGCCCGTCATTTTGCCGAGTTGTTCCAGCAGGCTGTCGATTGGAATATCCTGGCCTGCTTGAACGACAAAAAGGGCTTTTTGTTGTTCTTCTTTGTTTTCTTTCTCGTCTTTCTGTTCATTTTGTTTTACAGGCGGCTTTTCTTCCGGTGGCGGCTCTGGCTCTGCAAATGATACAGAGGGGAATAGAAAGAATATCAGCATGGCAACTGCCAGCGTCGTATTTAGCCAATCTGGCAGATTATGTTGAGACATTGAACCCTCCGAAAAATGTTTGTTGAATCAAGTGATTCTCTAAAGATAGTACTGAGATGCGAGTTGGAGGGTTCAGAGAAAATTTCAGTTACTTAATTATCTATCCTGAAACAATATTGGTAATTAGTCCTCTCTTACTACTCTGAGAGCTTCTTCCAAAGATGAAATACCTTCTCTGACTTTAAACATGGCATCATCGTAAAGCGTAGCCATTCCATTTGTAACTGCAGTTTTTTTGATTACGTCGCTCGGCATTCCCTTGTTAATCATAACTTTCAGTTCGTCGTTCATAGTCAGAAGTTCATGCACCCCAACACGTCCTTTGTAGCCTGTCCCACCACATCGGGAGCACCCTACGGCCTTGAATAACTTAGTTTTTTCATTGGCTTTTATCGCTTGTAGCTCCTCTTCCGTCGCATCATAAGGCTCTTTGCATTTTGTACATAATCTTCGCATTAGTCGCTGGGCTACTACGATTAAAAGCGATGAAGTCACGAGGAAGGGTTGGATTCCCATATCCAGGAATCTGACAACCGTTCCTACCGCATCGTTTGTATGCAGGGTGGAAAACATCAGGTGGCCGGTAAGCGCAGCTTCGATGGCCATTTCTGCTGTTTCCTTATCGCGGATCTCACCAACCATGATAATATCGGGGTCTTGCCTGAGGAATGAACGCAGCGCATGGGCGAAGGTCAAACCGATATCCCGATGCGTTTGTAGCTGATTGACTCCTTTTAACATATACTCGACAGGATCTTCGGCAGTCTGAATGTTTATCTCCGGTTTGTTTACTTCCGTCAAGGCCGAATATAGAGTAGTTGTTTTACCGCTTCCCGTAGGCCCCACATGTAGAATCATTCCGTATGGCTGGCAGATTGACCTTCGGTATTTGTCGATGTTTTCCTTGGTGAAACCCATCGCGTCAAGGCCGAGTTGCGTGGCAGATTTATCAAGAATACGCATTACAAGTTTTTCGCCCCAAGCCATTGGAGCGGTGGAGATTCGCATGTCTATGTCAATTCCGGTTTTTGTGAAATATTTGAATTTGATTCGCCCATCCTGCGGAAGCCGTCTTTCGGTTATATCGAGTTCTGACATTATCTTGAAGCGAGACATCAGAGGAGCAAGAGCCTGCTTGGGGAGCTTCAGTTCTTCGTGCAAAACGCCATCGATACGATAACGGATAATCACTTCCGTCTCGAAGGGTTCTATATGAATGTCGCTTGCGCCCCTTGCATAAGCATCTTCAACAATTCTATTGGCAAGTTGAATTACGGGGGCATCTTCTTCAGTTACGCCTTCTTCGACGTTTATTTCTTCAGCCTTCGAAGCGAATTCTCTGCCGAGCTTTTCGGCCATGCCGCTGGCCTGGCCCTTCTGCAGCGCTTTATCGATTACCCTTTGAATCTGAGATGCTGCAGCCACAACAACGATCTCGATGTCCATGCCTGTTTTAAGCTGGAAAGAATCGCGTTTTTGCAGCTCAAGGGGATTAGACATAGCCACTTTCAGAGAGTTGTTCCCTATTTTTTTCAAAGGAAGGATTTTATAGCGTTTTACAACATCTTCACCGATAGTCTTTATTAATTTATCGTTTACTTCATAGTCTTCTTCAATATCCTCAAACTCGCATTTTGTAAGCCTTGCGATATATCTGGCCATTTCTATATCGTCTATCGGCGTATCAGGGAACTTGGCTTTCTGAATAATCTTAGATGAGTAATTGGCGATTTCCTGCAAAAGCATGAAATCGCGTTGCACAAAAACATCCATTCCCGTATCCGGGTTTTTATTCACAGCCTGAATGGCGCCAATGGTTTCGTCTTTGACCTTGATGGGTACGGTAATCATTGAACGTGTTACAAATCCTGTCTTTTTATCTACTTCTTTAAGGAAATTCGGGTCACCATAGGCATTTTCAACCATTTGCCCCTTGCCGGATTCAATCACTTTTCCAACTATTCCCTGTCCTTTACGCAATTTTTTCGTCTTAAGGGCCTTTGCCTGGGCAGCGTATTTATTTTTCAGGTCAATATCCGAGCCGTAAAGTGAAGGGGAGTAGTAAATGCTGTCGAACGTTATATTGCCTGCATTATCTAAAAAGTATATCGTAACCGTCTGGGCCTGGACCGCTTCAATAAACTTTTCGACAGTCACTTGCAAAACAGCTTTAAGCTCATCTTCCTTGATTCGCTTTTTAGAGACTATGGTTCGAAGCAAGTCGTTTATCAGCCTGTCGACTTTCCTGACTTGACTTTTTGTTCTTTCGACAGCCTTCTTTTCAACTTCAGTGCTGATAAATGAAAGGAAATCTTCCCATTCATTGTGGCCATCTTCTTTTTTTTCTTCTTCTTCGAGAATGTCTTCGGGCACTTTCGAACCTCCAGAATATTATGCTTATTATGTTGAGTCTATCTTCTCAAAACGAATTTTAATCGAATCTGTTCGGCGAGTAAACAAGTTTCTGTTTACATATTGCAAAACAACAGGACACATCGCACCCTGTCCGGAAACGGCGCGATTGATGCAATCCGGGTCGCACTTAGACTCCTTCCGCTGCGAAAACCTCCATATCCCGCGCTCGCAGGCCACCCGATTTGCCAAATTGATGACAATTCGGCGAAATGCCGGGGTTATGTCTGCTTGCCAAATATAACGAAAGGCGAAACTATACCACTTTGCCTTATTCTGCTCCCCGATGCCTGTCTGTAAAACTAACTCCTTACATACCAACGACTTACGCGCGTGGATTTCTTGAAATCCATGCATCCACGGGCAAATTTTCGACGAAGTCGAAAAATGCGGTGGAGATGTAACCTTCACCTTATATAAACTCACACCAACACTCGAACCTGCCATCTGTAAATTTAAGTCCTTACCGGTAAAGGACTTAGGCAATAATTTTACAGATTCGTAAAGGTCTCGGCTTAAATTTTTGTGGGGGTTTTGTCCGAAATATTCGGAACGTTTTACTAAATTTCCGTTTCTACCTGTGTTCACCTTTGGTTCCAATCTTTCCCTTGCTTTTTCCCATTATTATTATCGTCTCTCCGCGCCCTCTCTTTTTCTCTCTCAATTTCCCATCTCTGCGTTGAAACCACCTTCCCGCCATCGGCCAGAGCATTGATACAGACCGACTGGACACGAAATCACACAATGGATTCATTGACGTGGGATTTGCATGCGCGTTAGTGCGCTTCCCCGGCAAGTGCGCCGGGCTTCTTGAACTGCAAACTCCTCAATAGATTGCTCTACATTAATGCTTATTATACTATATTATACGCACAAGTCAAGGAAATGTTTGCGGAAATATATAATTTTTTCAAAATGATTCCGTTCTTAGAATTTGCGAGAAATATAGTAAGTTATCACATGTTTAGTTCTTATTTATCAATAAATCCAATACAATATGTTTTAAACACCCCTTATCCTCATAGATAATATGGAGCTTATCCTGACTCGTAATAAGTGCATATACTGCGATATATTTGGAAGATATGCCGCTCGGCACATAACTTACGTTTGACCATTTGTCACCAACAAGTGCCCGATGGGCAAATTGTAGCGCCTTGTCATTTAATTCCTGCCAAATCACGTGCACATTATTATTCAAACAGGTGATTTTTGGATAAAAACCTTTATCTTCAGGACCATTTGGTAAATACTCTGGCATTGAAAAGAGACCAGAGGCAAATCTTGAATATAATACCATACTACAACTATAATCTCCCATGCGTTCATTCCATACAAGATGAACCATCTCATTATTATCAATTGCAACAGAATAAGCGGGCCTATGGTCATAATTAATATTTTCGAGAAAACATTCTGCAGCCTTCCATGTGCCTGAAACATTTGTTCTTGTGTAAAAGTCAAACTTTTTACGATTTCGATCTTGATCTATCCGCCAATTCGGCCATATAGCAAACAAGTCTTTATTGCCTGAAGCCAATGTAAATTTTACATAGTAAGTGTCTCCGCATGTTTTTGTGAGTGTCATGACCGGTTTTTCCCACCCGTTACTTGTTAATCTTGTATAATATATTCCAGTATAATCTCGCCCTTGCTTTTCAAATGCAAGGTGAATATTTTTATGTCCATCAATTGCAGGAGATGCATTACACCCTTGAATTAATGGTTCCGGCTTAGACCAGCCGGAACCATTGTTAATTGAATAGTATACCCATTCATGGGCTTCCCTATCATCACTCCAGATAAGATAAAGTTTTCCGTCTTTGTCGGATAAAAGATTAAACGCACTCAGGGTTTCATTACAGATAACTTCAGGTTTTGACCATTTACCATTATCGAACTTAACATAGGCGAGTTCAAATTTGGTTGTTTTGTAAACAATATGCAAGACATTCTTTTCGTCGAATATTGCAGATATTTCAGGTCTGGCATCAGTAACACCATTAACTTGATAGAAGACAGGTTGTATTTTGACGTTAATATTACTCTTCACAGCGGGAATTATCGGATACAGTTTGGGATTAAATTGATCAAGTTTACTATTAATACTTCTAATATCCGACTTGTTCGAAGATATCAAAAAATACAGAAACAAAAATCCGCAAAAGAGAAAAACAATAATAATAAGCTTTACTATAAATGTACCTTTCTTAATCATCTTCATACCCTCCTGGACCAATACCTGCACCTGAACCACGGCTGGGGCCTTCTTTTCCTGTGAAACGATCTTTTTCAGCTACCCAATCACTGAAATGTGGGCCTTGTTTCTTATTAGTTTCATATCCATAAAAATCAAAAAAAACACCAGGAACCCAATAACCATTGATTGTGTCTGCAGTATGACATGCATATAAATATAGGAAACTCAATTTATAGTTTTCAGGAGACGTAGTATCCCAAAGTTCGTCTCCGGGTCCACCAGCACCCACAATACCAGCTTTTCCTAAACCAACAAAATAATTTTGCTTACCAAACCACCTGTCATTGACTCCTTCATAATAAAATTGTCTTGTACCGTGACCAGCAAACCAAAATCCATGAAGATCTTTATTTTTTAATGCTTTTTTCATGTCTGCTGATGTAACAGTATACCAATTTTCAGTCGGCGGAATATCACTACTTATTACTTTAAAGCCGTATGCTTCATATGTATCTTTGACACCACCTATATACGTCATCATGTTTTGTTGAACACGCTCAATACCCTTAAAAGAACCCATTCCCATAAATATTACATTAGGAACTGTATAATAACATCCATCTTTTGAACCTTGTTTAACTGTATCACCCTCCTTAACTGGCGCACCATGTTTGTCTCTTTTAGGATCTTCCACATATCTCAACCATTTATGATATTCAGAAGGATCCAGATGAATCTTTTTTGCCAGTTTTTCAAATTTGTCATTAGTGTCAGTCGACCACACTACTGCTCTATTTTGACCTTTACTTTCTACTCTATTTAACTTCCATTCTAGTCCCATTGGATCAATAGCTATAGTTGCCATATTACCAACATAAGAATACAAGTTAATACTTACATTAGCATCTCTTCCTGTAAATCTTCCAACAGCCTGGTCATACTGCCGTGCCCGGTAGTAGTAGGTCTGGGATTCGCTATCCCACTCCCGGCCGGTGTAGGTGTAGCGGTTGGGGACGTTCTGGTCCTCCGACCAGTTCAGTTCCTTGCCGAAGGCGTAGTAGTCGTAACTGTTTTTGCTGGTTTCGTTTGCGTCGTAGATGTTGCGTACGCTGCCGAGCCCGTCATGGTAATAGTAATAAGTCTCATCCGGAGAGCCGGGTATCGTCATTATGCAGTTCTCATCGAGCAGCGGCGTGAGGTAAGTCGCAGAGAGCGTGTTACTACCGTTATAGTCGGCGATGACATCCACCCCGTCATGGAAGTACTTCGTAGTTACAGGCGTTCCATCCACATCCACAACCTTCCGGATTCTTCGCCCAAGTGCATCATAAGTATACTCCGAATTGTTCGAGCTGTCCACCGGATCGTCGAATTCTGTCATCCTGTTTTCATTGTCGTAAGCATAGTCCCAGGTGTTCGCGCCAATGACTTTCTCCTCCATATTGCCCCGGCCGTCGTAGTTGTAGGTGGTGGCTGTGCCGGGATTCCCGCTCGTGTACGGAGTCTCCGTCTTGAGCTGGTTGGCTGAGTTGTACTGGTAGTAGGTGTAGTTATTGCTTTTTTTCGCCTATTGCGTAAAGGTATTCTGAGTCGAATATATAAAGCGTTCCATTTGAATCCATTGACGGATTTGATCGACAAGTGTCTTCAGTAGTATATTCCCATTTCATAGTACCATCGCTATTTATTGCATATACCTTCCCACAACTAACGTAAATTGTTCCATTTGCATCTATCAAAGGCGAAGGAGCCCCTACTGCTTTGTCAAGCTGCAGTTCCCATTTTTCAACTCCATCAACACCGATTGCATGGATATAATTTGGGAAAGAGCAAATATATATAGTACCATCAGATGCAAGCACGGGAGATAGACCGAGATCTTTTTCTTTTCCCCATTGCCATTTAAAAGAACCTTCTTGTGAGATTGCGTGTAATTTATGATTACATACTACATAAATAGTACCGTCTTTACCAATAGCAGGATTTGAAATCCCAGACGATTTAGATATAGTCTTGCACCATTTAATGTTATTATCTAATCCAATCGAATAAACCTTTGATTCAGTTCCATCAGAGCCATGAAGAATAACCATCCTGTCATCGCTCACAGCAGCTATTCCAGCAGCATCTAAGTCTTTAATAACTTCCTTAAGTGAACCATTATGCGAAAGCACTGCGAAACAAGGTGGGTTGGTTAAATTTAGATATTTATTACCAGCTTTAGTAATTGTTGGTACTATTTCCATTCTTGGATATGCATTGCCAGCTATATTTTTTATTTCAATAGGGTAATTCTCTAAATTATTGGAATGTTTATCAAACCTTAATAATCGACCTAAAAAACAAGGATTTTTCGGGTCTACTGGTACGAGGAAAATAGTGCCATCAATATCTAAAGTAAATGCTGGTTTAATCGCGGAACTTTCAAAGTCGTAACTCCAAAGTTTTTCTCCTTTGTCATTTAAGCAAAAAAGCCCTCGGGTACTATAAAAATATATAAAATTATCCTGAGCAACTAAGGAATAACGTTCACCAAAAGACTCACATTTGAAATGCCATTTCAGATAAGGAAGCTTCGGACCGATATATTTGCTCAAGCCATCACGCCTAAGGTTCCCTTTAAATGTGGGCCAAGGTGCTGTTGGTATTGATCCAAGAATTCTTAACGATTCTCTATTGCGATTATCCAATGATAGTACATCACGCGCTGATTCTACAGCCGCAATAATATCACCTTTTTTCAAGCTGGCTTCAGCAGAATTCAGGAATTCGATAATCTTTGAACTATTAGAAACGCTCTCTTTATTTTTGAATAATATTGAAAGCAATCTCGGCAATCCCCAAATTAATAACACAATCCCCAAAAAGAGGAATATTAGGATTAGCCCATTTTTCCATCGCAACTTCATTTAATTTCCTTCGGTAATTTTGGTTTACTTTAGAGTTCCCTCTTCGTTCGTAAAAGGAGGAGGATTCTCACTAGGGCGCCAATAATCTCTTGCTATATTTGGAGTTGTTAAATAATCCTTAAGGCTTACAGGTTTGTACCAATGAGCATTCCACCCAGTAACACCATAACGTGTCAAATTATAGCGAGAAACTCCAGCAGGCAATTTCTTTTCTATATCTGCTTGTACGCCAGGATGACCGCCAAGATTGCTTTGAACATCACCTTCTAAAATTTGTCTACCGGCCTTTGCATCTGACATATTTAATTCAATCCCAAGAGCATGCCACCAGTTTGTTTGCTTTTTACCATGAACGTTTTCTTCAATTACTGTTCCAGACATTAATGATCCATGGGTTCGCCATCCTCCCACATCTATTGACTGTATTTTTGGCACCCAAACTTTTTTCCCCCCTATGTTTTCGCAAACACACGCTAAGTTTATTCTGTATTCAACATGAATCATACTGCTTGCATTTGCCAAATCATAAATCTCAGCCAGTCCGGTTCCTATAACACCTGCTGCTGCACCTTGGGGACCTTTACCTATTATAAAACCTGTTAATGCCGCCATTGCCAGATTTCTTGTGACACGCTCTCTCACAGCCGTATCTGAATCTGCATCTGTACCTGTAAGCATTATCATTATATACTTCTCTTTTGTCATAACGCTATCATTAACAAAAATATTAACCTTATTGCCGCCTGGCCGAACTGTTTTACCTGAATCAGTCGTTTTAAAAATTTGATCGTAACCTTCAGCATAGGATGTATCCATCTTTTTATTCTCATCGCATATAAGTCTTACGCCCCAAGTCGTTCTTCCCATAATATCAGTTTTATTACCAAGGTTGCCTTTATCGTATTCAGCCATTAGATTAGTCATTTTAATATCTGTTGTTCCAGATTGATCTAATCCGAATGGATCAATCATCAGTATAGGTCTATTGCTCACATAACTATATAAATTTACATTTTTAATCGTATCTCGACCATTGAATCTTCCATTTGCCGCATTGTACATCCTTGCGCGGTAGTAGTGGGTCTGTGATTCGTTGTCCCAGCGACGGGAGGTGTAGGTGAAGGTATTGTCAACGTCGGCGTCGGACAGGTAATCCTCGCCGAAAGCGTAATAGGTATAGTAGTTCTCGACGTAAGTCGTCTCGCCGGAAGTCATCACCAGGTTGCGTACCGAGCCCAGCCCGTCATGGACGTAATAGTAGGTGTCGGAGTCGTAGAACATGCAAACGTTCTCGTCGAGGCCGGGCGTCAGGTATTCTCTTTCCAATACGTCCGAATCGTCCGCATCATACTCCGCTATGCAGTCAACGCCGTCGTAGAAGTATTTGAAATCCTCGCCCTCGTTCGGGGCATCCCTGCGGATTCTGCGACCGAGCGCGTCGTAAGTATAAGTGCCTCTCGTCTCCCATGAAGTCGTGTATTCCTTGACCTGGGTCTGGCGGTTTTCTTCGTCATAGACGTATTCCCAGTCGTTGCCAGTCCCGTAAGTGATTTCCTTGTCCGTCATATTGCCGCGCCCGTCATAGGAGTACTGCGTTGTCAGCTCCGGCGTGCCCTCGTATTCCTCGAACCTCTCTTCCTCTTTCAACTGGTTCGCGCCATTGTAAGTATATTTAGTTCGGTTTTTCTGGAACATAAATAGATGGTTCCAGAAAAACTGAACTAAATCGCGATCGCAAAAACGTGTTGAAGTCTGGTTCTGAACAGTCTTTTGCCA
>Ga0272442_10003614_pt1 | contig 21627 bp, 13 predicted proteins | sample SSMForm2O_FD_200262 | JGI IMG/M metagenome (GOLD analysis project Ga0272442, IMG submission 200262) | Marine sediment archaeal communities from Little Sippewissett salt marsh, Falmouth, MA, United States - SSM-Form-2O | ecosystem: Environmental > Aquatic > Marine > Wetlands > Sediment ... | reverse complement strand
CGATTCTGATCGGTAATATGTTTGCGCCCATTTTGGACGTGGCCGTGCGGTCGTACCGCTCCGGGAAGAAAAAGAAGGCACAAGGATGATTCGAAAACAACCCTGGTTTCCGATTGCTTATATGTTCTGCGTGACGGCGTTCTTTAGCTCGATTGTGATCGGCCTGACGCGACTAACAAGCGAGCGCGTGGAGGCCAATGAACAACTGGCCTTCGAAAGGGCGGTTCTATCCGTGTTGCCTGGGATGGACGTGGATAAAATGGCGCGCTCGGAGATACACAAAACCTTCACCGAATCGGTGAATGCGCCTGACGCTTCGTCGAACGGCGCCTATATAGCCAGACAGAACGGCCAAATCACCGCCTATGCCCTGCCCATATCGGGGCAGGGATTCTGGGCGCCGATTAAGGGCGTGATCGGTATCGAGACGGACAAAAAGACGATCACGGGCATCGCTTTTTACGAACAAAACGAAACGCCCGGATTGGGTGCGGAAATCACCCAAGCCCCTTTCAGAAACCAGTTTGAAGGCAAGGTGATGGCCTCTGAGGATGAGCCGATCAACATCCGGCGGCCCGGGGCGACGCTCGGTGAGAGCGAGGTCCACGCCGTTACCGGAGCCACCCAAACCAGCAACCGTTTGGAGATCATTATCAATACGGCTTTGAGGCAATGGCGCCATCCAAATTCCGAGAAGGGTGACGGTGATTCACGATGAAGCTTACCGGATCCGAGAATAAGAAACTGATGATCGAAGGATTATGGAATAATAATCCCGTGTTTAAGCAGGTCCTGGGGATTTGCAGCACACTGGCGGTGACCAACCTGGTGCTCAACACGATGGTGATGTGTATGGCGCTAGTGTTCACGTTGTCTTTGAGCGCTGCAACGGTCTCGATCCTGCGCAATCTCACCCCTCATAATATCCGCATGATGGTCGAAACGCTGATCATCGCGTTTTACGTGATTATCGTGGACGTCCTGCTCAAGGCGTATTGGCCGGAGATGAGCGGCAATCTGGGGCCTTACGTCGGGCTCATTATCACCAATTGTATCGTTATGGGGCGATGCGAGGCCTATGGCAATACCAATCCGCCGGGTAAAGCCTTTATGGATGGCTTATTCAACGCATTGGGCTATTCGTTTGTTCTGCTCATCGTCGCGACGTTCCGGGAGCTTTTCGGCATGGGCACTTTTCTCGGGCTGGCCATGCCCTATTTCAGCGGGCCTTATTGGGATAAATGGATCATCATGGTCATGCCGCCGGGGGCCTTTTTTATGTTGGGTATCGTCGTGTGGGTGTTCAGATCGATCCAGGCGGTCAGGGAGGAGAAGTCCTCATGAACGAAACGTCGCAATTGTCTTATGCCTTTGTTGTTTTTATTTCGGCCATCTTTACGCAGAATATTCTGTTGAGCTACTTTTTGGGGCTTTGCCCCTTCATTGGTGTTTCGCGCGAGGTGAAAACGTCGTTCGGGCTGGGCCTGGCGGTTATTTTTGTGATGACCACGACGAGTGTACTCAATTGGGTGGCCTACCACGTGGTGCTGGAGCCTTTGGGGCTGCAGTTCTTCCGCTTTATCATGTTTATTATCATCATCGCGGCCTTCGTCCAGTTCGTGGAGATGGTCATCGAACGCTATTCGCCGTTTCTGTACCAGCGGCTGGGCGTTTTTCTGCCGTTGATCACCGTCAACTGCGCGATCCTCGGTGTCTCGTTGTTTATGGTGATCCGAAATTACAGTTTCCTCGTAACGGTGGGCTACGGATTGGGCAGCGGGATCGGGTGGTTTTTGGCGATCATGGCCATGTCCGGCATCCGACAGAGACTGGCCAATGAGCGCATTGCCCGCGGTTTGCAGGGGCCGGGGATTACCTTGATTATCGCCGGGCTGATGGCCCTGGCGTTCATCGGATTCACGGGGGTTTTACAGGGAAATTAATATTCGTTGGAATTTGAGCGATTTGGATGTTTTTTACGGTACTGATAGCAGTTGGCGTCGTCAGCACAATCGCGGCTGGCTTGGCGTCGATTTTAGTTGTTTCAGAGCGCTTTCTTGTTGACTATGGACCGTGCTCAATCACCGTCAATGGTGAGCGCGAGTTCACGGTGGATGGTGGCAAGAGTTTACTTTCCGTCCTGACCGGAGAAAAGCTCTTCATTCCCAGTGCGTGCGGCGGCCGGGGGACGTGCGGATTGTGCAAGCTCAAGGTGCTCGAAGGCGCCGGACCCTTGCTGCCGACCGAAGAGCCTTATCTGGAGAAGGAAGAGAGAGAATCGAACGTCCGCCTGGCGTGCCAGGTGAAGGTCCGTGAGAATCTAAAGATCGAGATTCCTAAAGAGTTGCTGGCCATTCAGGAATATACCTGCAAATGCACGGACATTCAGGACCTTACGCATGATATGAAACAATTCCGTTTCGAGCTGATAGAGCCGAAAACGATCGATTATATCCCGGGCCAGTATATCCAACTGCTCACGCCGGTGTATGAAAAGAGCAGCGAGGAGGTGTATCGCGCTTATTCCATTTCGTCCGATCCCGCCGACAAAAATATTATCGAATTGGTCATCCGGCTGGTGCCGGGGGGAATCTGTACGACGTACTGCTTTGAGTATTTGAAGGTCGGCGATGAAGTCAGGATGAACGGACCCTATGGAGATTTCAGTCTCTCCGAGACCGAGGCCCCAATGGTTTTTATCGCCGGGGGGTCCGGGATGGCGCCGATTAAGTGCATGCTCCACGAGATGAAGAATACGGGCAACCAACGAAAAGCATCGTATTATTTCGGCGCCAACAAGGTCAAGGAGCTCTGTCTGGTCGATCTGATGCACCAATTCGAATCGGAACTGGCCGATTTTACGTTTATTCCGGTTGTGGCTACGCCTGAGGAAGATGAAAGCTGGGACGGTGAGCGAGGGCTGGTGACTCACGCCGTGGAGCGAAACCTGAAAAACGCCGACACATGCGAGGCGTATCTGTGCGGCAGCCCGGGGATGATTGATGCCGTTATCAAGGTCCTCAAAAAAATGGGTGTGAGCGAGGACCGAATCTTTTATGATAAGTTTGAGTGAGTAGTAGGGGGCAATAGAATGAAGGAATCGCCCCAGGACAGGAAACTGGACGATATTTTGAGATCTTCGCGGCTGGTGGCCGGCGGTTTCATGGGCGTTGACCGGCGTGACGTTCATGAGGTTATCGACGCCGATGCCGGGGCTTTGGCCGGATTAGGATTGGCGAAAGAGCAACTGGCGGGGCGCATGCGTCAAATCACCGAACTCGCAAAACGGGGTTTGGGAACCTGGATAGAGATCGACAGGAATCTTCAGGCGAAGGTGGATGAGGCCCGGGGCCGTCTGGTTTGTCCGTGGCCTCATCCGGGTCGTTTCTCCAAGAGGATTACCACCGTCAGAGTGATGCAAACGGGCGCGTGCATTCGCTGGTCCGACCTGAACGTTCATTTAATCGGCGAACACGGATTCTTTGGGGGAAAAAGCTCCGATTTTAGAGTCGAACCTGCAGAGCTTGTGAGACTCATATTTTGAGTAGCCGCATTGATTTTCGGGGATAAGTGTTCCTATGCTGAGCTTCCGATTCAGGGGCTTTCATTTGACGGATTCAGGCAATGATGATAATGTTGTATTACCGGTTTGTCGGAAAGCGGCAGAAGATGCATCTGAGGCGACAGTATTATGGGAAACAGGATTGAACACGACACGACGGGCCCCGTGGAGGTGCCCGACAATGCTTATTACGGCGCTCAGACTGCACGATCGATGCAGAATTTCGATATCGGCATTGAGAAAATTCCCAAAGAATTGATTCGGTCGTTCGCCGTCCTGAAGAATGCCGCCGCTCAGGTCAACGGCGACCTGGGCTTGCTCGCTCAAGACAAGGCGGGTCTCATAGAGCGGGCCGCTCAGGAGATCCTCGACGGAAAACTCGACGATCAGTTTCCCGTCAGTGTCTGGCAGACCGGAAGCGGCACGCACACCAATATGAACATCAACGAGGTCATCGCCAATCGGGCCATCGGGCTGGCCGGCGGCGAGATGGGTGGCAAGACGCCCGTGCATCCGAATGACGACGTCAACATGTCCCAGTCGTCGAATGATACGTTTCCGACGGCCATGCACATCGCGGCCGCCGTCGCCATCACGGAGAAATTATTGCCTGCGGTGAAGGCACTGGCGGACGTCCTGCACAAGAAGGTCCGTGAGTTCTCGGATATCGTCAAGATCGGTCGGACGCATTTGATGGATGCGGTTCCGCTTACCCTGGGCCAGGAATTTTCCGCCTATGCCGAGCAAATCGAACGTGGTTATCAGCGCATCGAGCAGTGCCTGCCCCGGCTGCACGAGCTGGCACTCGGCGGGACCGCCGTCGGCACCGGCCTTAATGCGCATCCGGAATTTGCCAAGAGGGTGGCAAAGAAAATAGCCGAACTGACGGGACGGCCCTTTGTCACGGCGCCGAATAAATTCGAGGCTCTGGCGGCACATGATACGATGGTGGAAACCAGCGGGGCGCTGACGACGCTCGCTGCGAGCTTGAACAAGATTGCCAATGACATCCGCTGGCTGGCCTCGGGCCCGCGTTGTGGTATCGGCGAGCTGATCCTGCCCGCCAACGAGCCCGGCAGCTCAATCATGCCGGGCAAGGTCAATCCGACGCAATGCGAGGCGATAACTCAGATTTGCGCCCAGGTCATGGGCAACCATACGACGATAACCTTTTGCGGCGCGTCGGGAAATTTTGAGCTAAATGTTTACAAGCCAGTTATCATCTACAATTTGCTCCAATCGGTGCGGCTACTGACCGATGGATGCCGGAGTTTTGCCGCCCATTGTATTGAAGGTATTGTCGCAAATAAACCAGTCATAGCCAAATACGTCGAGAATTCGCTCATGCTCGTTACGGCGTTGAGCCCGCACATCGGATACGATAAAGCGGCTCAAATCGCCAAGAAAGCCCACCGGGAGGGGACAACACTCAAAGAGGCGGCTCTCGCTCTGAATTTGGTCAGTGCAGAACAATTCGACCAAATCGTCGTACCACTTCACATGACCGCTCCACAGGAGCCTGATTCTTAACTGTTAAGTATAAATAAAAATGACCGCCTTTATGAAACTCCATGCAATGTATTGTCAACGTATCCGTTTTAGTTGAAAAGGTTTCGTAATGGATAAATATATCTGCGTCCATGGCCATTTCTATCAGCCGCCCAGGGAAAATCCCTGGCTGGAGGACGTGGAATTGCAGGACGCGGCCTATCCCTACCACGACTGGAATGAACGCATTACGGAAGAGTGCTACCGGCAAAACGGTGCCTCGCGGATACTCAGCTCGGATCGAAAAATCATCGACATCGTGAATAATTACGCCAATATGAGTTTCAACTTCGGACCCACGTTGCTCTACTGGCTGGAATCTCATGCCCCGGATGTTTACGAAAAAATCCTCGAAGCGGATAAAAAGAGCCGGGAACGCTTCTCAGGCCACGGCGGCGCCATCGCTCAGGCGTACAATCATATGATTATGCCTCTGTCGAACGACCGCGACAAACAGACTCAGGTCATTTGGGGCATCCGGGATTTTCAGCGGCGCTTTGAGCGAGAGCCCGAAGGCATGTGGCTGCCCGAAACCGCCGTCGATATCCTGACGTTGGAAGTGCTTGCCGAATCCGGCATCACGTTCACCATCTTATCACCCCGGCAGGCAAAGAGAGTCCGTTCCATCGGCGGGCAAAAATGGAAGAATGTCAACGAGGACACGATCGATACGACCGTTCCTTACGTGTGCAACCTGCCTTCGGGTAAGCACATCGTTATCTTCTTCTACCACGGTCCCACCGCCCATGACATCGCTTATGGCGGGCTTCTTCATAGCGGGGAGAACCTTGCGGCCCAGCTGCTGGAGGCGTTCCCCAAAAATAGCGAACAAGCGCGGTTGATTCACGTGGCCACAGACGGTGAATCGTTCGGGCACCATCACCGGTATGGCGATATGGCATTAGCGTATTGCCTTCATCATCTGGAGGCGGACCATCTCGCGAAAATAACGGTGTACGCGGAATACCTGGAGAAATTTCCGCCGAGCGCCGAGGTCGAAATATGGGAGAACAGCTCCTGGAGCTGCGTTCACGGCGTCGAGCGCTGGAAGAACAATTGCGGCTGTAGTACGGACCGGTCCCATAGCGGCCAACAACAGTGGCGCGCGCCGCTGCGCGAGGCGCTGGACTGGCTCAGGGACACGTTAGCCGGGATATACGAACGGCGGATGGCCGAATACGCCGGCGATCCATGGCACGTCCGCAATGAATATATCGCGGTGGTCAACGATAGAAGCGCCGACCATATCGAGAAATTTATCCGCAAGCGGGTCAGCCGGCAGCTCGACGACGACCAGCGTACGGTTTTTCTGAAGCTGCTGGAGATGCAGCGCAACGCCATGCTCATGTACACCAGTTGTGGCTGGTTCTTCGATTATGTCACGGGCATTGAGACGGTACAAATTATGAAATACGCCGCCCGGGCGATCCAATTGTGTCGCGAGGTGCAGCACGAAGAATGGGAGCCGGAATTCAAGAGTCGGCTCGAACGTGTGCCGACAAACAATCCTCCATTAGGCAACGGAAGGGAAGTCTATCAATATTCTGTCGAACCGGCTCGCGTGGACCTCGACCGCGTCGGGGCGCATTTTACACTCAGTTCGGTTTTCGATGGGCAAGAGGAAATCCCGTCCCAAGTGTACTGTTATTCTATTCAACCGGAAGTCTATCACCGGTCCGAGGCGGGCGTGCAGGTCTTGATTGCTCAGCGACTCCGCATCACCTCACAAATCACACGGGAGACACAATCCTTTATCTCGTCCGTCCTGTATCTTGGGGAGCAAAATCTTTTCGCCTCTATTCGCCCTTATCAACCGGATGGAGATTTTGAACGCGTTGTACAGAATCTGAAAGAAGCCTTCGATAAGGGAGACAACAACGAAGTCATCCACTTGATGAACGCGGCCTTTGGGCAGAAGAACTATTCACTTTCCCACCTGTTCAAAGACCAGCAGCGAGAGATCGTGAACCGGTTGCTGGCGAATACCTGGGAGGAAATTGAAGTTTCTTTTCGTACCATCTACGATCATAACTTTGCGTTGATGTTAATGATCCGGAACATGCAAATGCCGTTGCCGCGAGCGTTTTCCACCGCTGCGGAATTTATTATTAACGAGGATTTATGCCGGGCGATCGAGGCCGAGAAGATCGACCTGAAACGGCTGAAAAATCTCGCCGAAGACGTTCGAAGACTTTCGCTTGATCTCGACGCCAAGCGGCTTCGGTTTGTCGGCGGGCACAAGATCAGCCGGCTGATGGACTGTTTCGAGGAGTCACTGGACGATCTCGAACTTTTAGAAACCATCGGCAAGACGCTTGAGATTCTTAAAACAATCATCTCCGACATCGACCTTCAGAACGCTCAGAACATCTTTTTCGCCGTGGCGAAAAGCAGGTTTCCCGCCGTGAAGGCAAAGGCACAATCGGGGGATAAAGCGGCGGCCACGTGGGTGGCGGATTTCAAGAACCTCGCACAACAGCTCGGGCTGGTTGTGCCCTGAGGCAATCAAGCGATAACGGAAGGGATCCTATGTTTAAAAAAAGAGCCAGCGGCGTTTTGTTGCCTATCAGCTCCATTCCGACGGCCTACGGCGTCGGCGACGTCGGTCCGGCGGCGCACACGTTCGTCGATTTTCTCCAGCGCGCCGGTCAGACCTACTGGCAAATTCTGCCCTTGAATTATACGACAGCCGAAACGGCCTACTCACCGTATAACTGCTTCTCGGCCTTCGCCGCCAATCCGCTCCTGATCAGTCCCGACGTGATGTATCGTGATGGCTTGCTGCAAAAAAACGAATTGCAGGAATTGCCGGATTTCCCTCCCGGCAGAGTCGATTATCGACGTGTCTCTTTATGGAAATCGAGACTATTTAATAAAGGCTTCGCCCGTTCGGGCGGTTTGTCGGCCCTTGACCACTATGACCGGTTTGCGGAGCAGAATAGATTCTGGCTGGAGGATTTTGCCACATTCGTCGCTGTCAAAAAACATCTCGGTGGCCGGCCTTGGATTGAATGGCCCAACGAGATAAGAGATAGAAGAAAGCGTCCTTTGACGTTGCTTAAGAAAGAATTAAAAGAACAAATCGATCGCGAATCTTTTTTGCAGTACCTCTGGTTCCAACAGTATGCGAGCCTGAGAGCCCGGTGCAGGGAAAACAACGTGGCGATCATCGGTGATTTGCCCATTTACGTCGCCCATGACAGCGCCGATGTGTGGGCCCATCCGAAGGTCTTCCAATTGGATTCGTCCAGGAAGCCGAAATACATCGCGGGTGTTCCGCCGGACTATTTCAGCCGGACGGGACAACTGTGGGGCAATCCGATCTATGACTGGAAGTATTTGGACCGGACGGATTACGACTGGTGGATGCGACGCATCGAGCACAACCTCAAACTGTTTGATCTCGTGCGTATCGACCACTTCCGGGGTTTGGTCGCGTATTGGCAAGTGCCTGCAAAAGAAAAAACGGCGGTACGCGGCCAATGGATACAGGCGCCAACAGAGGCCTTCTTGTCGGCATTATTTCGACGATTTCCCGCCGCAACCCTCTTCGCCGAAGACCTTGGCTACATCACAGCAGACGTAAGGGAGGCTATCTCCAAATACGATCTGGCGGGCATGCGAGTGCTGCAATTCGGCTTTGATGGTGAGTGCACGAAGAATCCGCACTGTCCGCACAATCATGTGGAGAATTGTCTGGTTTACACGGGCACGCACGACAACAACACCACGCGCGGCTGGTTTGAAAAAGAAGCGACGCGGGAACAGAAAAAGCGCCTTCTTTGTTATCTGGGGCATCGAGTCATCGCGAAGACCGCCCATCACGAAATGATTCGCCTGGCAATGGCTTCGGTGGCGAAGGTGGCTATCATCCCCATGCAGGACATATTGGGTTTGGGAGCGGAAGCCCGCATGAACCGCCCGGCAAAGACCAGAGGCAACTGGTTATGGCGTATGCGAAAGGATCAGGCCACGCTCGCTCTGGCGAAGGAACTGAAAAAAATGGTCGAGACCTACGGCAGGATTTAGAATTGACGATTGACCATACCTTAGGCATAAATTGTCTATTGACTATTTGCTTGCCCGGATCAGTAAGGATACGGGAAACCGGTTGAGAAGCTGACCGACAGGAACCAATTGTTCGATTTGAATAATCTCGCCCGTGAGTGCGTTTCGCCAAGGACCTTTTAGAGGCGCCGGCCAGAGGACCTCCGTATCCTTCCACACGTCCATCCCTAAAGGTAATTCGTCGGTGTTGGTGAGCGACGTCAGGAAGCGCGGCGCGATCGTCGCGGCATGTTGATCTTCGTAACTGCGAAGATAGCCCATCACGTGGTTTCCACATTCGCCCCGGATTTTGAGTGGCTGATAATTGCCTTTTTCGAAAAGCTCGGCTTTTTCCCGGCGTGCGTTGAGGACTTTGAAAATCAAAAAGAGCTTAATCCGGCCATCTTGCCGCGTTCGGATTAATTCATCGATGATTCCCGCGTCGGCATCGTCTTGAGCATCTCGGATCTTTTCCAGAAATCTTCGGCGCTTTTCAAAATCAACGGGCCTTCGATTGTCGGGATCCACCAGACTGAGGTCCCACAATTCGCTGCCCTGATAAAAATCGGGTACACCCGGTGACGTCATTTTTAGAAGCGTTTGAGATAGCGAGTTGAAGATACCATAAGCGGCGATCTGCTTTTGAAAGATCAAAAAGTCGTTCCAGAATTCGTTTGAGCCAGAAGGATCCATAATTCGATCCACGAAATGATAAAAGGCACGCTCGTATGGCTCATTCGGTTGGATCCACGAACTATGCTCCTTGGCCTCGCGAACCACCTTCGTGATGTATTGCTTGATTCTCTCCTTGAAATCGCTGTATTCTTTCGCATCGAACGGCAGTGCTCCGATCAGCGTCTGATAGAGGAGGTATTCGTCGTTGGCATCCGGGGCCATGAGGCCGTGACACTCACTTTTCAGTCCGGCGTTGATATGTTTCCATCGGCGGACCTTCGCGCCCCACAATTCCGGTATTTCACTCAGCACGCTGATCCGGGCGCGAACGTCCTCGCCCCGCTTGGTATCGTGTGTGCTCGTGGCGTTCAAGCCGTTGGGCCGGTGTGCAGCTTTGGCGGCGTTGAATGTGTGAAACTCGTCCAACGAGATCCCGAAGCGATTGGGGCTTGCGCCGACCTCATTGAGACTCACAAGACGATTGTAGCTGTAGAGCAGCGTATCCTCGAAGCCTTTGGCCATGATCGGACCCGTGAGCTGCTGGAATTTCATGACGAAGTCGATACTTTTAGCTTTGGCTGAAGGATTGTCCGCGACCTTCGAATCCAAACGAAGAAATTGTCCGACCCAATCGATGGCCTCCTTTAACGCCGGCTGATTTCTCTTGGCGTCGTCGATCGCCTCGTTCATAGAGCTTTTATCTTCGGGTCGATAGCCCTCTTCATTAATATACGTGCGATAGACAGTGAAAGCTGTGATAATCTCGACAAGGGCTTGTCTGATGTTTTGGGGGACTTCATCGCAAACATTCGGCTGATCTTGTACTGTGGAGCGAAGCAGGTGTACGAGGTTGTCGATGTCACCGGCCATGTACTTTTCGCAGATCGCTTCTTTTTTCTCAATGAGTTGCTTATCGTAACTTCCCGACCGGTTGACGAATTCCCGGTAGATCTCTGTGAATGTCTGCTCGTTTTCCCGGCGGACAAATATGCCATTGATATAATTACAGAAATCATAGCCGGTCGTCCCCTGCACGGGCCAATGGGTGGGCAGCGATTCATCCAAATCCAGTATCTTCTCAACGACGATGTATCTGTCGCCGGCGAGCCGGCGCAGCCTTGTGAGATATTGTGCCGGATCGTATAGCCCGTCGATATGATCGATCCGTAAGCCGGTAAAGACGCCTCGCTGTACAAATTCTTTGATGAGCTTGTGGGTTTCGGCGAAGACCTCCGGCCTTTCCGTTTTGAGCCCGATGTAGTCGTTCAGGTAAAAAAAACGTCGGTAATTAATCTTCTCACTCGCTCGCTTCCAAAAGCACAGCTTAAAAAACTGCTTGTCGAGTAAACAGTCCAGCGGCGGCATATCCACACGGGGCTCATCGCCGCCGTAGGATGATAAAGCCAGCGGAAAGCGGATGTCGTAGTAGCGAATGAACACTCCCGACTTATCACGTTCGAGCCGGATGTCTCCGTCACGCAGCGCTTGTGAATAGGGTTTGCCCAGAAACGGCGTGAGGAGCTTACCTTTGAGCGATTCATCAGGAGAATTCCAGTCGATGTCAAAAAAATCGGCGTATTTGCTATTTCGACCATTCTTGAAAACGTCCATCAGCATCTGATTGTCGCTGCTGTACGCCATGTGATTGGGAACGATATCCTGGAGCCAGCCGATGTCGTATTCTTTTCTTTTGGCTGTCAGTTGCGAAAAATCCTCGGCGCTTCCGAGCTCGGGATTGAGCTCGTTGGGATTTGTCACGTCATAGCCGTGCGTGCTGCCCTTGTTGGCCTTGAATATGGGTGAGGCGTAGATGTCACTGATGCCGAGGGCGTGAAGGTAGGGCACGAGGGCCTCGGCGTCTTTGAACCCGAAGGACGGACTAAACTGAAGTCGATACGTGGCTGTCGGTACGTGCATCATTGCCCTCCGTGGCCGGATGGTTTTGCTTTTCGGCCCGTCGTAATTCATTAATCCCTTGTTCTCCAAAACACTCGAACAGAACAATGCTCGTTGGGGATATAGTCACCGTCTCCATACTCTGCACGGTGTCAGGAAGCGTTGAGCCGGGGCCAAGCCATGACGTCTCCGCCGAATCCAGAATCTTCTTCCACCTCGCTCGAGGAACGTCGAGTTTCAAAGGCTGTAACTGCTTGGAAAAGTTCATAATACATTGCCATTGGCTTTGTGCGAACGTGCGATGCCAAATCAGCAGTTGCTTTTTCGCCAGACAACGAACCCGCATTCCCGTCCTGTCGGCAAAGTCCGGCCGGCTTTTTCGCAGCCCGATCACATGACGATAGAACTTCAAAAGGACGGCGTGATGCTCGTTTGTGCGTTTGGGCCACTGGAGCTTGGATTGCTCGAAAGTCGAGACGGCCTGCGGATCGGGGACCTCCCCCTGCCAATCGAACGACTTGAATTCCTCCCGGCGGCCGCGACGCACCGCTTCAATTAGATGTTCGTCCGTATGACTGACGAAATACGCAAACGGAGACTCTTCGCCGTATTCCTCACCCATGAACAGAAGGGGAATATACGGCGAGAGAATAACCGCCCCGGCGGCTAACTTCAGGGCCTCGAAATCCACAATGCGTGTGAGTCGCTCTCCGGCTATCCGATTGCCGATCTGGTCGTGGTTCTGGATGCATACGACGAACTGCTGGGCCTTTCTGTCCTTCGGGCGGTTTCCGTGGCGTCGTTTGCGAAACTCCGAATATTGCCCGGTATAAACATAGCCCTCCCGGAAGGCCCTGGCGAGGTCCCGGACGCCGCCGAAATCCCGGTAGTAGCCGTTCTTCTCGCCGGTCAGCAGCGCGTGCAGACTGTGATGAAAGTCGTCGGACCATTGCGCGTCCAGCCCGTAGCCGCCCCCCGGCCGGGGCGTGATAAGACGCTCATCGTTGAGGTCGCTTTCGCCGATCAGGTAGCGTGTCCGGCCGCACTCGTGCGAGAACTGCTCGACGCGCTCGGCCAGCTCTTCCAGGAAATGTTTGGCGCTCAAATCGAAAATCGCATGAATCGCATCCAGCCGGAGCGCATCGATGTGGTAGTCTCGAAACCAGTAGAGCGCGTTTTCGATGAAAAAATCCCGCACCGGATTGCTGTAAGGCCCGTCGAAATTAATCGCCTCGCCCCACGGCGTCTTGTACTTGTCGGTGAAGTACGGTCCGAAGTCCCGCAGGTAGTTTCCCTCCGGCCCGAGATGATTATAAACCACGTCCAAGATCACCGCGATGCCGTTGCGGTGGCAGGCGTTGACCAGCTCCTTGAGCCGGTCGGCGCCGCCGTAGGAATTCTGGACGGCGTAGGGATAAACGCCGTCGTAGCCCCAGTTGCGGTCGCCCGGGAACTGGGCGACGGGCATGATCCCAATCGCATTGACGCCGAGCTCTTTCAAATCTCCCAGTCGCTCGATGGCCCCTGAAAACGTTCCCTCCGGCGTGAAGGTCCCTACGTGCAGCTCGTAAATCACCATCTCCTTCAGGGGAATCCCTTGCCAGTCGTTATCCTTCCAGTCAAATGCATCCTGATTGACCACCTGGCTGGGTCCGTGCACGCTCTCTGGCTGGAAGTGCGACGCCGGATCGGGCCGGGTGACGGTCCCATCCAGTCGGTAAAGATATTTCGCGCCCGGCTGCATATCGGAGAGCGTCAATTGCCAGTAGCCGGCCGCTTCCTGCCCTTCGGCAGCCACAGAATAGGGGTGCATTTCAATCAGATGCTCCCCGGCGTCGTGCCGTGAGTCAATCCGTTGGAGCTCGACGCGGCGACGATGCGGCGCCCATACCGTAAAGGTACATTGGCCTTTCTCGTTAAACCGTACGCCGGGTATCATCTCATATCGACTCCATTGCGTTTGATCATCCGTTATCATCTTCCTGCCCGGCTACGCCTATCCCTCGAAGGTCCTGCCCCCTATGGGCTGAAACGAAGAATTTTCTTTAAGAAAAAGTATTATACGCACGGATATGGTCGGAAATAAAGATTTATCGCGAAAAGAAACCGTCCTCCAAATCAAGAAAAATCCTGGTTAACCGTTGATATAGTCAATATCATTCGATATGTTTGGATGGGAGAAAAGCCTTATGATACGGCTTTTTTATAAGGGAAGATGGGGCATTGTTTTGTTGAGACAGGATAAGGGCAAAAATGTCAAGGATTCGAGGACTATTATCAATCAGTTTCATATGTTTCTATTTACAGGGATGTGCATCGGGTCCCTCCTTCCAGAAGATCGAGAAGGAGCTACCGGCGCTGGCCGCCGATCACGGGAGGATCTTCTTCTTGCAATCCGCCGAGTATTCCGGCTCACGCGGCGGGCATGAAGTCAGACTGAACGCTTTTTATGTCGGAAAGTCCACGCCGGGGGGCTTCTTTTTTGTGGATCGGGTAGCCGGCAAATATATGGTCCACTGTGCGTCAGAGACGTTAAGATTCACCCTCAACGCGGGAGAAACAAAATATATCGAACTGGTTCCGACGGTTTACGGCGACAATCCTTTGGGCGTTCGGATTGTACCGATCGGTCACGTGGAGGGGGAAGCGATGATAAGAAAGCTTTTTTACACCGGAGCGGCGTACCGCACGGGCTAAACACTATCATAGCCACAAAAGCACAGATTCACCCCGTGAGATGCCGCACGCTCCCTAATGGGCAAGCTATCTCACAGGGTAAACACAGAGAAAGAATTTTATCGGGTGGCGGCTCTGCCCCACCCCTCTGAGCTTTCTCATCAAAATCCGTAAATAATACACAAGGAAAACCTTTGAATAGACCCGTTCAATTTATATAATTTGCAGGGGGAAGAGATTATGAGTCGGCCAAAACTGATCTGCGGGTTATCCATCTTGTCGATAGGAACACCGATTCCGATACGCATTCTGATTTACACGTAATGGTTGATAAGAGAGGTAAACGCCACAATCCTGCATAATCACGCTTTTTTCTGATATGTTTCAAGGGAAATCATAATCAAAGACATCGAAAGATGATGACTTGGATGGAAGGCCGGGTTTTCCATTGTTTCTAAGCCTCTATGTTTTTGACCGGATATAAAGCTTAGAATGCATCCCTGGCCACTACGGAAGAAGGCAGCGCACCATCTCAAAGAGGTTCAAACCATGTTCAATCAGGAGCAGTACGACATTCTCAAACGATGTTCTGAAAAACAAAACATTGCAGAATGGAACAACTACCGTGCCGAACACCCCAAAGTCAGGATCGAGCTGCAAAATGCGGATCTGCGAAGAGCCCGGCTGGAAGGCGCGATCCTGAACGAAGCCAACCTGGAGGGGGCACGCTTGGAGGACGCGGACCTTTTTGCCGCGGACCTGAGAAAAGCCGATCTGAGGCGAGCGAACCTTGAAAAGGCCAATCTGTGGGGAGTCACGCTCCGAGAAGCCAATCTTGAGGATGCCCGCCTCGTCTCGGCCAATCTTGAGAACGCCGATCTTCGAGGCGCTCACCTTGAACGCGTCAAGCTCTGGGGCGCTAATCTTGAGGATGCCATTATTCCCGAGGTGGCAAAAGAGAGCCTATCGGGTCCACAAGAACAAGTCGAGGTGAACATCAATGTCGTGGATGACATAGCGTTTAAAGAATTGATTCGCCTTCTCAAATGCCTCGAAAGGTTAAGCATGATCATTGGGGGGGCGCCGCCTCATCTCAATGACATCCAAATCAGCCACGCCATCGACGCGCAATCCGTTTGGGCGGAAACCGAGATGGATAATCGGATCTCCCTCAATCTTCCCAAGCATCTGGCAGAGCATCTTCATGGCATTTTGCACGTGGGCCGGGCGCGACCGGAAACAACTCCGGCGGCAATACAGGTAGACGAAAAGGCGTCGGGCGCCGGCAAGGGTCTGCGAGAGATCCTGAAAAATGCCGATTTCTCCGAAGAGGAACAACAAGCGGTTTTGGCAAAGCTGATGCTCCCCAAAATGGAAGAGGACCAGCTCATGGAAGACCTGGGCGTTGTCGCCCATCTCGTAGAATGTAGCCGGATCTTCTTTCAGGCATAGCGTATGGCGTATCTCGTTTTCTTTACCCCGAAGGAACGCGATATCAGATTTACCGCCGGGATCGCCGAGATCGGAGAGAAGAGTCAATTCCTAAATCGTAAATCCTAAATCGTAAATGGCTGTACCCCACCAGGCTTGAAAAATAGTCAACTTGTGCCATAGGTATTTATGCCTTAGGTATCGTCAATTTATGGCTTAGCCATCGTAAACCTGTCCTGAGCAAGGTCGAACGGATCGTCAATGAAAAGGTAGCCGGATAACCCGATCCTTTTCATTCTGTCTCTCCCGTAAGGGATGGCTTACGCCACTGTATTCTCCGTAAGGAGTCCCAAGGACTGTATTCTCTTTCCTTTTTTGGTGATTTTTCCCCTGTTTTTCGCCGATAATACTAAGAGCACCTACTGAGACGATCTCTTTGAGATCAACAGACGAGATTTTTCAAAAAAATCGAAAAATCTGAGTTTTTGACATCAACATTTACCCCTGAGATACGCTGTAAAGACTAAAAGGGTTGAAATGTGCTTTTTGCGGTCGGAATTACGAGTATAATGTGAAAAAGCACCATTGTGGAAGCGATTGAAGACGGAAGCACGAATCGGCGACTTTCTCCGTGCTCTTTGTTCCCTCAGTGGTGAGATATTTCAGTTAAAGGATTTGAGAGGTGTCAGAGAGCGAAAGAAAAAATCGAATACCTTTGTATGCGCACACAGTTGAGTCGCTTTGCGATGAATTGGTCAGCGGACGTCCCGTCCCCATTGAGGATGAGGAAGATTTCAAGTTCGATTCGCCCGACGTGCGGAAAGTGTTTAACTGGTACGTGGATCACAAGTCAAAATGGAGTGGTGTCAACAAGGCGCTGGATGTAGAGCAAATAGTTGATTACCTAACGGTGCCGCCCCCCAAGAAGCCCATTCAAACAAGAACCGAGTCCGGAAAAGGAGGCCGGTGCCTTCACCTGAGCAAGATTGTGGCGCATCGTTTTGCTGGTATTCACAGATACGGCACCCTCACGAAAGCACCGGAAGATTTCGAGCATTCCTTTGAGAAGCCAGCTACACTGATCGAAGGGAAGAACGCATCAGGCAAGACATCTTTGCTCAATGCCATTGTTTGGTGTCTGACCGGTCATATCTATCGTTCCCAGCGTGGACCTGAAAAGGTTGAGGAAGAGATGGCCGTTACAGTGGAATGTGAAGAGGCTGAGGAACTGATTTGTAAGACATGTACGCCGATCACTCCTGTTCCTGAAGCGTCCATTGTTAAGTCGCTGAAGGGCAACCCGGTACCGCTCGACACTTGGGTGGAACTAACATTTGTGGATGGTGATGGGAACGAAGCGGGAAGAATAAGACGATCTTTGAGTAGAACGGCACGAGGGAAAATCAAGATCGACGTGTCGGGGGTTGAATCTCTCGGGCTGGACCCCATTGCTCTCGAGGTGGGGACAAGAATGACTGGACTGATCCCGTATATTCAACTCGAAGAAGCCTCAGACATGGGCAAGGCTATTGCAGCTTTGACAGCGCTAAGACCACTTGAAGACCTTGTAAAGCATGCGCGAAAATCGCAGGAGAAATTGAAAGGTGAGTTAAGAAGAGCCAGAGAGAAAGAGATCGTAAATTTCGACAGCGAATTCGCCGAAATACGTGATCAACTCAAAACTCTCATAGAGACTAATCCAACAATTGGCCCTGGAATGGAAATACCGAAAGACTTGAAAGACAAAACTACCGGACGTCTGCTGAGAGAGATGAGAGAACGCTTTGGCCAGCTCAAGGCGAAGGTATTGGAAGACTGCAAGACAATCCTCGGAGAGGATTTTGATACGGAAGACACGGACAATCAGAATGACTTAAGCGAAAATGTCCGTAAAGCGATCGGGCTGCTTGAACCGACACATCTGAAGGGATTAGACAGTGCTCAACGGCTGACGGGCATGAGGAAGCTGACAGATGAAGAAATACTGGAGGCGGTAACACTGATTAGCACACTCTTGACTCAAGCGGATCAGATAGAGGTATTGGCGGGTAGCCCGGAGAGAGCAGTAAGGGAAAGGCTTTATGCTCGTGTGGGAAGTTGGATTCGCCAGAATCAGTGTGAGACAAATGTATGTCCTGTCTGTCAGGAAGTGCTTTGTAATCGTTGTGACAGAGTGACAGGCAAGAAAATAACCGACCATCTCGAGGAACATGCCAAGGAAGACAGAGAGTACTTGGCAAAGGCTATTCAAGAATGGGGAAGAAGTAGCAGAGAAAAACTCAGAGCCGAATTGCCAGGCTGTCTCAGTTCTGAAATGGAAAAGGAGTTGCCCGAGAAGCCTGTAGACTTGATAGCAAAGGCTTTTGAGGAAGATTTGTTCGAACCAGTCGTCTTCAAACGGAGCCTTGCCCCTTTGCAGGGTACCGCTCAAAAATTGTGCAGAGATGTTCTGGCTACTTTGCCAGAATATCGTGAGCCTGCACAATTGAGTTATTCAGATTACCTCAGTGAAAACTGTGAAGATCTGTGTAAGTCGCTTGTAAGACTCAAGAGAGCACTTGCCTTTGCGCAATGGCGTAGAGAGAATGACGAAGGCTGCAAAGAAGCATTTGAGCGGATAATAGGAAAACGTTCCACTGATATGGAATCGGGAACAGATGAGGAACCCGAATCTGATTCTATGCCTCTCTTGGATTGCTTAATCGCTTTGGAGAAGCTTGACAAGAATGCAACACCTCTTCGAGAAGCCCAGATTAAGGTGAAAGGTTTGCGAGAAAAACTGAGGGATCGGAGAAGTAAGGAAAGACGAATAGAGCTTTATGACAAGGCCCAAAATGCAATAGATGACTTGTTGCAGCTTGATAAGCTTGTCGAATTGCAGGTTGCTTCCCTTATGAGAAAATTATCGAAAGACGTCATGGATTGGAAGGATAAGTTCTATTCTGTCGGGCGTGTAGGGATTCCAGAAGTGGCTGGTACTGATGTTGGACCAAAAGGGAGTCTCATTGTAGAAGCAGAGGTTGGGGGAACGAAAGCATCCGCTCGACATATCAGCAACGCATCTGATCTGAGAGCCACGCTCCTCGCTGTGTTGATCTCCTTTTGGAAGCATCTCGTTGAAGATCGAGGCGGTCTTTCACTCATACTCCTTGACGATCTACAAGAACTCTTTGATGCACCCAATCGACGTCGGGTGGCGAACAGCATACCCGAAATAATCGCGAATGGAGGCAGGTTGATTGTGACTACTAACGATGGTGACTTTGGAAGGGAAGTCGCCCAATCATGTCGCAAAAAACTTTCATTTGATGGTCTCGATCATCGTGAGATTCACCCCTGCAAAACATGCCACCCTCGTATTTCTTTGGGGAAATTCTGGCAATCTGTTGACAAGAAAAGGAAGGAGTTTAAGAAGCCTGAGAACGAAAACGAGGATCAGCCCGCTCGTGATTATGTCAAAGACTTGCGAATTTACATTGAGGACCGTTTGTATTATTTTTTTGACGATGTTGGCTCTGGAGTACCTGTTCGTCCAATGTTCTCATATCTGATCAATGGCTTGAGGAGGCTCCGTAATTCGGGCCAAAAACCATTTACAAGTCAAGCATTTTGCAACCTTCTGGAAGATCCTGTGTTAAGAGATAATAGTCCTTTTATCGTACTTATGAATAAGAGTCACCACAGGGAAGAACAGGATATTACGTATAGGGAGGTTTGTGACCGGGAAGGCGATTGTGGGCACATACGTAAATTAGTCGAGTATGCTCATGAAGATTTTGAACGATTTATGCATCGTGATGTACGAGGAACCATAATTGACAGACCGCAAATACCAGAGTCTGATACAACCTTAAAATTTAAAATACCGCTTATAGAGAATCTCGCTGCAGCAACATGGGATAGTGGAATTTCAGACATAGCAGATAGTTGTGATACATTCTCACGCGAATGGCTCAGCGAGTATGCCATTTATGCCATTAACACAGACAATCTGGGATTTTCTGCACCGCGAAACTGTAGAGTTATAGTCAGGCTGAATGAAGAACCGGTTAAAGACAACAGTCTGGTGGTAGCTCTTCACAAGGACAAGGTTTATGCGCGGCGTTTCTTGGGGCTGGAATCAAACCCGCAAGTCATCGCATTAGGTTCCGAAGATCCTAATCCTCTGAATAGAAAACAGTCTCTACTCCTCCCATCTGAGGAGGTGCGACTCCTACAGGTCGTGGGTGTCCTTTTTGATAGGATTCCCCACGAACCAAGAGATCAAGAGGCGGCTTTGCTCAATGCCTATCGTCCTCAGATAGAGCCACAAATTGCATTCACGGTTAGGGGCGACAGCGCACTACCTCTTGCAATTCGTGGTCAAACCCTACTTGGTGCGGATAAGATACTTGCGACCCAGTTGGAGGAGAACAAGGGGGAGTTCGTAGCGGTTGCCTTTTCAGGAAACCAAGCCTTCAAGAGAATTGGTGAGAGTCTTCCCGGTCATCCTAGGCTGCGGATGTTTGAGTCTATTGGGGGTCTGGGCGACTCCATTCTTCTGCGAACTGAAAAGGTCGTCGATGATCCCTTCAGAGACATCCCCTTATTTGAAACAGCATATCGGATAGTGGGCGTAGTTTACGATAGTTTTTGATATCGGTAGACTCATGAGGGTTCGTCACCCATTCTTTTCTTGAGGCAACGCTTAATTAGCGCATACCAGAATTCGCGTAAAATTAAGTTGTCAGCCTTGTCCCATAGGGGGTACTTTTTTCAAGAGTGAGTGAGACTTGGGGTTCCATTTTTTCCATCTTTTTGTTTGGCTCGGGCAGAATAGCGGATAGCGTGTAGCGGATAGCGTATAAAATTTAGCGGATAGCGTTTGAGACGGAAGTCCGAAGATTTTATCATTGACGATTGACGATTGACCATACCTAAGGCATAAATACCTAAGGCATAAATACCTAGGGCACAAGTTGACTATTTTCTCAAGAATGTTGGGGCACAACTGCCACCCTAAAAACTGGATTCCTGCCTTCGCAGGAATGACAAGTATCCAGAATCTGTGAAAATTAAAAAATGCGCTTGACTGTTGCATTTAAATGTAGTATAATAGATAACTAACATATGAATAGAATACAGTCCTTGGGACTCCTTACGGAGAATACAGTGGCGTAAGCCATCCCTTACGGGAGAGACAGAAGACTTTGGCATTGACTATTGACTATTGACCATTGAATATACCTAAGGCATAAATACCTATGGCACAAGTTGACTATTTTTCTGTGTCCTCTGTGTGCTCGGTGGCTTAAAAAATCCGCGTAATCCGCGGTTATATGCGTATCTCGTATCTCGTGAATCGTATCTCGTATTTTTGTTAAAAACGGTGTTCATTTGTGGTTCAATTTTTCTAAAAATCGCTCAAAAGTTTTCAAAAATGCACAAAAATTCACATAAATTCACAAAAAACAACAAAAACAATGTCAATATTTCGTATTTCCACCTAAGGCGTCCCCAAGGGAGTATCTCGTATCTCGTGAAAGTTTTTCATATCGAATGGTAAAAACAAACCCAATTTCATGCCCACACCTGCTCTGGCCATCCCTCCCTAAGGGAAGGCTGCCACCCGACGGCGGTTAATGAAAAAACAAAGCCAATTTGCCGCCGTGTAGCTCGCGGAGAAAGGAGTATTTATAAGGCTGATAAAATCATAAGAAACCATAATATCCATCCTCTCGGCGGTCGCCGCGATCTCTGCGGTTGAGACGCATTTTGCAAAACAAAGCCAATTTCTGATTCTTCTTGTCTGT
>Ga0272442_10003613_pt1 | contig 21629 bp, 15 predicted proteins | sample SSMForm2O_FD_200262 | JGI IMG/M metagenome (GOLD analysis project Ga0272442, IMG submission 200262) | Marine sediment archaeal communities from Little Sippewissett salt marsh, Falmouth, MA, United States - SSM-Form-2O | ecosystem: Environmental > Aquatic > Marine > Wetlands > Sediment ... | reverse complement strand
TTCGAGATTCCCGAAGTGATGACCCTGTTTTCCTCCCCTGGGATCTCCACCCGGAATACAGGTCCGTTTTTGCCGATTTCAACAATGTCCCCGTCCTTCAGGATTTTCCTGTCGATGCGTTCTTTGCCGATAAATGTCCCGTTTCTGCTCGAAAGGTCAACCAGTACGTAGCCCTGCTCAACGTGACGGATTTCTGCATGGCGGGTTGAAACGATTTTATCTTTTTCAGGGTCAAAGGTGACATCGCTGTCTTTATGTCTTCCAAGCGTTATCAGGTCGCCTGTAAGGGTGATTACCGTGCCGGCGCGTCCTCCCCTGACATGGTGGATCCTTATCATTGGGTCTGATCCTCAGTAGGGATTATCTGGAATCGGCTCACTAGACACGGGTTTTTCAGATGGCGCTGGTGCCGCCTTTTTCTCCTGTTTGACCGATGATTTGCGGGCCGGTTTTTTTCCCGTCTTAACAGGTTGCTTTTCGGACGGCCGCTTTGCGGACGCCTTTTCAGGTGTCTTTGCAGGCGCCTTCCATGGATCTTTTTCAGCGGCTTTCTGCGGTTCCTCTGGCTCAGTCTCCCGTTGCGGAGTTCTACGCGCTTCTGTACGGCTCCTGCGCCCAGCCTTTTTCCCTCCCGTTTCCGATGGTATGGGACCGAGGGACGGTTCAAAGGATCCGGCCTGCTTTTTTACGGCTTCGTCTGTCCGGGATCCTGTTTCATCCGTATTTGATGATTCAACTGGCGCAGCTTTTTCAGGTACAGTCGGGGGCGCAGCCACAGGAAGCGACCCGGGTGTTTCATCCGTCCGGTTACCTCTGCTTACAGCCAGTACAATGATCACTCCCGCAACAACCATCGCGGCAATCAGCCCGATGAGAATCCTGCTTTTTGGAGAAGCAGCTTCAGTTTTTTCCGGCTTATCTGGTTCAGGTTTTTCAGGTTGTACCTTTTTAACGCTATGCGCTTCTTTTTTTTCGGCTTTCGATTCCGGTTTTTTTTCTTCCTTCTTTTCCCCGCTGTCTTTCGAAGCAGGGTCCTTCAGTTTAAGATATCCGAGAGCGTGTTTTTCTGACGGCTCAGGAAGGATCGGTCCCGAAAATCTGGCGAAGATCACGGTAATATTGTCTTCCCCTCCGCCTTCGCAGGCCTTGTCGGTCAGAGCATGACATATTTCTTTAGGCTCGCTGTTATTGAGCACGGTTTGAAGAATCTGATCGTCGGTGACCATGCCGCTCAGGCCGTCACTGCACATGACCAGGCAGTCTCCCTCGCAGAGATCAACGTAGGTCAGATCCACCTGCACTCCTTCGCTCGTGCCCAGCGCCTGCAGGATGATGTTCTGATGCTCAAAATTTTCCGCTTCCTCCGGGGTCAGCTGCCCGGCGTCAACGAGCTGCGATACAAGGGACTGATCCTTGGAAACCTGAACGATTTTTCCCTGACGGATTATGTATCCCCTGCTGTCCCCGACCTGTCCCATGTAAAGACGCCGGTCGTTCAGAACGGCAGCAGTAACCGTGGTTCCCATTCCCCTGCGGGATCTGTCCTCGCGCGCTGCCTTGTAAATCCTGTTGCTTGCTTCCTCGATAGCCTTTTCAAGCCAGTCGGCAAGCTGTTCAGGTTTGTCCGGAGCCCCGAGGTCTTTCATCATCTCATAAATCGTGTCCACGGCCATCTGCGACGCTACTTCGCCGGCGGCTGCACCGCCCATGCCGTCGCACACGGACATCAGTGTTCCGGCCGGTCCTATCCAGTGTTCCTGAACATCAGGTCTGCACGAACGTTCTTTTCTGGTGAGGTCCGCGATAATGAAATTATCTTCATTATGATCGCGAAGAAGGCCGACGTCCGTCCGGCCGAACACTTCGATTTTTATGCCAGACGCACTGTCGGATTCTTCCTGTCTGGGTTCAGAGCCGGCGGTGTCGTTTTCGTCATTCATATTTTGTAAAATAGTAATGCTTTTTTTCCCTGTATGTCAGTTAAACGACATTAGAACATTATAAGTCAATTATTCCAATGTTTCCACAAGCTTTCACATTGCCTCCGGATGCGGCATGCCCAGAAGGTTCATGCCGGCTGCAAGCGTCGTTTTTACAGCCTCGACCAGCGCGAGCCTGGCCATGCGGATATCCTTACGGTCCGCCAGTATTCTCATCGCTCTGTCCGCTGTTCCCGCCTGCTGGTACCGATGCCACGCTTTCGCTATTTCGTAAATTGAACGTGAGAGTCGGTAGGGTTCCAGATCATGCGCCGAACTCAATACCGCGGCCGGTACTTTTGCCATGGCCTTGACCAGTGCAATTTCGTCCTCATGCGTGAGAAGCGAAAGATCGGCTTCTTTCAGAGCATTCATTCCAGTCTTGTTGTAATCAATTCCGCTTTTCCCGAGCACTGAACAGCATCTTGCGTGAGCATACTGTATTGATGCTCCGGTGAATCCCTTGAAATTCAACTGCTCCTTCCAGTCAAAGGCATAATCCTGTGACCGTTGATTGCGCATATCGGCAAAAAGAAGAGCACCGATGCCCACCTGATCAGCCACGTGTTCGGGATTCTCAAGATCAGGAGAATTATTTCTGATTGCGTCAAGGGCAAGCCTTTTTCCTTCGTCGAGCACGTCTTTCAAAAAGATAACGGTGCCTTTTCGGGTACTCATTCCATGAACCCGGCCGAAATTCACGTGCGTCATACGGTCGGACCATTCGTGGCCCATGGCCTTCAGGACTTTTTTAAGCTGGCGGAAATGAAGGCTCTGATCTGTCGCGACCACGTACAGGGATTTTGCAAAGCTGAACCTCTCCCACCGGTCAATGGCCGCGGCGATATCCCGCGTAAGATAAAGAGTTGCGCCGTCGGCCTTTTTCAGCATGCAGGGTGGTTCGTCTTTTCCGTATTCAATGTCAACTACGAGTGCGCTTTCGCTTATGCGAACGCCCGGTTTCTTTTCGATTTCCCTGATGATGTCGTCAAGCCTGTCCGAGTAGCGGCTTTCTCCCTCGATGTGTTCGAATTTAACACCAAGGCGTTCGTAGATGCGTTCGAATTCCGCGAGGCTGATGCTCCTGAAAAGCTCCCAGACTTTTATGGTCTCGGGGTCTCCCTGTTCCATCTGCCTGAACCTGCTTCGCGCCTCTTCATCAAAATCCGCGTTTTTTTCGGCCCTTTCAGTTGCGTTCACATACATGTCGAGGAGATATTTGATACCGTTTTTCTCCAGCGCTTCGCGGTCTCCGCGTGAAAGGTACTCGGCCGTCATCAGCCCGAAAGTTTTGCCCCAGTCGCCGAGGTAATTTATTCCCTGGACAGTAAAACCGCATGCAGCGTGAATATTGCCTATCGCGTTTCCGATAACGGTTGACCGCAGGTGGTGATAGGCCAGCGGCTTTGCTATGTTGGGTGACGAGAAGTCAATAACCACGGTTTTCCCCCGGCCGCTGTCGTTTTCGAGATACAGTGGACCGGAGGAAAGGATATCTCCAATGATATCCCTGCACAGTATCAAAGGGCTGATTTTCACGTTCAGGTATGGTCCTGCCGCTTTAACAGAGGCAAAGGCTTCGTGTCCGGGCCATTGTGAAGCAAGGTCGGCCGCAATACCTTTTGGGTTTTTCCTGAGCTTTTTTGCAAGCTCGAAGCAGGCCACGCTCAGATCCCCGTGCTCCGAATCGATCACTTTGACAAGGGGCAGGATTTCACCTGCATCGAGATCGGCTGCGCCGGCCAGAAGCCCGGCCATTATGTTCCTGTACCTGTCCATTCAGATTCTGGATATTGACAGTATCATTACGGGTTCCTTCGGAACATTCTGATGCATTCCCTCAGCTTTGGTGGGTTTGGTGGCTATTTTGTCCACGACATCGAGTCCCTTTGTGACTTTGCCGAACACGGCATAGCGGCCGTCAAGCTGCGAAGGAGTGCCGTGACAGATGAAAAACTGCGACGTTGCGCTGTTCGGGTTGTTTGTTCTTGCCATGGAAAGAGCGCCGGGGACGTGTTTGAGAGAAGGCACTATCTCGAGCGGAATAGGCGGATCGGTTTCTTTCTTGTTAAGGCTGACGTCGTGTCCACCGCCCTGTATCATGAACCCGGGTATCACCCTGTGGAAGGTAAGATCCTTGTAAAAGTCCTTGTCCACGTAGCTGAGAAAATTGGCAACCGTTTTAGGGACCAGCTCCCCGTACAGCTCGGCCTCCATGTCTCCCTCGGAGGTTTTAATAAGTACTTTTACCGTTACCTTTGGCTCGTCTTCCTTTTTTTCTTCAGCAGCTGGTTCTTCGGCTGTTTCATCGGCAGCGGCGTTCACTGCTTCGGCTTTTTTCTGTTCGCCGTCGTCCTGTGCCGCTTTTTCCTGATCCTGTGCCATGCCCCCCTGCTCGGGCTGGCTTCCCGGATCTTTCTTCGAGCAGCCGGTGAGAACGGCAATTGCAAATATGACGACGTAGATTTTTTTTCCCGTGACCATGTTTTCCTCCATTGTAGCGGGCATACGGCCGGGTGGTTCTGACCGTTGCCGGATGCGGGATTCTACCAGAGGTTTGCATTGTTGGTAAGGGGGTGAAAGCAGGCTCGATATGCATTGCCGGAGACATATAAGACATACTTGCCATACATACGGATTCAGAACGCAAGCGCGGATTAAATATCCCCGGGCCGGGCTGTGTCGTGGTGTCAGGCACCCTTTTTCAGGCTCTATTGATAAAACCCGGTCACACGGATAAATAATATGATCCAGATAAACATGTGCATGCAGACACATTTGAATCGCAGTATTTTTCTTTTACAGATCCCCTTAATCCTGTTTTTTCTGACATATTCCGCTTTTTCCAGCGAAACAGTACTGTATGAACAGTGTGATCTTCCGTGCGAAGCAGGATACATATGTCGGAATAATAAGTGTCTTTCCGCATGCCCTCCGGAATGTGAAGGGGGTCTCGAATGCGTACGCGGAGCCTGTGTAAGCCCTGGGAGCGCTCGTGATTCCGCAGGCCCTGTTTTAAGGCCTGTCACCATGCAGCCGGGTGAAAAAACCGTTCACAGTGCAGAACCTGATGAAGAAGTTTCAGGCCGCGAATCCTGGCCCAGAAGTCTGGGCGGCGGTATTACTGCCGGCTGGGAATACGGCTTCGGCGGCATGTTCAGGTTCGGAACTTCCACAATAGGCGGCGAGGTCGGCCTGGGATACCTGCCCGTGTTCATAATGTACCCGGAAGAGAATGATTCTGAGGGTGATACGGAATACCTGGGCCGGATTATCCACACATGGAATGCAGGCGCCAGGATGTACGTTTTTTTCATGGATACATGGATATTTCAGCCCGGCATCAAGTTCGGCCTCAACTGGAACTCCGCCCACGGGGCAGGCATGGATCACGGATTTGCCGGCATGCTCAACATATCGAGTCATGTTGCACTGGAGTTCAACCTGGGCCTTAGGATTTATCCCTGGGGCTACAGGGCGCTTGCAGAAAGAGAGAGCTCCATGGATATCAATCTCTGGGTGCAGCCGGCCGTCGGCATCAATATCCTGTTTTACTGAGCATCCGCTGAAGTGTTACCTTAACTCTTTCGTGCGGGCTTTAGAAACAGCCTGAGGAATTCATTCCAAGCTCACGGCCTTTCAGGAGAAAAAGTCTAAATATGTATGTAAAAAATTGGACCCGTGCATTTCGATATGCAAAATTGAGTAAGCAACGGGTTCGTAACAGATTGATTTTCAGGATGGAAAGGTAGGTACTCACGCATGGCGAAGAGGGAAGAGGTTATTGTAGGCCTTGATATCGGTACGACCAAAGTTGCAGCCGTAGTGGGTGAGGTTACGGATGAAGGCATCGACATAATCGGAATCGGCTCCCATCCTTCAAGGGGCCTTCGCAAAGGGGTTGTGGTAAATATCGATGCCACGGTCAATTCAATCAAGCGGGCGATACAGGAAGCCGAGCACATGGCCGGATGTGATATTTCCACAGTGTTTACGGGCATTGCGGGCGGTCACATCAAGAGCTTCAATACCAACGGCATAATCGCGATAAAGGACAAGGAGATAAACCAGGCCGATGTCGATCGCGTGCTGGAGCAGGCCAAGGCACAGGCGCTTCCCCTGGATCGTGAAGTGATTCACGTCATTCCCCAGGATTACAATGTTGATGATCAGGACGGAATAAAAGAACCGGCAGGAATGTGCGGCGTGCGCCTGGAGGCAAAGGTGCATGTGGTCACCGGTGCCGTAACAAGTGCCCAGAATATTATCAAATGCGCACAGAGGTGCGGCCTCACTGTCGCGGACATAGTGCTCGAGCAGCTGGCGAGCGCCGAGGCGGTTCTTTATGACGACGAGAAGGAACTGGGAGTGGCCCTTGCCGATATCGGCGGCGGCACCACGGATATTGTGATTTACGTCGACGGGTCCATCGTTCATACGCAGGTGATAGCCGTAGGCGGGCAGCACCTGACCAATGATATAGCACTGGGGCTCAGAACGCCCGTTGCCGAGGCTGACCGGATCAAGCACAAGTACGGATGCGCGCTTACATCCATGGTCGATCCGGAGGACATTATCGAAGTTCCCAGTGTTGGAGGCCGTCCCCCGACAGAGCATTCCAGACAGCTCCTTTGCCAGATAATACAGCCCCGGGTTGAAGAAATTTTTCTGCTCATTCACCGCGCAATCGTAGAGACGGGATACGCGGATCTGCTGGCATCGGGCCTCGTCATCACCGGTGGCACGTCCATACTGGAAGGCATGCCTGAACTCGGGGAGGAGATAACGGGCATGCCCGTGAGAATGGGAGAGCCCTTCGGTTTCGGCGGCCTGGTGGATATGGTTTCGAGTCCGATGTATGCGACGGGCGCAGGACTCATCAATTATGGAAGCAAGGTTACGGCCGAGGACCTGTTCAAGGTGCGTGATGATAACATTTATTCGAAAGTCTTCAGCCGCATGATCGGCTGGTTCAAGGAGAGTTTTTTATAACAAGGTGGAACCGTCGGGTGATCCGACAAAAAAGCGTTACCACGAATCTGGAGGAAGACCATGGCATATTTCGAGCTTGATGAAACCCAGACAGGAAGCGACGGGGCCAGAATCAAGGTCATAGGTATTGGAGGCGCCGGCTGCAATGCAATTAACAACATGATTTCCAGCGGGCTGGAGGGGGTGGAATTCATTGCGGCCAATACGGATATGCAGGCCCTTGATGCAAACCTGTCGGATCTCAAGCTGCAGATCGGGTCCAATCTGACCAAGGGCCTGGGCGCCGGGAGCAATCCCGAGGTGGGCCGCAAGGCGGCGCTCGAGGACATTTCCCGGCTCGGCGAAGTGCTGGCAGGTTCCGACATGGTGTTTGTTACTGCCGGAATGGGCGGTGGAACCGGAACCGGGGCATCGCCCATAGTTGCCCAGGTCTCGAGAGAGATAGGGGCGCTCACTGTGGGCGTAGTTACAAAGCCCTTTGATTTCGAAGGTAGAAAACGACATAGAAATGCCGAGGACGGTCTTCTTACGCTTGCACAGGAAGTGGATACAATTATCTCGGTTCCAAACCAGAAACTCCTGGATGTAACCGACAAGGATCTTACCATGGATGAGGCTTTTTCCATGGCCGACGAGGTGCTGCTCAATGCGGTAAGGGGCATCTCGGACATCATCAACATGAGCGGAGGAATCAACGTCGACTTTGCTGATGTCCGGACCGTAATGACGCATCACGGTCAGGCGATAATGGGTGACGGAACGGCATCCGGTGAAGACAGGGCCATAGTGGCCGCCGAGGCTGCCATAAACCATCCGCTTCTGGACGAGATTTCCATCAACGGCGCCATGGCCGTGCTGGTGAACATCACCAGCGGATCCGATCTCAAGCTGCAGGAGGTTCACGAGGCCGTCAACCTCATCGAGGAGAGCACGGACGAGGATTCGCTCATAATATTCGGATGGGTTAAGAACGAAGACTATGCTGATCAGGTCAAGGTAACCGTGATCGCAACGGGGTTCCCCATAGGCGGATGCAGCCAGAGGCTGGTTGATCCGGCGACGGCGAGAAGGAGCACGCCGCGGCAGTCAGGCGCTTACCTTCCCATGGAAAGGCCCTCGGCCATAAGCACGGCGCCTCAGACGCAGCAGAGGCGCACGACCGAGCCGCCGGTTACCACCACGGGAAGCGTTGGTATTCGTGCTTCCGCAGCTGAATCCGTGAACGAGGACGAACTCGACATTCCCGCTTACATAAGAACGCCTGCCAAGGACAGTCAGCAGCGCAGGTAAAATATCTCCTTTTTTCTGCCATGAACATGCAGGGTTAATGCGGGAGGGCCTGAAGGGGCCCTCCTGTCTGGTGGTGTCAGCAGGTAACTATTTAATATTATGTAATAAAACCGCCACGGATGCTCCCAGCTGCACGCACTGCACGCGTCGCAACTCATTGATTCCTGATTGATAAATTCATACTAAATCAGTCATTTTGCTGCGAAATTATCAGCGATTTTGTTAATTTGCTATCAACTTCGTACTAAAATTGCACTATTGCTATCAATTTCGTATTTCCCGTCCGCCAGGGCGAAGAACAGATGAAAAACATCGACAAAAGGCATCCAGAGGAAGTTGAAGGAGGTGTTTAATCTTTCCTGCGCGTGGACCGGTCAGGACCGGAGAGAACCTCGAACGCGACGGCTTTGCATGGGCGGACATTGTGCCGGAGGACTGAGGTATAAAATCAGAGCAGTGATACTTTTTGTGGAAAAATTTTCAAATGGAACCCTGGTGCCCGCCAGGTTATACTCTCTTCACATGATCCATTTATACGTACCGGAGGGGAACATGATTAAAAAAAGCGCCCGGGCAGTTTTTGCGTACATTTTTTTAATACTCTGTGCGGCGGATTGCTCGAACAGTTCAAGAGAGAAGGAAACAGATGCAGGAGCTGACTCGTCCGTACAGGATGCGGACGGGGCGGACTCCGGTTCAGATACCGACGCGGATACGGACACGGATGAGGGAGATGGAAAAGAATTTATTTCTACCTGGAAACTAGAGAGAGCCGATACATCTGGAAAATACCCGATATCCCTTCCTCTGGTTTCAAATGGAAAATATGATTTTACAGTGAACTGGGGAGACAACACTGAAGATACCATAACATCCTGGGATGATGCAGCCGTAACACATAGATACGACATACCGGGGGCGGTTCAGATAAAAATCAAAGGACAGATTACGGGATGGGCGTTTGCCATGGAGGGAAACAGGAGAGAAATTCTTGAGATATCAAACTGGGGGTCTCTGAGTCTTGGAGACACAGAAGCTCAGTTCGACGGGTGCAGGGACCTCACAATCAGGGCAACGGATGTTCCGGAGCTAAAAGATACCAAAAGCCTGTGTATGTCATTCAATGATTGTGAAGCACTGACAACAGCATCATCCATGAATGATTGGGATACCTCAGGTATAAGCAATATGTCATACATGTTTTCGGGAGCAAATTCGTTCAATCAGGACATCTCGGCGTGGGATACATCCAGCGTTACTGATATAAGCGGAATGTTTTACTATGCAGATTCGTTCAACCAGGACATCTCGGCTTGGGATACGTCCAGTGTTGTCAATATGAGTGGTATGTTCAAAGGAGCGAGCGCATTCAACCAGGACATATCCGCGTGGAACATTTCCAGTGTAACCGATATGGGCTCGATGTTCTCTGATGCAACCTTGTTCAATCAGGACATATCCGGATGGGATGTCTCCGGCGCTGACAATATGAATCATATGTTTTCAGGAGCAACTGCATTCAACCAGGACATCTCGGTATGGGATACGTCCAGCGTTACTGATATGTCCGGTATGTTTTCAGGAACAACTGCATTCAACCAGGACATCTCGGCTTGGGATACGTCCAGCGTTACAGATATGGATTACATGTTTGAGAACGCAACAGCTTTCGATCAGGATATCTCTGCATGGGATACTTCCAGAGTTACCGATATGTCTAGTATGTTTTCGGGAGCAACTGCATTCAACCAGGACATCTCGACATGGGATACGTCCAGCGTTACTGACATGGCTGGCATGTTTTCAGGAGCAAGTTCATTCAATCAGGACATTTCGGTATGGGATACTTCCAGTGTATTCGATATGGCAGAGATGTTCGACAGCGCCAATTCATTCAATCAGGACATTTCGGTATGGGATACTCTCAGAGTTACCGATATGTCTAGGATGTTTTCGGGAGCAAATTCGTTTAACCAGGACATCTCGGTATGGGATACGTCCAGCGTTGCTGATATGTCCGGTATGTTTTCAGGAGCAACTGCATTCAACCAGGACATCTCGGCTTGGGATACGTCCAGCGTTGCTGATATGTCCGGTATGTTTTCAGGAGCAACTGCATTCAACCAGGACATCTCGGTATGGGATACTCTCAGAGTTACCGATATGTCTAGTATGTTTTCGGGAGCAAATTTGTTCAACCAGGACATCTCGGCGTGGGATACATCCAGAGTGGCTGATATGAGCTGGATGTTCTACGATGCGGATTCGTTCAACCAGGACATCTCTGCATGGGATACCTCCAGCGTTACCGATATGGATTACATGTTTGAGAACGCAACAGCTTTCAATCAGGACATCTCGGCATGGGATACATCCAGTGTAACCAGTATGAGATCAATGTTCGCTTATGCAAACTCGTTCAACCAGGACATCTCGGCGTGGGATACATCCAGTGTAGCCGAGATGATTTCCATGTTTGAGCAGGCAACCGCATTTGACCAGGACATCTCGGCATGGGACGTGACCTGGGTCAGCACCATGGCTGATATGTTCAAGGGTGTTACCCTGTCCACTGCCAACTATGATGCAATTCTCATCGGCTGGGAGAGCCAGGATGTACGGGATGATGTTGAATTTCACGGTGGCAATTCAAAGTACAGCCCCGGGCCAGCTGCCGAAGCGCGCGCAAGGCTGATAAATGATCACGGCTGGACAATCGAGGACGGGGGAGAGATATAAAACCTTTGACGGTTTGCTTTTAATTCAGGATAGTTGAGAGGTATACTGATTAAAAAGGTGGGGTAATGAATAAAGAATTATCCGTTTCCGATAAAGCACTTGCATCGTTCTGCCGCGAGCGGGGGATCAAGCGTCTTGCAATATTCGGGTCCGTGCTCAGGGATGACTTTACATCTGAGAGCGATATTGACGTGCTCGTTGAGTTCGAGCCGGATCGGGTTCCAGGGCTTTTTACCATGGCACGCATGGAAAGGGAGCTTTCTGATCTGTTCGGCGGCCGCAGGATTGATCTGCGAACGACGGAAGACCTTAGCCGGTATTTCCGCGACAGGGTAGTCGAAGAAGCGGAGCTGCGATATGCGGGATGAGGATCTGATCCGCTTGCGGCATATTCTGGATGCCGCAAGCGAAGCTCGCAGTTTTGTAAAAGGGCGCAGCCGCAGCGACCTTGATGATGATCGACAGCTGGCATGGGCACTGGTAAAAGCTGTCGAGATAATAGGAGAAGCGGCCTATCAGATACAGGAAGCATCCAGAGCGGAAGTCCGGGATGTTCCATGGGAGGACATCATCGGCATGCGCCTGACACGGGTACCAGAGACATTTTCAAGGTTGAACCCCCGTCCGCCCGGACTTTAAGGGTAGTACAATTGCGAATAAATTATTATATCCTGATAATATTAATGCTTGTCCCGATTAATGTGTTTGCAGATTCTGGAATGGGTCCTGTTGAATTGAGTATGTGGAACTCTGGCAATGGATTTGAAATTGAAATAAGATTGCGTCCACCTGGAAATATCATTACTCTTCGTAGAATTACAGAAAACACGTCAAGGAATATCCTATTCAAATACAATACAGACATTGATAAAAATGAACTGATCTCACCCCTTTGTGATGAGATATATAAAATATGCTCAACATCAGAACAATATGAATATGATTGTGTCATCTGTGATGATGCAGGAATACAGAAATACCTTATGACAGCTGGTATTATAACACTGAATGACGAATGTGTTCCTCCCGGAAAAGTACACTATGCAGTTTATGTTCACGAAGATGAAACATGTTATCTAGAAGCTAGCTGGGGAGATACTGTTTTGTCCATGGGACAGGAATGCTCAATGCCTGAAGAAAGCTTCGAATGTGATTCCGACGAGGTAATAACATGGGAAGATATTGAAGAAAGATCTTCAGGGTGTATGTCCATTCCTAAAAACAGCTCCATACCTTTTTCCCTGCCTCTTCTTATGATTATTTTGGGTATCATAATGCTCAGACATAGAGAATAAAAGTAATACAAAAAGGAATGTCTCCTTCCATGCGAACGCGCTTTCTACGATAAGCCGTGCTTCGGGGCACCAGCAGTGCTTCGCAGGCGGTCTTGAAATCTATCGCCCTGTCGCGCTGTTGAATGATCTCCATCATTCCTTCTCGTCGTCCCCGATCCCAGGCAGCGCGATTCCCAGGATCTCGTGAGCTTTTTTGGGGAGGTCGATAACCTTGCAGCGGAGCCAGCGAGCATGTTGTGGTGGCGGCGTTCCGGCGTATTCCGCCGGCGGACAGGGCTTCCGAGTGCCTGTCCAGGGGCGGGGAAACGAAGATATCCATGCAGGAATACAAGCTGAATCCAGCGGGCCTTACTGTCACTGGCTGTATCTATGCAGGGCGGGGATTTTTTGATGCGTTCCGGTGCGTGAATGTGATATCTATAATGCACAGGGAGCGTTAACCAGGAGAGAGTTGAAATGCAGTCATGGTTCAAGGGTGTTTTTACGGCGATAGTTACGCCGTTCAAGGACAATGAGGTGGACGAGAAGGCACTGTGCGGCCTTGTCGAGAGGCAGATCGAGGGGAAGGTTTCCGGGCTTGTTCCATGCGGAACCACGGGCGAAGCCGCAACAATGTCTGATCAGGAAAGATTCCAGGTCATACGAACGGTTTCAAAGCAGTCAAAAGGAAGGGTTCCCGTCATTGCCGGCGCCGGGTCAAACAGCACTGCGGGAACGTTTGAACTCGTAGATCTGGCCAGAAGCGCGGGAGCGGATGGTGTCCTGGTTGTTGCTCCCTACTATAACAAGCCCACGCAGCAGGGGCTTTTTCTCCATTACAGCGAGGTATGCGCAAAGTCTGATATTCCCGTAATGGTCTACAACGTTCCCGGAAGGACGTGCTGTGACATTCTTCCCGGAACAATGGCAAGGCTGAGCGCTATTGATGGAGTCGAAGCCGTCAAGGAAGCATGCGGCAGTGTCGGGCAGATCAGCGACGTGATAAGGCTTGTCGGATCCAGGGCTGCCGTAATGTCGGGGGACGACGGGATCACGGTTCCCCTGATGTCGGTCGGAGCCACCGGCGTGGTATCCGTTATCTCGAACATTCTTCCGGACAGGGTGAGCGAAATGGTGGAAGCATCGGCCGGCGGTGATTTCAAGACGGCTTCAAAGCTGCATCACGAACTTGATCCCCTTGTAAAGGCAATGTTCTGCCAGACAAACCCCATTCCTGCAAAGACAGCGCTTTCAATTATGGGACTGATTGCCGAAGAGTTCAGACTTCCGCTGTGTCCGATGGAGGATCCCATGAAGGACACGGTAAAGGAAGTTCTGAAAAAGTACGGTCTCGTTTCCTGATCAATCCGATTCGCCCGTAATTCTCGCAACGAAAGCAGAGCCGATCGAGTCGCTCCACACGTTTACCGTGGTTCTCATCATATCCAGTATGCTGTCCACTGCCAGGATTATGCCGAGTCCTTCCAGCGGCAGGCCTACGGCAGACAGCACCACGGCCATCATTACGAGACCTGCATGTGGTATGCCGGCCGCGCCGACGGACGCAGCCAGGGCCGTTATGACAACGACGGCCTGATCCGTGAATGAAAGATCAACGCCCATCGCCTGTGCAATGAAGACTGCTGCAACGCATTCATAAAGCGCGGTTCCGTCCATGTTCACGGTCGCGCCCACGGGGAGCACGAAGGATCCTACTTTCTTGGGAACACCGGCATTTGCGGTCACGTTTTCGATGGTCAGCGGAAGAGCCGCATTGCTCGATGCGGTTGAGAATGCAGTTGCCAGTGCGGGTGAAACAGCCCTGAAAAAGTGCCATGGCGATCTGCGGGCAAGGAAGAAAAGGATAAGGCACAGGGATATCAGGGCATGGAATCCAAGCCCGAGCGCCACTGTCAGCATGTAGGTCGCAAGAGAAGACAGGGTGGAGATTCCAAGCCTTGCCACGATTGAACCCATCAGGGCGAATACGCCGAAGGGCGCGAGCCTGATAACCCAGCCCGTTATCTTCATCATCAGGTGAAAAACGGCATCCAGCAGACCCGTCAGCCTTTCGCAGTGTTCTTTTTTCAGGGCATTAAGGGCGAGTCCCACTATGATTGCGAAGAAGATGATGCCGAGCATGTTCGGATTCCCGCTGAGGTCGGGTCCTGATCCAACAGCATCCCTGATGGGATTTTCCGGCACCATCCTGAAAAGAAATTCCTTCAGCGAAAATGACCCCGTCTCAACACTTGTGGAAGCGGCCTGTCCAAGGTCCATTCCCTGTCCCGGTTTTATGATGTTTACGAACATCAGACCCGTAAGGATGGCTAACAGGGATGTGCACAGGTAATATATTATAGTGGCAACACCCATTTTCCCAGCTGACCTGACGCCCCCGGTACGGGCTACGCCTGTTGCTACGGAACTGAAAATAAGCGGAATTACGAGCATTTTCAGAAGTCTCAGGAATACCTGACCCATCCATTCGTACCACGGCACACATGTCTCACCACCCCCAAGACCCACAATTATACCCAGGATAAGGGCGATGAGAATCTGGTAATGCAGTTTGATTTTCATATAACTGTACAAAATCCCAAAAGTTGCATTTATTCAAGATAATAGAGTATACATGAGTAACGTCAAAAAAATGTATTATCATGTATTGTCATAATATATATGGTCATTATAATAGGGACCTTTACTCTTGGAAATTCGATGAGTTGAATTTCAAGTGGAAAGGCAAGTTCTAGATGAGAATCAAGAAAATTGATATTTCGGGTTTCAAGTCGTTTGTGAACCCTACTCCCCTCAGTTTCAGCGAAGGCGTCACATGCATTGTAGGTCCGAATGGATGCGGAAAGAGCAATATCGTAGATGCACTGCGATGGTGCCTCGGAGAACAGTCAGCCAAGACACTCAGGGGCCGGAGCATGGAGGACGTGATATTCAACGGGTCCGAGACAATCGGTCCCTCGGACATGGCCGAGGTCGTGCTCACGTTCGACAACACCGACGGGCTCAGTCATCCGGATTATGTGGACTATTCCGAAGTGGCCGTCTCCAGACGTATTTTCAGGGACGGTACGAGCGAATACCTGATTAACAACGTGCCGAGGCGTCTGAAAGAGGTAAAGGACGTTTTTCTGGGAACCGGCGCAGGGGCAAAGGCCTACTCCATAATCGAGCAGGGCAGGATCGGAATGATAGTATCCGCCCGTCCCGAGGACAGGCGTTTTATTATTGAGGAAGCGGCAGGCATCACGCGTTACCGGGAGCGAAAGCGTATTGCAGAACGGAAAATGGAACACACGCGGCAGCATCTCGAACGAGTCAGCGACCTTATTGATGAAATCGGCAGAAACCTTTCTTCACTCAAGCGACAGGCTCAGAAGGCCGAGCGATACAAGCGCTACAGGGCGGAGCTTGAAACAATAGAACTCCATATCGCATCCTGCAGGTATCTTGAATTGAATTCCATGCTTGCCGTTACAGACAGGGATATGGACAGGGCCGTTAAGGATCTCGAGGAAATCGGAATCGAAGTTACCGCTGCCGAAACAAGGGTTGAACAGGCAAGAACAAATCAGGCCACGCTGCAGGACACCGTATCCGGAATACAGGAGGAGATATACAACCTGGACAACAGGATAAGGCTGGCCGAAAGCAGGATCGAACAGGCTTCTTCAGCTTTCAGCGAAGCCAGGAACTCCGAGAGAAACATCGAAAAGGAACTTGCCCAGATCTCTTCAAGACGTGAGTCTCTTCAACAGGAGCGCATATCCATAAAGGAACAGGAAGATGAGATCGGACGAGAGTCCGGACGGATACAGGATGAGCTGAAGACAGCGGATGAAGATCTCGAAAGCAGGAATCAGAAACTGCTTTCGTGCGAGGAGGAATTCGCAGGCATTCAGAGTCAGAGCGCCGAGCTTCAGGTTTCAGTGGCCGCACTCCAGGCCGATATTGAAAACATGAACGAAAGGATACAGGAAACAGGGCAGAATATTGAAAAGCTGCTGGAAGAAGCTGAAGAGACCGAAAAAAGAAGCACAGAGCTGGCCAGGGAGAGACAGAACGTATCGAAGCTGAGCGCCAGGATGGAAGAGGACCTGAAACGCATAGAAAACGAGAAGACAACTCGTCAGCAGGAATTCGAGCGCCTCAGAGGCGAGATTGAAAAGACTGAAGGAGCGCTGACCGAGGTTTCTCTCGAAACGGAACGCAGGCGATCGCGTCTCGATTCGATGAAGGAACTCAAGGAATACCTCGAGTGCAACGAAAATTTTCCATCCATACTCAGGGGAGAGGAGGCCGGCAAAAGAGGCGTTCTCGGAATTCTGGGCGATTTTCTGGACTGTCCGTCAAACCTTGTTCCCGCACTTGCAGCTGCACTTGGTGATACTCTTGGTTCTGTGGTTGTGGATTCAACCGACCGCATATTCGAAATATTGAACGAGCTCAGAGGTTCTGAACACGGTCGCGCATCACTTGTACCGATGAGGCCAAGGCATGTGGGCAACGCCAGGGGGCCTGTGCCCGTCGGCCCGGGCGTGCTTGGAGAGCTGTCAGGTATGATTAATGTCGAGGGACCTGTTCAGTCCGTTCTCGAGGAAATACTGGCTGGAGTAGTCGTAGTAGAAGACCTCGAGACCGCCCGGAGGCTCCAGCAGTCGAATGCGGGCGGATGGAGATATGTGACACTGGCGGGTGAAAGCCTGCAGCCCAGCGGCGCAGCCGTAGGCGGCAGCGGTGTGCCGGCGCAGGCAGTACCCCTTCTTCAGCGCGAAGAGATAAAGAACCTGGAAGTTAAATTCGAGGAATCGGAATTCGAGCGTTCGCACACTTCTACGGTTTTTGATTCTCTTCGCAAAGAGATTGCTGAAGAAAGAATGACGCTGGAAGGTCTTACAGGGGAGGCCGGGAAATACGCAGTGGAACTGGCGGGGCTGAAAAGTGAACATAAGAACAGGCTGGAGGCCCTTGAACAGCATCAGGCAAGGATAGCCGAAATAAACCAGAAAATTGAAATAAACGAGGAGATCAAGCGAAAGATCGACAGCGACAGGCAGGACGCGCTGAGGCGTGTTGCCGAAATGAATTCAGAGATTGAGCGGCTGGTTGATTTTGCATCCAGAGGGGCTGACGGCATCACTCAGGCCAAGCAGGCTGTGCAGATTCAGGCCGAGACGGTTACACGGCTCAAGGTGGAACTGGGACAGCTCGAAGAAAAGAAACAGAGAGTGGCCCAGAACATGATGCACAATGACGAATCCCTCTCGGAACTCGATGAATGGGAGGCGCGCCTCGGATCACAGATGCTGGAGGCTGCCAGGAGGCAGGGAGAGTCAGCAGGCCAGATGATCTGGCTTAAGGAGGAGCGCGACGTTACGGCCGAAAAGGCGTCCCTGATGCAGATTGAACTCACCAGGGCAAGGGATGAATTTGAGGCTTCAAAACGTGATCTGGACGATGCAGAACTTAAAGTACGGGAAACCGGTGCACGGCAGCAGAAGGCGGCGTCGGACATAAGCGAGTTGAAAGTTGTGTTGAGGGAGAGACAGATGGAGCTGGAACATCTTGTCTCTGACGTGTGGAAAAACTACCGTAAGGAAATTACACAGATACTGACTGATTATCACATGAAGCCGATGCCGGGTGACGAGGATATTGCGCAGAGGAACGAACTCGACAGATTGATACAGCGCATGGGGGCAATAAACCTTATGGCCATCGAGGAATATGAGGAAAAGAAGGAGCGTCACGACAAGCTGACGTCACAGAAGGAGGACATTGAGAAAACTCTTCGTGACCTTGAACAGGCCATTACAAAGATGAATCGCGAGAGTCGTAGAAGGTTCCGAGAGACCTTCGATGCGGTGAACGAAAATTTCGAGCGTATTTTCCCGCAGATGTTCAGGGGAGGCAGGGGAAGGCTCGAACTCAGCGATCCGGCGGATCTTCTGACAACGGGGGTGGACATAATCGCACAGCCGCCGGGAAAGAAGCTGACGAGCATAGAGCTCATGAGCGGAGGAGAAAAGGCGCTTACGGCCGTCAGCCTGCTGTTTGCGATATTCGAGCTCAAGCCGAGCCCGTTCTGCATCCTGGATGAGGTGGATGCGCCTTTCGACGAGAACAACATAAGCCGCTTTATCGACAAGGTAAGGGAAATGGTGGACAGGACGCAGTTTATCCTGATCAGTCATAACACATTCACCATGGAGCACAGTGATGTGCTCAGCGGCATTACTATGGACGAACCAGGCATTTCGAAACTCGTATCAGTACGCATAAGGGAAAATGCCGTCCAGCAGGAGGAAGAAGGTCTGAAGGCCGCTGCCTCCTGAACAGGCCTCTTTTCTGCCGGCTGAAAAATCGTTAAATTTTCATGTGATAAAGGAACAGTTGCCGACCTGCATAAACAATGATAAATATTATTAATTGGATACAAGTATTAATTGTGGAGACTGTAAATGGATCTGGTAGGGACCGTAATAGATAATAAATACGAAGTGATTCAGCTCATAGGCGAAGGCGGGATGGGCGTTGTCTACGAGGTCAAGCACACGCTGATCGGCCGGCGCCTGGCAATGAAATTCCTTCATAAGCAGTATGTTACGAGCGAGGAGGTTACCACCCGCTTTCACCGGGAAGCGCAGGCGGCTGCACAGATAGGGCATGACAACATCATTGAAGTCACGGACATGGGAACGACCGAAGACGGATCTCCATATATCGTGATGGAGTATCTTGATGGTGAGGATCTGAAAGGCATTCTGGAAAAAGAAGTACAGATAGCTCCGGAGCGTGCGGCGAATATACTCAGTCAGGTCCTGTCCGCTCTGGCAGGTGCGCATAATGTAAACATTATCCACAGGGACATGAAGCCGGAGAACATATACCTGGTCAACAAGAGTGAGAATCCGGATTTTGTCAAACTCCTTGATTTCGGGATCTCCAAGTTCAGAGCTCTCGAAGGCGAGGGCAAGGGACTGACGCAGACGGGTACTGTTCTTGGAACTCCTTATTACATGAGCCCGGAGCAGGCACGCGGTGATCACAACATAGGGCATGCCGCTGATATCTATGCCGTCGGCGTGATCATGTTCCAGATGCTGACGGGAGAGCTTCCCTTTGATGCGCCCAACTACAACGCCCTGTTGATAAAGATACTGACAGAGCAGCCTCCTGACCCCAGAGAGATAGCGCCCGACATGCCTGAAGATCTTGCCAAGGTCATTCTCAAGGCCATGAACCGGGAGCCTGTGGGGCGCTTCCATACTTGCATGGAATTCCGGGATGCCCTCACTCCCTATAGATCCATAACAGGTTCATCCAGCAATATTACCCAGACCCAGGCTCTTCGTGCTCTCGCCATGAAGGATGTGGAAGCAGGAAGCGGGAAGGTACTTTCCGAGACTTCTACACCGCTTGACTGGGAACAGAGTGATGCGCCCGGAGAATCAAAACCCCGTTCCAGGGTCGGCCTTATAGCAGCTGTGGCAGCTGTACTGGTTGTTCTTGTCGGAGGTGGGCTTTTTCTCTTTGCTGGATCCGGTGAGGAAAAAGAAAAAGCAGCTTCCGTTCCGGTGAGTGCGGCAAAACCGCCGGCTGCAGAGAAATCCGGGGCTGAAAAGAAACCGGCAGATGATGGCGAAAAGGCCGTTAAACCCGAACAGGCCCCCGAAAAGAAGGATATCAAGACTGTCGCTCCTTCGGCTGCCGCAGTGAAGCTTTCCGCAAAGGCGTCTCCTCCGTATGCAAAGATAAAGCTCGACGGAGCCCTGCTTCCATCCAATCCATTTGATGGTAATTTCCCCAAGGACAAGCTGTCGCATCACGTCAGCATCAGTGCACCGGGTTACCAGGATGAAGAGAGGATAGTAGTATTCGACAAGGATCGAGCGATAGATGTGACTCTTCGAAAAAGGGTGATCCAGAAGCGTGCAGAGACCAGGAAGAAAAAGAGTTCGGACAAAAAGAAAGTTACAACAAAAGAAGAAAAACGGAAACCTGCTAAGAAAAAGTCAATTGTCAAGGTCAAGCCGCCACCCACAAAAACCAGGGCATCAAAGAAAGATTCCCGCCTGATAGACAATGTCGATCCCTGGTAGCTGAATTTAGATCGAGGCGCGAAAAGCAAATTGGACATATTATCATCAATAAGTCAGGTAATGGATTCAATGCCCGCGGGGCAACAGAGCGCTTCATTGAAAACAGTCTCGGAAGCGCTTAACGACTCCATGCGCAGGGTGGAAGATGATATACATGGCATATGCGCTGATCTGCCACAGGGAGTTTCAGAACCCGTAGGCCAGCTGATTTCCGCTGGAGGGAAGAGAGCGCGTCCGCTCGTGTGCATTCTTTCATTTCTATCCATGGATGGAGACACCTCCTCTCTGCCGCTGAGTGTGGCCACCGCCTCTGAGCTTATTCATACCGCAACACTGCTTCATGACGATGTTGTAGACGAAGGTGAGTGGAGGAGGGGAGCCCCGACCGCGAGGCTGAAATGGGGTAATGCATCTGCCGTCATCTCGGGTGATTATCTGCTTGCCCTGGCTCTAAGGCGCGTAACTGAGTATGGAAACCAGGAAATTGTTTCGGCGCTCGTGCGCGTGCTTCATGACATGGCCGCAGCCGAGGCTCTTCAGCTGACGCTTCGCGGTTCTGTTGAGATAAGGGAGCAGGATTACTGGAACATTGTACGTGGAAAGACTGCAAGGCTTTTTACCTGGTGTGCTGAATCCGGTGCAACGGCCGCTGGTGCGTCAACGGAAAGCGTTAAGACGTTTATTGAGTTCGGTGAGGCCATAGGCACGTGCTTTCAGGTGATTGACGATGTGCTTGACCTCAGGGGAGATACACAGACTGTGGGAAAAAGTGTTCTGGCCGACGTAAGCGAAGGCAAGCTTACCCTGCCCGTAATACTGGCAATAAAGGAAAAACCGGATTTGGCAGACCTGATCAAGAGAGCATCCGATGGGTCAGGACCACCCAGAAGCGAAGTTCTTGATGAGATACGCGCGCAGGTAGTGTCCTCCGGAGGAATTGATAAAGCTCTGAGTTCGGCTGATTTATACAGTACACAAGCCATGAACGCACTCATGCAGCTGCCTGCAACCCCGGCCCGTGACGGCCTGAAATACCTGACAGACCTTCTATTAAAACGAACATCGTAATCAATCTGGGGGCCATGATTAAAACGGGCAGGCACGGGGACCTGCCCCTAGTGTGCCCGACATGGGCGTAATCTAGTTGTAAGAAAGGAGGCAACCGGAAAGAGTGACGAGAACCGTAGTGAAGCACAAGGCGAAGGCCGCGAGGTTCAGCCGAAGGAAGTGTGGAG
>Ga0272442_10003612_pt1 | contig 21632 bp, 18 predicted proteins | sample SSMForm2O_FD_200262 | JGI IMG/M metagenome (GOLD analysis project Ga0272442, IMG submission 200262) | Marine sediment archaeal communities from Little Sippewissett salt marsh, Falmouth, MA, United States - SSM-Form-2O | ecosystem: Environmental > Aquatic > Marine > Wetlands > Sediment ... | reverse complement strand
GCCTACAACCGGAGAGCGCCCCATAAGCTTTTCCATGGAACAGGAAAACAACCCGGAAAGAAACTATCTTTTTTTCACCATAAACGCAAGGAAATATTCTCAGTTGTTTTTTCTACCACCTCCACCTGCGATATTTATATGTATTGATCTTGAGTTAGCCCTAATAACTTGCTATTAATCAATTTCAATAGATGAGGTGTCTTTAATGGAGAAATATCTGATCAGCCTTTCATAGCATTAAAGAGGGAATCGCTAAAAATGAAGCAGGAAAAGGGGATGAAGGGCCTGAACGGTCTTGCAGTGGAATCCTTGGGAGTGGCGGTGACCATTATTGATACAAAGGGAATCCTTCTTTATTACAATGAAAAGGCGGCGCAGATCCTGGACCGCAGGCCTGAATACATCGGAAAGGATGTCTATTCACACCACAAGAAGGCGGCTTCCAGCAAGAAACTTGAAACGATGATTCAAGCGTTCAGTAAAGGCAGGAGGGAGCCCTTTCACTATAAAGCCAGGCCGTATGGAAAAGACATTCTTGTTACTCTTTCACCGATTTTAGAAAATGACGAATTCATCGGTTGCGCTCAAATTGTGCATCTTAAAGAGGATCTTGAGTCCAATTTTTCATAGGGAAACGGATCTGTCAGCAGCAGGGTTATTATATGTCTGAATAAAGATTAGAGATAAGGTCAAAAAGATGCCCTGTATGTTGCCCTGTTTGATTCCGGACGGGTGGTTACCGCCTGCTGTTAATGACGGGATCGAGGAGGTTGATCCCTGAAAGGAGGATAAACATGAAAGGATGGACTGAAGAAGAGATCGGAAACAGGGACCTGATGGCGCCGTGCGGAATGTACTGTGGTGCCTGCGCGATTTACATGGCGACAAGGGATGGAAACGAGAAGCTGAAGGGTATTCTCAGTAAGATATATGGAACCGGGCCTGAGGAGATAGAATGCTACGGATGCATGCAGGTCGACCCGCCTGAGAAGCTTTTCAGCTTGTGTGAAAAATGTGATATAAGGCAATGCATAAGGTCCAAAGGGTATTATTCCTGCCACCAGTGCGGCGAATGGCCATGCGCCCTGGTGGAGAACTTCCCGTATGCCACAGGCGTAAGGGTTATGAAAAGGGCAATTCCCGACAGGCTTGCCAAAGAGGCCGAACTTGGATATGAGAAGGGGGCGGTGGAATGGGCACGATCGGAATGTGAAAGATATCATTGCCCGGCTTGCGGCGAACCGCTGTTCAGGGGCGCGCAACAGTGCAGGAAGTGCAAAAGATCAGTGGCTGATGAACTTGACGGGTCGCTTTAGAGTAAAATACGGGAAGAGCCGCCAATGGGTTTTCCCTTATGAAATATCGTTCATTGCCCGATAGCTCCTGAGCGGACATGGAAAAAGTGGTCTTTAAAAACTTCGGACCGTATGGGCTTTTCCATTGACCCGGTTACTGTGAACCGGTAAAATTAATTGTAAACATGGGGCCGTGTCCGGAACCAATCCGGGGACGGCATCTTTTTTTGAGGAAAAACATGAGTAACGATTCATCAATCAAATCAACGGACTCCCGTTTTAATTACAAGGTTATCTTCGCCCTTTTCCTGGTGCATTTCCTGGGTGATTTCTACATGTCATTTATCAGCCCGCTGCTTCCCGTGCTGGCGGAGGCCTATTCTCTCAGCCTGACCCAGGTGGGCATGATCACCGGCACCAGCATGTTGATGGCCTTCATTGTCCAGCCTTCGGTGGGTTACCTGGCCGACCGCTACAGGACCAGGGTCTTTGTGCTGGGAGGGCCTCTTCTTACGGCTGTTTTCATACCCCTGTTCGGGTGGGCCGGAGGATTCATAACCATCCTGGCCTTCACCGTTCTGGGTTCCATCGGTCAGTCCATGTTCCACCCCCCGGCCGCCGGCATGGTCCCATCTTACGCGGGCCGCCGTCTGGGTTTTTCCATGGCCCTGTTTATACTTGGCGGGACCATCGCGTTTGCCGCCGGACCTGTCTTTGTGACCTGGTATGTGAGCCGGTTTGAACTGGTCAATCTGCCGTACGTGGGTCTGGCCGGGGCAGGGCTGGTAAGTATACTGTTTCTGATCGTGCCCAGGCCTGAAGGGGAGGGGTTGAAAAAGCTGGGGTTCCGGGGGGCCGTAAAGGACGCGCTCGGCCCGGTCTGGAAGCCCCTTCTGATAATCTGGCTCATTATCGTATTCAGGGTATACGTGGTTCAGTCGATCATGACCTTTATGCCGATCATGCTCAAGGCGGAGGGCTGCTCTCTTATAACCGTGGGAGGTATAATCTCATCCTTTGTGGTGGGAGGATCACTCAGCAGCCTGGCGGCCGGATGGCTGGCCGACCGGGTGGGCTACAAACCGGTCTTTCTGGCGGGGTATCTGCTTGCAACTCCCAGCCTGTACCTGTTTTTGCATCTGCAGGGATCAATGATCCTGGCAGGGGCCTTTGTTGCGGGATTTTTCACCCTGGCCACCATGCCCCTTGCAACCGCCATGGCCCAGACCTTTGTGAAGCGGGGAAAATCTCTTGTAGCAAGCCTGACCATGGGCCTGGCCTTTGGGACGGGCGGAATCCTCTCGCCCTTTACAGGCAGGATGGCCGAGATCTTCGGAATCCGCCCGGTCCTGGGGGTGGTGATTTTGGTGCCGCTGGCCGCCACCGTGCTGATACTGTTTCTACCCAGGCCCGAGGACTTTAACAACGAATAGTATTGATTCATTAGGCGGCCGGAGTGAAATCCGTTGCTGATCATTTTGAATCCAACCGCCTTGCGCCGCTTCAGGCCGCGATCAGGGCGAGTGCGGCGATCGCCGCGGCAACTCCCGCCCACTGCTGGGGGAGCAGCTTTTCCTTCAGTATGAGCCAGGCCAGGAGCACGGTTGAACCGGGATAGAGGGAAGAAAGCACCGCTGATACGTCCAGGCGGCCGATATGGGCGGCAAGGGCGAAAAAGGCGTTGCCGGCGGCATCCAGGATGCCTGCCAGGACAATGAAAGGGACCTGCCTTTTTGAGGGTGCCCCTATCTTACGGGTTGTAACAAGAATCGCAGATATAAGGATTATGGATGCGATCCTGGCCGCCACGAGCGGCCACAGGATTGAATGAGTGCTTGCCTGATCGATAAAGATAAAAAATAACCCGAAGCAGACCCCTGCCGTAAGCGAAAGACGGAGTTCCTCCCCTTTTATTTTCAAGCCCCTGCCGGGATAAGAAAGAAGCCATACCGAAACAATAGCCACCGCGAATCCTGAAACCTGCGGGAGGCGTGGCAGCCCTTCAAAAAGAAAGGAAAATGTCATGGGCAGGAGTGCCGTTATCACGGCTGAAAGGGGTGCCACTATCCCCATCCGACCCAGGGCCAGACCCTTATACAGCGCGGTTAATCCAAGGACACCCGAGATGCCTGCCATGGCCCCGAAGATGAGATGTCGAACCTCCGGGACCTGCTCAGCGAAGAAAAGGGCAAGTGAGAAGAGAAGCAGGGCGCCCAGAAGCTGGGAAAGGAGGATAACCATCAGGACCTTACCCCGCTTTGTAGCAAAACCGCCGCTGAAATCACCCGCCCCCCATGTCAGCGCGGAGGCAAGGCCGTATGTGATTGCAAGTGTTTCATTGGTCATGATTCATTCCGCTGTAAATCGATTTATCAGCCTTTACCCGATTATCCTGGAGGCTGCCACAGTGATGACGGGGTGAACCACACCCCCGGGCGTTTTAATTTGAGGGCTGGTCAGATTCAGAAAAAATCAGCTCAACATACCCCGCTGCGTGCAGCGGGGGGCTTCATCGGGTTTGACCATCCCCGCCCGAAAAAAGTATTAATCAAAGACTCATGGAATGAACAGGTCCTTTGAAGAGAAATTGGGGTCGCTTGTCAGGTTGACTCCAAGGCGCCTCAGGCCGCCTTCATCGCCCGGGGTAGGGATGTGCGTCATGTGGACCTCGCAACCCTGGAGATCTTTCAGCTTCTCCATGGCAAGCTGGGCCGCCGGGTTTGCCGTAGCGCTTATGCTGAGAGCTATGAGCGCTTCTTCAAGGTCGAGACTCAGGGTCTTTTCGTTTAGGATCTCCGTCTTGAGATCCCTTATGGAGTCGATAATATAAGGGGGCAGCAGCTTTATCTTGGCCGGGATCTCTGCCAGGTGCTTTACGGCGTGAATAATGAGGCTCGATGCCGCATGCATGTGAGGCGAGTTGCTGCCCGTAATAATGGATCCGTCTTTAAGCTCCAGGGCGGCACCGCAATAGATCCCCTCGTTTCCTTTTTCAGCTTCCCTTGCCTCCACTGAGGCCTTGCGGGCCGGTTCGACCACACGCCTGTATTCCGGTGTGAGGTTGAAATCCTTGATAAAAAGCTCCACCCTCTGGACCGTTTCCCTGTCGGTGAAACCCATGACATATTCACAGCGGTATCTGAAATAACGCCTGATGATTTCCTGCTTGGCAGCCTCCATCGTGATTCCATCATCCGTAATGGCGAATCCAACCCGGTTGACGCCCATGTCCGTGGGTGATTTATAAAAGACCTCTCCATTCATTATCCTTTTAAGTATCCTCTTAACAACGGGAAAGACCTCCACATCGCGATTGTAATTAATCGCCTTCAGATCATATGCCTCCAGGTGAAAGGGATCTATGAGATTAAAATCCCTGATATCGGCTGTTGCGGCCTCGTAGGCCACGTTGACCGGATGCTTGAGCGGGAGATTCCATATGGGGAAGGTCTCAAACTTGGCATAGCCTGATTTTTTTCCTCTTTTGTGTTCATGGTATAATTGAGAAAGGCAGGTGGCCAGCTTGCCGCTGCCGGGGCCGGGACCAGTCACGATAACCAGGGGGTTTTCCGTTTCAATATAATCGTTGGCCCCGTAGCCTTCATCACTGGCGATCAGCTCGACATCGGTGGGATAACCCTTTGTGAATCGATGTGTATAGACCTTGATGTTATTTCTTTCCAGTTTATTTTTGAACATCTTGGCGGCCGGCTGGTTATCAAAGCGTGTTATGACCACTCCCAGCACATTTATATCCCAGCTCCTGAGGTCATCGATCAGTTTGAGGGCGTCCGAATCATATGTTATGCCGAAATCGGCTCTTATCTTTTTCCTCTCGATATCTCCGGCATAGATGCACAGGAGTATATCCGCCTTGTCTTTAAGCTGCTGCAGGAGTTTCATCTTAATGTTGGGATTGTACCCTGGCAGTACCCTGGAGGCATGATAATCATAAAGGAGCTTTCCGCCGAACTCGAGGTAAAGCTTGTTATCGAATCTTTCAACCCTTTTGAGGATCTCTTCGGTCTGTTCGCTTATGTATTTGTCGTTGTCAAAAACGTTTCTATTCACCTTGGCTCCCCTGTCTAATCATATGGTTTTTCCTGAAGGACTCGTAAAAGGCTCAATTGCGCCCCGCTTCAGCGAGAGGGCCTTTAGATTGCCTCCAAATTTTGACTCTTTACGAACGCATCTTTTTCCTCTTTCAAATTCGTTTAAAAACCTACTTTATGGATGAAGATAATTCAAGAAAGAAACCGCTATCAGATCGGAATGTCGAGCCGGTTGATACTTCCCGGAGACCTTCGAAGTCTGTAACGGCGCGGAAATCCGATATTTCGAGGGTAAGACGGTTTGCAAAAAGAGCATGAATTGAATAAAATCGATTCATCGTTTTGCATGCTTTGCCGTCTCTTTTTTGGGGGGGACATGGCCTTGCTTCGGTTTGTAGGATGAATGGTCTGCCGCACCAGGGATATGGTCAGGGCCCGGTTTGCCGACCTGCGCGCCTATCTCCTTTCCATTGAAAAATAACGGTTTTGACCTGTCATAAACCTGTCACTCTTCCAGTATTGTATTATGCCTACCCTTTTGATTATATTGACAGAAAGATATAAGACCATGATAATCCAACGATAGGGAGGTGAAAAAATGCTGTGCAGCCTTTCCTGAAGGATCAGGACCTTGACGGAATCCGTTCCCTGGAAACTGAGATGGGGAAAACCGTCCTCGCCTTTTCATGTCATTCGGCGGCACCCGCAAAACTGGATGAGCCGGATCTTGCGAAAATCCAGGGTTTGGAAAATGATCCGGGATTGTCTCTGGTCGCGGTTGATTAGATATGAGCGGATCGGCGTGGGACCGCAGGCGGAACCGGCCTTATTCCACCGCTTACTGATGCCCTATGAGAGATATGGTTATGGTGCATCCGGGGCCGTCATTATTCCTGGCCGAGATGGAGCCTCCCATGGCGGTCACGAATTTTTTGACCAGTGAAAGACCTATACCTGTCCCGCTGGTGCTTCGCGTGAGCGGTCCTTCCACCCGGTAGAAATCATCAAAGACCTTTTTCAGGGCATGCCTGGGGATACCGGGTCCTGTATCGGATACCCTTATCCTTATCCACTTTCCCTCGGGTCTCACCGATATGGTGATCTCCTTTCGAGGGAGGGCCTTTCCGAATTTTACGCTGTTCTCGATAAGGTTGATAAGTATCTGTATCATTACCTCCCGGTCGTATCTGAAGCCTGGAATATCCACCTCCTCCACATTGAGAGCAAAGCCTTCCTGCCTCAGCTTTTCCTGCATGATTTCCACGGTTTCCTTGATGACATCCGCAAGATTTCCTTCCCGCATGTCAAAGGAACGCTGTCTGTTTTCCAGCTTTGAAAACTCGAGTACATTGTCTATCAGGCGGGAGAGCCTGGCGCTTTCAGATCCCAGTATGCGGAAATACCTCTGCTCTTTTTCAGGATCGGAAGCCATCTTCTGCTCAAGCATTTCCGCGTACATCCTTATATTGGTGAGTGGAGTTTTCACTTCATGGGTAACCGAGGAAACGAATCTCGTGCGCCTGTCGGCGAGATCCACCACGGCCCGGGCGCTTTTGTAGATCGCAAAAAGACCGATAAGCATTGTTACTGCAAGGGCGGTCAGCATTATATTGAGTGTCTGTCTGCCTTCGGATAAGGGGATCCGGTCACAGGCCAGCTCAGCCTGCAAAAAGGCAAAGGGCCTGGGAAAACCCCTGTTGAGAGAGTATCCGGGGCGTTTTGAGAATGCCCCTGTCTGAATGAATCTGACTTCCCTTTCCCTGTCCATGACCTTGAGGCGAAGTTGTGAAAAACGTGACATAGGCTGGCTTGAAAAGTAGTTGTCCGCCAGGTGACTGAGAAGTCCATCTATCTTGATAACCAGGCCCTGACGGTAGATCTGGTTGTGAATCATTATCCGTCTGAAGAGAAGGACCCTTTCATCATCTATAAAGACGGACTGCATCGGATCGACTTCAACCCGAAGATCATTGGAGTGGAGTTCTTTTTCAGGCGATGATTTCCGGTCGTCCTCTTGCGCAGGGCTTCGGCCAAGTAGATCTTCACGATAGAATTCAGCCTTTTCTGAAAGCATCATATCCCGGTTCTCGTCGACCGGTTTGCTCCGTACTCTTTTTGAAATGTTCAGGGCCTTTTTGGCGGGAACCTGCTCTATCCTTTTCTGTTCCTGCCCAAGGGTGTCCTTCTGTCTTTTCGATCTGGAAAAACTGAGATATCTGTCGGCAAAACCGGCCTGTTTATCGGTCCTTTCCTCATCCGGTGCCTTCTGTTGTTCAACAGCAGGGCTTTCCGCCTCTGAAGTCCGTTTGAGATTGAAGATCTCGTTTGTCTGTCTCAGCATTGAAAACAGATTGCTTCGATCCTCTGGTACGGCATCCTGGTTCTCTACCAGGGGGGTTTCAAAGGTGCCGTCCGGATTGTTCTGAAGGTATCCAAGAATATAAGGTTTATCCGGGATCTTCGATAAGGGCGACCTCGATATCCCTTCAAAACCGGGCACCTGGTCCGACGGTATGTAATTGTAACGGTATTGATCTATGTCGCGTTTTTCTTCTCTAAGGACAAGGCCTTCCAGCTCCTTTTCCATTTCCCTGAACATGGCCTCTGCGAAGTAACGAAGCTGGCTGATTTCCTCATGCTGCAGACTTTGATATGTCCTCAATACAAGGTAGGAAAGAGGAATAGATAGCGCCAGGCAAAAGATGATAATAAGTAGTTTAAGCCTCTTCACGGTTCAGGCTCCAGGCGGTATCCCTCACCGCGGATTGTTAGAATTATCGGATTATCCTTTTCGGCCAGGGAGGTGATTTTTTTTCGAAGTTTGATGATATGGATATCCACGGTTCTGGTTTCAACGGTAGTGTCGGCATAATGCCAGACTTCTTTCAGGAGTTCCTTTTTTGAGACGATTCTATCCTTGTTATGATACAGGTAAGCGATTATATCCATCTCCCGTCTGGTCAGTTCCCTGGAGCGATTCTTAAAGCTTGCCGTGAGAGTCTTTCCGTTGAAGAATATACCGAAATAGCTGATCTGTTCGTTTCCGAAAGATTTGCCGCTTCTCCTGAGAAGCGCTTCGATCCGTACAATCAGTTCTCTTAGCGAAAAGGGTTTGCTTATATAATCATCGGCTCCTGCCCTGAACCCTGTTACAATATCCTCCTCAGCCCCCTTGGCCGTCAGCATGATTATGCCCTGTCCCGGCATTTTCCTGCGCAGCTCCGAACATATTGAGAAGCCGTCAAGGCTGGGCAGCATCACATCAAGTAAGATCAGATCGAAGTGCTCTTTCAATGCCTTCTGAAGTCCTTTCTCACCGTCTTTTTCCCCAACGGCCCCGTATCCGTTAAACACAAGGACATCTAAAAGACCTTCCAGGATGGCAGGGTCATCCTCAACAACAAGGATCATGGCTTTAGGATCTTTCATGGAATCTCCTTTGATATTAAACAAAGAACGCTAGTTTGTGCCCATCCGGAAATTAAACCAAGGGTACTAATAAGATTTCCGCACGGAAACTAGGTCAGTTTATAACAAACAAGGGAGGTTTAAAAGCAAAAGTTATGCAAAAAAATCCTGTTTCTTTTTACAATTCTTTGAATTGCCTTTCAGTTCGTATCAGATACTATGAATAACAAGACCGGACTTATTAATCTCAAAAAGAGGAGAAAGGCCATGAAAAGGAAATATTTTAAATCGTTGATGGTAATCGGACTCATTGCGCTTACTTGCGTGGCAATGGCATATTCGGGCAGGAAAACTGTACGGAACCCGGTGAGCAGCGAGAGAAAGGGGATTGTCGCTCTTGCCGGGAATCTTTCGCAGGAAAAGGTCCTCCTGGGTAAGGAAGGGCGTGTGAGCCTGTCCCTGACCATGACCGCCGACGATGTAATCGATTTTGCCGGAGGAGACGAGAGCCCGGTTGACCTGGTAATCGTTCTGGACCGCAGTGGTTCAATGAAAGGCCTGAAGATAGACGATGCAAAGGATGCGATTCACAGGCTGCTTTCCACTCTGTCTGCCGGGGACAGAATCGCCCTTGTGTCATACTCGAACCGGGTAACAAGGCATTCCAACTTCATGAAAGTTACACCTGCCAACAGAGTATATCTGCGGTCGATGATTGATACGATATCCGCCGGCGGCGGAACAAACCTGGGGGGCGGCCTGAAAGAATCGATAGATCTGTTCCTGGGCTCAAAGACAGATGGTCGGATGGGGAAGGTGATTCTAATATCAGACGGGCTGGCCAATCACGGGGTAACGAATCCTGAAACCTTGGGCCGGATGGCATCGGTTGCTGTAAAAGAGGAATTTGGAATAAGTACCCTGGGAGTGGGCAGAGACTTTAACGAGGTTCTCATGACCGCCATAGCGGACAGGGGAGCAGGCCGTTATTACTATCTGGAGGACCCGGGAGCCTTTGCAGCTGTCTTCCAGAAAGAGTTTCAACGCACAAGGGCGGTTGCGGCCTCAGCTGTTGAAATCAGGATTCCCTTGAAAAATGGCATGTCTCTAATAGACGCGGCCGGATATCCTTTTGAGATCAGAAACGGTAACGCCTGTCTGAATCCAGGGAATATTCTTTCAGGTGAAAAAAGAAAACTTTTTTTCACCTTCAGGGTGCCTACGGACCGGGAAAGGGAATTTAGCATAGAGGGTATAACGGTATCTTATCGGTATAAAGGTTTAAATTACGCAGCAGCCCTTAATGAGCCTTTCAGAATAGCCTGCGTGAAAGACAGAAAAGAGGTGTTCGCCTCTATAGACAAAAACGAATGGGAGGAGAAGGTCATTCGTGACAGTTACAACAGATTGAGACAAGGGGTGGCGGCATTGATCACGCACGGCAAAAAAGAAGAGGCACTTGAGAGCATTAAACAATACGCCGATGAACAGAGTGCAATCAATTCAGTTGTCGGTTCGGCCAGGGTTTCAGAAAATCTGGATAAGGATGTCAAGGAAATGAAAAAGGCTGTACAGGATACATTCCACGGGGTGCCTTCCGAAGTGGCTCAAAAACAAAAAGAAAGGGCAAAGGCCCTGCAGTATAAGGGATATTTGGGCAGGCGTGAAGGCAGTGTTTCTAATTAGTGTTCATCCGTAAATCAAGATTTACGGACTCACGCTATCAGCAGCCAGCTCTCAGCGGTCAGTAAAACACTTGAGATATCAATTTGTTGGCTACTTGCTGACAGCTGACGGCTGAAGGCAACATCCGGAAATGGATCATTTCTGGAATGGAACTAGTTAAGAAGAATCAGAGATGAATTTTATGAGTTCACTTTGGATTTGAACAGGTGAGGCGGTCTCGTGAGGAGACGGTACTTAAGAGGAGGGAAAAATGGCGATAATGACAAGAATAGTTCGGCTTTGCAGGGCGGATATCCATGGCGTAGTGGACCAAATGGAGAACAAGGGGCTGATCCTGAAGCAATATCTCAGGGATATGGAACGGGAACTTGACCAGAACGAGTCTATGTTGAAAAAGATTCTGTTATCCAGGGATCAGGCGAAAAAAGAATATGACATATATTACAACGAAACCGAAAATGTGGAACAGGACCTGAAAATGGCCTTGGAAAAGGATAAGGACAATATAGCCCGCCAGTTGATAAAAAAGCTTAAACCGCTGAGCCGCTACTTGAAGGAAATCGGTTGTTATATCGAAACACTTGATAAAGAAATCGTCCGGCATGAGGAATGTCTCAAAGAACGGAGGCTTCAGCACGAGCGATTAAGATTAAGGTCCCTGGAATATGGTCGGGGGTTGGTGCGCAGCAAATGGGAGAAATCAATTAATTCCACGATCCCGAGGGAAATCTCCGTTGAAACCTCTGATGCGGAAATAGAAATGGAATTGCTTAAACGAAAAGAAGCCATCAAGGGAGGTGAACAGAGATGAATATAACGAAAAGACCGGTCAGGGCTACAGTGCTATTGGGTCTGGCGTGCGGGATCTCCTTTGTACCGGCTACCATGCTTTTTGCCTGTATGGTCTCCTGGTCAACGGCGTTTTGTCTTACCATATGGGTCTATCTTGTCATATACGGGGCCTTCTTGGCAAGGTGGGCCGGGAAGAGTTTCGCTTCTAGCATCTTTCCACTCCTGATCCCTTTCCCTTTTATAGTATGGGGGAATCCTGAAATGTCTTTTATGATGATGTCTCTGATTATTTTAAGCTGGGTCCGGAGCGGTATATGCTTTACAGACTTACCGTATCGCAGGTTAGGAGTCGAAGTGATGCTGTCCATGGGCGGAGGAGCACTCGTAGCCTTTTTCGCATCCGGTTCCCCTGCGAGTTGGGCTCTGGGTGTTTGGATGTTTTTCCTGATCCAGGCGCTCTATTTTATTTTGATCGGAGATAAGCTTATTGCTGAAACAGGTGAGCCTGTCGATCCTTTTGATCTGGCACGAAGGGGGGCGGAAAGAATCCTGGCTTCAGAAGACAGTTGAGGGCCTATTTTCAACCTAACTTGAACCACTTCCATATCTCGTTGAATTTGTCCTCACAGGACAAAAATGCGTCTACTATGCTAGGATCGAAGTGAGAACCTTTTCCTGCAAGTATTATGGCCTTTGCCATATCATCGGAAAATGCCTCTTTGTAGACCCTTTTATTTATGAGTGCGTCATATACATCGGCAAGCGCGACTATCCGAGCGGGGAGCGGGATATCCTCTCCCTTGAGCCCGTTAGGATAACCGCTTCCGTCAAATTTTTCATGATGGAAACGGGCGATCTGTGCACTCATTTTTAGGTATTCCGCTTTTGGATATCTTTTTTGGGCCTCGTTAAGTGTTTCCCATCCGACTATCGAATGGTTTTTCATTATCGTGAATTCCTTATCATCAAGCCTGCCCTGTTTCAGCAGGATGTGGTCGGGGATCCCGACCTTTCCTATGTCATGAAGAGGGCTCGTAAGGAAGATGTTTTCAATGAAAAGGCCGTCTATTTCATTATGATTATCTTCTTCAGCCAGAAACTGGGCCAATATCTTGGAATAATGACGAATCCTTTCCAGATGATTTCCTGTTTCCGGATCGCGTGATTCGGCAAGTTTGGCAAGGGAAAAAATGACGATATCTCTGCTTTCAAAGCCCAATATCCGTTCTCCGGCACGTATCCTTACCGAAAGTTCATCCTTTTGAAAGGGTTTTGTTATATAATCATCCGCTCCGAAATTTATCGCTTCAACCACGTCGCTTATATCATTTTTTGATGTAAGCATTATGATGTATGTGTATTGGCTTCCTTCCTGTTCCCTTATCCTTTTACAGAGTTCCAGTCCGTCCATTCCGGGCATTACCCAGTCGGTGATAACCATTCTGGGTCTTTGGTACTGCCAGATCTTTAGCGCCTCTTCTCCACTTTCAGCCACTATTGTTTCGTATTCAAGGCTGCTTACAAGCTTGTTCAACTTTTCACGACTTACCAGTTCATCATCCACAAGCAGTATTTTCATATAATTACCTCTATCTATATGTTATGATAAAACATAATTAAGACAAAAAGTCTTTGAGCCTCAGCATTTCCTGCTCGAGTTGATCAATCAGTTCATGACAATTATCGAGCAGCCGTGATTTGCCCGCATCAACAAGATCATGGGCTACTTGGGCCAGTTGTTTCGCAGTAAGATTCGCCGCGCCACCTTTTATCTTGTGAGCTTCCTTCCAGATTTTCGTAAAGTCTCCATGATTAATAGCTGCTCTTATATTTACAATTTGAACTTCCAGGTTTTCCAAAAAGCCCTTGAGAAGATTATCTAAAAAGACCTTGTCTCCATCAAATTCCTTTACCGCCTCCTCATATACAAATGGAAGATTTTTTTCCGATATCCTGCCATTCGTGATGTTCTGCCTTTTGTCCGCACTGTTTCCGGTTACAATAGATTCGGTAAAACCTCGCTTACCGGACGTATCCGCTCGGACAGCCCATTTATTAACGATTGTTGTCAGGTCCTTTTTCCTCAATGGTTTTGTTATGAAATCGTTCATGCCGATAGACATGCATTTTTCCTCGTCACTCTTAAGCGCGTGGGCGGTCATTGCGATAATCGGCGTTTTGTTGCCCGGGTTTTGGGAATATTTTTCGTTTTCCATCCTTCTTATTTTTTCAGTGGCTTCATAACCGTCCATTACAGGCATTTGTATATCCATAAGCACTACGTCATAAAGGCCCTTTTTGAATAGTTCGACGGCCTGGAGACCGTTCTGAGCCAGGTCCACCTGAAAACCGGCTCCAAGGAGATGTCTCATGGCCACTTCCTGATTGGTCTGATAGTCTTCAACAAGCAGAACTTTTATCGTCTTTTCCTGGTGCGCTTCCATGGTCTGCCTGGTTACTACGGGCTGTATATGTGCGGGCTCTCGTTCCTTTGTAAGGCCCAATACCGATCTTACTACATTATTAAGCTCGTTTTTTCTTACAGGTTTGCTGAAGTAACCGTTAATGCCTATATCGATGCAAAGATCGGAGTCGCCCTTTTCAGTTGCCGAGGTAAGGGCTATAATAGGTATTTTATCAAAACCGTCCCTCGTTTTTATCTCTTCCGCCAGTTCAAAACCGTTGCAGGACGGCATGTTTATATCGGTAATTATAAGATCGATTGCGGTGCCCGAGTCACTCGAACCTTGGATCACGTCAAGCGCTTCGGTCCTGCCGGAAGCTTCAACGCAATGGCATCCCCATGACTTAAGATATTCCGATAAAATGAATTTATTGGTTTCATTATCCTCGATTACCAGAACGGTGAGCCCTGCCAGTCCGTGGTATTCGGTTTTAGGAATATGCACGCCTTCCGTGGATTCCTTGAAACTTACGGAAAACCTGAAGGTCGTACCTTTTCCTTCCTCGCTTTCAACAGAGATGTCCCCGCCCATCAATTCAACCAGCTGTTTTGATATGGTGGTTCCAAGTCCTGATCCTCCATATTTTCTGGTTGTCGAGCTGTCCGCCTGAGTGAAGCTTTCAAATATCTTGTCTATTTCTTCGGTAGATATTCCTATGCCGGTATCCTTTATCTGAAATGAAACCTCTATTTGACCGGTGCCGGCGCTGGCAAGATCTGCCAGCAGGTGAATTTCACCTTTTTGAGTAAACTTGATGGCATTATCCAGGAGATTTACCAGGATCTGTCGAAGTCTTCCCGGGTCGCCTTCAACTATCGGAGGAATTTTAGAGGAGAGAAAAAACAGAAGTTCAAGTCCCTTTTTTTCAGCTCTCATGGCCGCGCCTTTGGCAATGCCTTCGACAAGGGCCCTGAGATCGAAAGAAACCACCTCAAGCTCCAGTTTCCCGGATTCGATTTTTGAAAAATCGAGGATGTCGTTTATGAGATCGAGCAGGGAATTCGCCTCGGTGTTAAGCGTTGAAAGCAGGCTCTTCTGGTTTTCATTAAGTTCCGTATCCATAACAAGTTCGGTCATCCCTATGATCCCGTTTAACGGAGTTCTTATCTCATGGCTCATCTTGGCCAGGAATTCACTTTTGGCTTCATTGGCCGCTTCTGCGGCAGCTTTGGCCTGCTGGAGTTCATCCGCTCTCATCTTTTCGCTTATATCTCTTGAGAATTCCCTGAAACCGATGATTTTTCCCTCCTGATCTTTCATCAGGACGACAGAAAGTTCCAGATATCCCTTTTTACCGTCTTTTCTGGCAATTTCAAACCATATCCGCCTGGAAGGAATTCCGGTTTTGTATACATTGTCGAACAACTTGAAGAGTTGTTTGGCGTTGTCTTCGTCCATAAAGTGACTGTAGTTCATCCCGAGCATTTCTTTTTTTTCATAGCCGAAAAATTTGCATGTCGCGCTATTTACGAAAGTGAAATTACCCTCAAGGTCGAGTTCAACATACCCGTCTTCCATGTTTTCCAAAATATTTCGATATTTTTCTTCGCTTTTCCTGAGTTTTTGTTCCGCCTGCTTTATGTCGGAGATATCATGTACGACCAGCATAAGCCTGGATGGCTTGCCCCTTTTGTCATAAATATGTCTTGTATTTATAACTACATAAAGAATCTTGTTGTTATTGCCCTTGATATTGTATTCAGCCGGGTAGGGTGAGGATCTGCCCTCTGTCATTCTTGACATTCTTTCTAAAAACGCCTGTCTGCTCTCATCTGTCAGAAGATCAGTGAATTTCATTGAAAGGAGTTTGCTTTTCTTGTAACCGCAGTATTCACATATGACATCGTTAAGACTCAAGAACCGATGAGTTTTCAGCTCAAGTTCCGCAATCCCTGCAGGAGCATGTTTAACGAGAAGCCGGTAGTTTTCTTCGCTGTTTCTCAGCGCCAGTTCAACCTGAGTCCTTTCTGCTATTTCATTTGAAAGGATATCACGTGAGGTCATGGAATTTTTTAATTCCTGGGTCATCTCGTTAAAGGAATTGGCCAGCATGCCGATTTCATCATTGCTGTTTATGGCGATGTAATGATCAAGATTCCCTTTGGCGATCTCTTTTGTTCCCTTCATCAAATTAGTGATCGGCTTTGTGAAATATCTGGCGAATCTGAAGGACAAAAGAACGCCCACCAGAAAGATTATGCTTCCATAGTAAATGCTGTCCCTGAAAATAACGATGTTGGCTTTTTTGACCTTCTGCATTGAAACACCCGTCAGCAGATGCCATCTGCCTTTTCCCAGTTCAATGGGCGTTATGATAATTTTGATGTGTTCTCCGGTTTCAGGTAGTAATGCATCTCTTGAAACGCTGTTCGAACCAACTGTGGCGGCTTTATCATGAAATAGCTTCCCCAGTTCTTTTTCGCCTGAGGTCAGGTATTCCTTGCCGTCAGGCTTCAGAAGAGTTAAGAAAATGATATCTTTGGATGAAGTTATTTCTTTGAATTGTTTTTCCAAAAATTGCCAGTTCGAGGAGCTGAAAGCATTTTCCACGCTGGATGAAAGGTGCCGTGAGATAAGGATGCTCTTGCCTATAAGTTCATCTTTTATGATTTTGGTTTGTATTTTGATAGATCCGAACATGGATATGCAGATACTGAATATCAGCAATACTGAAACCAGTAATGTGATTTTGAAAAGGAGCCCTTTTGTTGGCGATAAAGAAGTCTTTTTCATATCAAATTTTTCATGTTGAAACTGAGGATTGAATGTCCTGGTTCCCTTTAAGGGGTTAACCCCACGCACGGTCCTTTGGCTCCCGACTCTTTACTGTTTGAATTCCGGAAATATGTCATATTCCAAAGCCCTAAGATCGGCCGTTGCGGTTACCCGCAAAATCGGGTCTGTCCGAAATTACTGTTTTGCACTTTGGAAATTCACCATCTCCCATTATTATATTTCGGGATAGATATTCATCAGGTCGTGAAGGCTTGATCATATAACCGTAAGCTTTGATATCCAGGGCAGTCTCTGACATTTCAGGCTTATCCATGCCGGTTTCCTTCATTATTGCAGCGTCAGAAATTTCGGAATGCGTGTATTAATAGCCATTTATAAGCTTAGACAAGTATGAGTTAAAACAAATAAATATTTGAAAAACATAATATGCCGTTTTTTTCTTCATGGTGAAGTGCGATTAATCACACTATTTTATTATTAGTTTAAATAACTTAAATCAGAATAATATAAGGAAAAATAGAAATCAAGATAATTCGATCCTGCAACCGGCTGTCCTACATTGAATAGATGAGACAAGTGTCCGGGACTTGATTTGACTTGTAATGACAGATTGACATTTTATGCCAAAATGCCGTGTGTATGTGATATATTACCATTTCAATTCAGTCGGTTGGGGGAGAATGGAATAGACCCTGAAGGATCGTCCGAGGAAGACCGAGATCGGCGGAAAGTCCTTTTAGGCGGTTAATGCGGCGTGTTTTAAGACCTCAGAGATATGGGAGATAAAGATCATGCGCTGGAGACAATTTCTGACCCCGGTGGAAAATATGGACGGTGAAGAGGTAAGAAGCTATATAGACAAGCATGAAGCGGGAACCTATACCCTCCTTGATGTTCGTCAGCCGTCCGAGTATGAAAAAGAGAGGATTCCGGGTGCGATTCTGATCCCCCTGCCAGAGCTAGCCGAACGAGTCAAAGAAATCGAACATGATAAACCGGTCATAACCTATTGCGCCATTGGGGGAAGAAGCCGGGCCGGGGCGCAGATTCTTTCGGGTAAGGGATTCGATGAGGTATATAATCTCAAGGGAGGGATAAAGGCCTGGAACGGGGGGACAGCTTACGGCCCCGCGGAAGCCGGGATGACGTTTTTGAAGGGTGATGAGACGGCAAGGGATGTAATAATTATCGCCTACGGCATGGAAGAGGGCCTCAGAGGTTTTTACAGGGAACTTTTTGATACGATTAACGACAAGGAGGCAAGTGATCTTTTAAGGAGACTTTCCGAAATAGAGGAAAGGCACAAGGAGAGGTTCTTTGAAAAGTATCTTGAGCTCGATTCCTCTGTCGCCGACAGGGAGGTATTTGAAAAGGAAATCTCACCCGATATAATGGAGGGGGGCTTCACCGCGAAGGAATTCATTGAAAAGAACAGGGAGACGACAAAGAGCGTCCCCGATATCCTAAGTCTCGCTATGATGCTGGAGGCCCAGGCCCTTGATCTGTACATGCGATATTCCGTCTCATTAAAGGACAAAGGGACGAAACGCCTGCTGTTTGATATAGCGGAGGAGGAAAAGGCCCATCTGGTCAGCCTCGGTCGCCTGATGGGGGAAAATGCGTGAAACCTGAAAATTCCATGTAAGATTGTGACGTATTTCGGGTTCAGATTGTATGAACCATGCGTGGCAGGGCCTAAGCCATTAAAAGGAATCCAGCTTCAGCGGGGCAGATGACGCCTTGGTGGTGGATTTGGGGGCCGGTTCAATCATTGACAGGCACGCCTGACTCACTTATAATTCCTTGATGAATATTTTTTTCTTTAGGCTGGGAGCGGTTGGCTTGTAATATCCTATAAGGGGCGAATGGGTGAACACCTCATCAGCAGATGAAGACAAAAGGGTTGAATCAAGGCTCAAGGAGGCTGACGTTTATTATTCCATGGGTCTGTATGAGGAGGCCCTGGGGGTTTACGAAGGGATTATTTCTGACCCCACCCGGCCTGATCCCAAGATTGTTGAGACCGTAAAGGGTAAAATAGCCTCTATTAAAGAAGACCTCCATGTTCAGGATAAGGAGCCGGGAGTTCCAGCCCTTTCAATGAGAGAAAAAGATATCCTTGACTCTGCCATGGGTAGCAGAGAAAACGCCTTGTCCAATCTGGACAAGGCGAACGCCTACCTGGAGCAGGGACTCTACAAGGAGGCGCTTTTTGATTATAAAAATCTTATCAACGCAGACTGCCCCCTGGATAAGGTTGTCCCGGGGATTGTTCAATCTATCCTCGAGACGGAAACATCCGACAATTTGCTCGACAGGCTCCAAGACATAATCAAAGAAGCCTCGATCAATGATCAGAAAAAGGGGGAGTTAGTTTCCCTACTGGGATCCGAACTGCAGGAGCGGGGGAATAAAAGTGGGGCTTCAGCCCTGATGAACAGCCTTGAAGAATTGATTAAAAAAAGCCCTGAAGTTGAGATGATCGAGGTATCTTCAGGCCCCTTGCTCAATTTTATTTCAGCTGACATCTTTACCCCCTCCCCTGGAGGAGGAAAGAGGGTGTACCATCTGGGCGTACATGAGCAGAGGGATAATCTTGTCGAGCTCATGGTTGCTGACAGTGAAGCGGAACTGCTGGAAGACATAACCAAGGGCGATTCTTTAAATGAGGTGATGTTTTACGCTCATTCAGCCATCAGGAAGATGAGTGTGGTTGTGAAGTACATTACCGAGATAAGCAAGGGGCCCAATAAAGGCAGCCATGTCGTAGGCCTGGTAGTGGGAGACTGATGATCCATTTAAGTGCGGGAAGAGAGCCGGATATAATTTTGATCACGCAGAAAAAATCTGTTCCCCGAGGTTAATAAAATGTCTACAAAGTATATTGTGCTCCTTTTTATCTCTTTTATTTACATACTGGTACTCGTAGGTTTCAACAAGGCGAGGGTCAAATTTGCGGGCGGAAAGCTTGCCGGACTCATAAATATAGTTATCTTAACCGTTGTGCTTTTGTTTGCTGCCGACTATATCCTTTTATTTGAACAATATTTTCCTGAGGATGCCATTTTTATCGGACAGACTGTGCTGAGAACTGCGGCATTATCAGTGCTTGCCTTTGGAGGGATAAAGATATCAGGTGAGTGATTAAACGCCTTTCCTGTCCAAACCTCGTATCAGTGTGAAGCCTCGGGTTGAGTCCTTCAGCCTGAACGATCCTAGGGACACGAATCCTGCAGGTACTCAGGCTGTCGGTTTCGGCCTATAGTCGTTGACATCATTTCTTTTTGAAAAAAGAGAACTTGCCTCCGGATGACCTTGCGGAATCCTTCCCATCATCCAGATCTGAATCGAATCGTTCCAGAAAAACCTGAAGCCCCTGCGTATGCTTTTTCTTTTCAGGGGTTTCCCTGTGATAATGGTCGGCGGCAGACACTATCTGATTTATTTCCCTGATGGTGCCTTTGGTTATCTGTTTTCCGAGCATACTGTTTTCCTTGCCTAAAAGACTGTCAAAGAGACTTATGAAACCGTCTTGAAGGATTTCGCTTCCATCCTCTATCTTCTCATGACATTGCAGGGCTTCAAGCAATGATCTGCGATTTTCTTCATGTTCGCTCTGCAGATGCATGTCTTTGAAAAAGGAGTTCTGATCCGATAGGAGGTCTTCTTTGCACTGTTCAAAAAAACTATGTGTCCTGTCTCCCAGTTCTTTTTGAAGGGCCATTTGGATGACTTCGACAATTTCAAGATATAGATCTATTATTTCAGGAAATATTTCTTCTATATCCTCTCCTTTTTTCGCTTTTTCGATTAGGCCGGAGGAGAACAGTGAATAAAGATTCTTGAAAACTTCGAATTCATCCTGCCTGCTTTTCTCAATGAGATGTCTTACAGAGCTATTGCCGTCTATTAGGGAGAGGACGTTCCATTCCTCGTTATTCAGTTTTACTTCATCTCTATCCCGTGACTTGTCGGATATCTTGAAAACAATGTCATCACTCGGGATAAGTTCCGTAATAAGCGACCACTCATCGATTCGTCTGGATGCCTCGAGAAGTATTTCCATCGTATTTATTACGGTTAAGAGCTTGCCCTCTACATTGAGATTTACATCCTTGTACTCGAACTGGCCCGAATTCCATAAAAACAGGGTATAAAGGATCTCTTTCACCTGGTAATGAAGGAGTTCTCTAAGATCCTCCTTGGAGCAGAAACCATTTTTTATGAGTACTCCTCCAAGTTTCCGCTTCTGCTCCTTTGCCTCTTTCAGACACCCCATCAGATCCTCGTGGGAGATAATCTTTCTGGACAGCATGAGGTTTCCCAGCTGCATATTGGTCTGGGTGCTTGTGGCCGATACTATGATGCCGTCCTTCATGAATATCTTTACGCTGTTTTCATTGTTGTTTACCTGGAGGACACCTGTCTTTTGATCATCAGAGAGCAGCTGTAAAAGGCTGGTGAGATTAAATGTTTCCAGATTACCTTGAAGGGACATATCAGTAATTAACCTCTTTTCGACCCCGTGTCCGATTCGGTGCGGCCTTTCCTGTCCATGGCACCACACGTTTCGTGTGAAAAGGATGTGCCTTTGCTGCCGGGCAATGTTTGGTTTTCTGATGGGCACTAATTACCAAATCTATAGGATTGTCAAGAAACTTGTCAACTGTTTTGGAACGGCTTGATCCTGAAAACCCCGGCCCTTATGGCTGTTCTCCGATCATAAGAAATTGTCGGTAAATATTACTCATGGTAAATCGATAAAAGAAATAATCCGGAATCGGCCCTCTAATTCAGGCGGATGATACGCCGCCGGTCGTAAGTGATCGAAGGCAATCCCGTTGGGGCGGGACGGGTGGTGCCTTAATGGTGGATCAAGAGGCTCAGGAAGACAGATTATACTGGCAAAAAAAAACATGGTAGGATAAAATTGATATATTTGTGAAAATCAGAGTCATAGAATAAAAAGGCACCTAGTTGAGCTTGGTATTCGGTAATGAATGTTTGCGGTTGGCAATGGAATATCCTTCCCCGGACAGCCACGGGAAATTAATCGGGATGCTTTGCCTGCTCCGGTGTACTTTATCATTTCCCGCCTCCGGCGGATCATGATGTTGAATGAGACTTGAAGACAATGGCTGGCAGAGGGGTTGCATCCCTTCTATGGTATAATTGACTTGAAAATGAGCTTTTCTGAG
>Ga0272442_10003611_pt1 | contig 21643 bp, 19 predicted proteins | sample SSMForm2O_FD_200262 | JGI IMG/M metagenome (GOLD analysis project Ga0272442, IMG submission 200262) | Marine sediment archaeal communities from Little Sippewissett salt marsh, Falmouth, MA, United States - SSM-Form-2O | ecosystem: Environmental > Aquatic > Marine > Wetlands > Sediment ... | reverse complement strand
GACCGTACATGCCCGATTCCGCCTCCAGTTTGACCTCCTCAATCTCTTCCACGTCTTTTCGCATCTTCTGTTCAGCATTTTGCCGCCACTCGCTCGCGTAGAGAGTAACCCACTCTTCTTCCGCGTTGGTCGACACGTCTTGTCCCCCCTCCTCGGCCTTGCTGTTCACATAATCTCGAATCATCTTGGCCTGCTCGGTGTTGCAGAGCAGTTGAAACCGGCGGACACTTTGCCTCCATTCGGACTGATGGTACTTCCTCCAGTCCTCCACAGCAAAGGCCCATCCCACGTCCCTGCCCGCCTTTTGGGACAGGTACCACTTGTGTACCTCGATCGCTCTTCGCTCCTCCTCGGAGAGCGGTTCGCCTTTCGGACCCATACAAAATCCCATCCTGTAGAAGCCCAGTAGCCGTAGCAACAAACCTCCACTCGCTCAACGCGAGGCCCGCTCGGTTTCGTCTTTTCCTACGATGCCACCAGGCTCACCTCATGGACGGCTATTATCCTATCCTTTGTGGTCTATGTCAAATAAGATCACTGTATCTAGTAGCCCCCCTTTTCTTTGTGCCCAACCCTCGTCTTGACAGGAACCCGTCACGTCAACGTCTTGTCAGCGGATATAACCTATCTTTCCGGTCCGTCCCCACGGGTCCCCTCTTGGATCCAGTCCATTCCGTTCATGGGAGTTGGACTTCAGTTCCGAGGCGCAAACCAGAGTATTTCAATGCGCCGAAGGAAGGAAGCGAGAAAACACTCTCACCTCCTCTCCCGGTAGACAGCTACGCAGATGCCGGCAAAGATCGGCCCTTTCCGCAACGGGAATTCTTTCGCCGTCATTCGTCCTCTTCTTCAGGCGGCAAGTCGAGTTGGATATGGAGTTCTTTCAGTTGATCGGGCGAAACGGTTGCCGGGGCATTCATCATGAGGTCCTCAGCCCTCTGGTTCATAGGAAATGCAATGACCTCTCGGATGTTGGGCTCATCAGCCAAAAGCATGACAATTCGATCGATTCCTGGGGCAATTCCACCGTGGGGAGGGGCTCCCAACTTGAAAGCGCGGATCATCCCGCCGAATCTCTCGTCCACCACTTCCCGAGGGTATCCAGCCAGCGAAAAAGCCTTGTACATGATCTCTGGCTTGTGATTTCGAATAGCTCCACTGGAAAGCTCCACCCCGTTGCAGACAATGTCGTACTGGTAGGCCTTCACATCCAAAGGTTCATGGTTCGTCAAGGCTTCCATTCCTCCCTGGGGCATCGAAAATGGATTGTGGGAGAATGTAATCCGCTGCGTCTCCTCGTCCAGTTCAAACATAGGGAAATCCACGACCCAGCAGAAACGATACTCCTTTTCTTGGAAAAGTCCCACCTCGCGCGAAACCTCCAGACGCAACGCAGCCGAGACCTCCTCCACCAATCGTTTCTCCCCGGCGATAAAGAAAATTCCGTCCCCCGGCTTCGCCTCCGTCCTCTTCTTCAGCTCCTCGATCACCTCAGGCTCCACGACCTTGCCGATGGGACCCTTCAGATCTCCATTCTCCAGGAATACCACATAGGCCAATCCCTTAGCGCCTCGCTCTTGGGCGAAGGATTGCAGCTTATCAAACCAGCTACGGGACCTCTCTGCAAGGGTTGGCGCGGGCAGCATTCTCACGATTCCGCCCCCGGAGACCACTTGGCTGAATGCTCTGAAAGAAGACTTCTCGAACAAATCTGTCGCATCCTGCAGTTTCAATTCCGCCCTCAAGTCCGGCTTGTCGGATCCGTACAGCTCCATCGCCTCTTGGTAGGGAATTCTCGGGAAAGGAATCGCCTCCACAGGCCGCTGCCCAAATTCCTCAAACAACCCGTGCATGAGTCTTTCGACCGACTGGAATACGTCCTCCTGCTCGACGAAAGACATCTCGATGTCCAACTGATAAAACTCCCCCGGGGACCTGTCTGCCCGCGCGTCTTCATCGCGGAAACAGGGCGCAATCTGGAAATACCGATCAAAACCAGCCACCATCAAAAGCTGTTTAAACTGCTGCGGCGCTTGAGGCAAAGCGTAAAACTTCCCAGGATGCAAACGGCTGGGCACCAGGTAATCCCTCGCACCCTCAGGGGAGCTGCTCGTGAGTATGGGCGTGTTGATCTCCTGAAAACCCATCTCAATCATCCGTTTGCGAATGCTAGTGATGATCTGGGAACGGAGTATGATATTCCTATGAAGGGTTTCCCTTCTGAGAGCCAGGAAACGATAAGCGAGACGCGTCGACTCAGGCACCACGCTCTCATCGGCCACCGGCAAGGGCAAGGAATCCGCCGCCGACTGGATTTCCAGCTCTTCGGCCACCACTTCGATTTCCCCGGTGTCCAGCTTGGGATTGACCGCTTCAGCACCCCGCGCCACGACCTCACCTGTGACGGTGACAACGCTCTCCAGACGAAGATTTTGCACGCTTTCATGAAACGCGCGGTCCGGTGTGATCACGATCTGTGTCAAACCGTAGTGGTCTCTCAAATCGATGAAAACGATCCCACCGTGGTCCCTTTTCCTATGAATCCAGCCGGATAGACGAACCTGTTCTCCCAACTGGTCGACACCCAGTTCATTACAGGTCTTGGAGCGGTATTTGTGCAGATGGGCCACAGCGATCCTCCATGATTCTGTTTGCGCTATGATACGAGCGTACGGTTAGCAGTGGATTTCATCCCCCACTCAGACAATCATATCCATTGGGGCGAAAGCAAGGTGTTTCTCTATTGTCACATCCTGCGTTGAATCAATCCAATCCAACGGTGGGAAGATATCATGACTGAGGCTCTTCTTGTTCTCCTAGCCTTGGGGCGGTTGTCCGTGGAGCCTATCCAGCTTCGCCAGGAGCTTCTTACGGCCTTTGAAGGCGTCCTTCCTGAAACGGTGAGGGTGAACGTATGGATCAATGAAACACAGGGGACCGATCCACGAGGATTGACCTCGCGAGGGGCGGTAGGATTGGGTAACGGCAAGCTGTTCTGCCTCGAGGGATTTGGCCTTCCTCTCAATAGCCTCCATGGGATGGTGGGACCCACCTATCAAAAGCGGGGCGGCTACTTCTGCGATCTGTCGACATACCTCAACCAATCCGAAGAGCGAATCCGCTTCCAGAGACAATGGTGCGGGAGACTCCGAGGGACGGGCGTGGCGTTCACCAAAGCACAATTCCGCGATCTGGTCCTGTGGACTCTGGACTTCATTCCTCTTGGAGAGATCCCCTCTTGGTCAGAGACCTGTCTAATACGATTGGTTTGCGTCGAAAATCGCTCTAAGAATGCGCTTCAAGACCTATCGCTGTCCACCGCCTTCGCCTCCTCTGTGGGCCTCGTACAAGAAGGGGACAGGATCCTGGAAAAGAAAGGCAGCAGGAGGAGAAGCCTCCAGGCAAGAGGCACTTCCTTCCAAATGGCTCCCGCTCAACTGAAAATTCCCCTGAACAGTCTTCCCGGCAAGTCGTCCGAGAGAACACTGTTTCTTCTCCAAGTGTATGACGCCAACCGAGATGAGACCCCGGCCAAGGTCCCCCTTATGGATTTTGCCGAGGTCCGTCCTCTCCTCCAAGAAACGATCGAGTCTTGGCGCTCCCCGCCTATGCTGCGTTGGCACATGGCCGAAAATCGAGTGTCCGATTTGATGGACAGTTTGACCCACTGCCTCCGCGTTCAGCAGTCATCCGCAGGCGCCATCTCGCCCATGTCCCTTTATACTTCCACTTGGCTTAGGGACACGGTCGGGCCGGTGATGGGCATGCTCAGCATGGGCCTCTTTCAAGAGGCCCGGGAGATGATCCTCTACCAAATCCGAGCCATTAAGACGGATCGTTCCATTCGGAATTCGAGGGACTGCGATGTACACTACGCGGAAGGGAGCGAAACGAAGCCCTGGCGCCTGGAAAACTTCATGCCAGGCAGAGTGCCTGCAGAAGCGCCCAGCTATCTGCCGCTTATGGTCTATAGGTACGTTCGGTCAACGGGTGATCTATCCCTGTTGGAGGATGCTCTTCCAGTGCTCGTCACCTGTCTGGAAAGGCAAAGGGTGGATCAGGGCAGGCTTCCCTTTAGCGGAGATGAGACTTTTCGCGTCGCTATGGCGAGTCATTTCGGCCTTCCTCTTGAATTCCCTTTTGAAAAGGAAGCTTGGTCATCCAACTCCGCCTTCCTCTATGTTTCCGCTGTAGAAGCCATGCAGGAACTTTGCGCACTCCTGAATAGAGAGGATGTCTTGAACGGCCTCCCTGAAAGAGCCGCGCAAGTCCGCGAGGTCACAGACGGCCTGTTCTGGTCCGAAAAGGGATCCTACTACATCCCTTACATCCTGAAGGACGGCACCAAAGCAGGGGGTCCTTACATTGACGTGAACGGGAAAGCGCTCTGGTGCGGCTACCTGGACATCCATGACGAAAAGGCTCGGAGCAACATCGAGGCTTGCATTGCTCGACTCCAGTCGGCCCCAGGGCTTTTGCATGGAAAAATCCACCCTCGTTTCTCGCTATTGGGCGGCCTCCTTCACGCCTCCTCGATACATACAGGAATGACCTATGGCTACACACTGAGCAGTTTGTCCCAACTGGATCATCCCCAGGCGGAGATGGCCTTCTGCGGCCTCTTGGATCATGCCCTAGGCACAGGCGTCTTCGCCGAGTACATGATCGATCCAGGCCCCAATGCGCTGACACTCGGCTACGATGTCACAGGGCAACTGATGGACTATACGGGCAGATACCGTCCCTGGGAGGGAGGAATCAACCTGGCTGCCTGCGTGGAATATCTATTGGGCTTCCAACCGAATGCCCCGCAACATTCCGCTGGATTCGCCCCTCATCTACCCTCGGACTGGCAAGAATTCTCTTTCTATGGGCTCCGCATGGGTTCCAGCTTCTTCTCCGGGCGGATCACCGGAACACCCGCAAGCCGAACCCTTGATCTCCAACAAGAAGGCCCGCAGTCTCTACGCGTGTCCGTTCGTCTGTCTATGCCCGCGCACAGGGAAATCCTTTGGGAAGTGGATGGGAGGACCGTGCCGGTAGAAAAAATGTGGCGAAGACACGGCATCACCTCCGGCATCATCCGAGACCTACCTCTGGTACCGGGCGAACGTCTTGTCGTGAGCATGAGGACAGGTGGAAATATCCCTTGACCAGAGGCTTCACCCTACGAGAGAATGAAAGGGTGGATCGAGCGAGTCGGACGGTCGCGGGGGAATACTCCCCTGAGGAAAGTCCGAGCTTCACAGGGCAGGGCGCTGGGGAAATCCCAGGAGGGGCAACCCTACGGAAAGTGCCACAGAAAAAAGACCGCCAGACAGGACGCGTCCTGTTCTGGCAAGGGTGAAAAGGCGGTGTAAGAGACCACCAGTGGGGAGGGTGACCTCCCCAGCTAGGCAAACCCCGCCCGAAGCAAGGCCAAATAGGGGAGCGAGACGGCCCGTCTCTATGCTCCTGGGTCGGCCGCAAGAGGCAAGGAGCAATCCCTGTCCCAGATGAATGACCGTCCCGCCCGAGCCGATGGCTCGGTGACGGACAGAACTCGGCTTACAGATTCGCTCGGTCCACTCCATTTTCGCCCCCCAGGTCTGACGCCGAACCTTGAGGGGGCCAAGAAAAGGGCCTCAAGACGAACGATCTAGGAAAGGAAACCGCTTGGAGAAGCTCCTTCGGAAATCCCTTGGGGGACGCGTCCACGTTTGCGTCCACGGCTTCTTCGACGCCGTCGCAGCTTCTCGTGCGATAGGACTCGGCATGGCGATCGTCCTATTCTTCCTCTTTCCAGCCAGGACATCTGCCCTTTCAAGAGCGGATAGGCAATGGAAAAGGCTTCACCGCAGACTTCATTGGAACGTCAACTCGACCGCATTTCAGACGTATGTCGAGGAGTATCGAGGCACAGGGAACCATTTTAGAAGCGCCGTCTTGCGCGTTCCAGAAACGCACAGTCTTTCCCTGGCCTCAACATTGCCCTTGGATTCCGCGTCATCAAAACCCGAATGGATCGAGGAGATCATTTCCTTTGCAAAGCAGCCTCTGCATGAGAGCCCTGCGGACCCCATGTCCAACATCATCGATCACCTCACCCGCGGCGGCAAAGAGCTCTCAGTTCGACAAGCCTATTTTGAACCCCTGTATACGCCCGACCCGGAAAACCTCCCCGCGAGCTGGTCTAACCTAGTGGCCATAGGGAGCCTCGCTTCCGCCAGGGAAAAGGATCCAAATCCAGGCCCTCCTCAGTCGGAGCCTGTCAATCCCATAGAGAAAGGGTTGGATTTCGAGGTGACCCCAGAGGAACTCCCCAAGGAGACTTCAAGGATATGGATCATTGATTGATGCTCATGGGACGCTCCCTGTAAGATCTTGGGAGGACCATGCTAGACTATGGATGGAGGTGAGGGTGCCATGTCAGGACACTCCAAGTGGAGCACGATAAAAAGGAAGAAGGCGAAAGAGGACGCGAAGAAGGGCAAAGTGTTCTCGCGTCTCGCCAAGGAGCTGAGCGTGACAGCGCGATCCGGGGGGGGGGATCCTGACTTCAACGCCAACCTTCGTCTTCTCATCCAAAACGCCAAACAAGCCAACATGCCTGCGGACAAGATTCAAGCTGCCATCGACCGAGGCACTGGAGCGGTGGAAGGCATACACTACGAAGAAATGACCTATGAAGGCTACGGACCTGGAGGCATTGCGGTCATCCTGGAACTCCTGTCGGACAACAAGAACAGGACGTCGGCGGAGATTAAGAGTCTCTTCAATAAAGGCGGGGGCAATTTGGGAGAAAACGGTTGTGTGGCCTGGAATTTCGAGAAAAAGGGAGTCATCAATCTGAAAGTCGGTGACAGCGACGAAGACGCGATGCTGGAACTCGCCCTGGAGGTTGGGGGAGAGGATGTCGTTTTTGAGGATGGGATCGTTCAGATGATTACGGCACCTGAAGACTTGGCCTCTGTGTGCGAAGCCATAAGAGATAAGGGCATCATCGTGGAAGACGCATCTCTCAACCTAGTTCCCAAGAATTTGGCCAAAGTGGAGGGTGAAACCGTAAAAAGAGCGATTCGATTCTTAGAGGATCTGGAAGACCATGAAGATGTTCGGAATGTCTATACAAACCTAGACATTCCGGATGAGGTTGCTGCAGAATAGAAGGAGGGACGTTATGGTACAGTCCATTCGTTGGGTCGTGGGCGTTGCACTTGTCTTGACACTGGCAGGGATGGGGACCCTGCTCATGCAGGGAACAGGCGTCTCGCAGGAAGAAAGCGCAACGAAAACTGAGAACCAAGAAATGGAGGCGATCCAAGAAAGCCTCGACATCATCCTTGAGGATCTAGAGCAGCTCGAGAGTATTCAAGAACAGCTCGACACCCTGCAGACCTCCTTGGATGCTATGGAAAAGCGAATGCTTAAGATGGAGAAAATTGGCCTGAAGACGTGGGATTTTGTCTACAAGTCCCGTGTTCCTGGCGGACAGCCTCCGCCTGAAACGGCCGATATGCAGGAAGACCTTGAAAGCAAATCAGAGAGCAGGAGATAGCCGAACACTGCTTCACATCTGCTGCTCAGGATGCGCAGTATATCCTGTTGAATTCCTGAGATCTGAAGGGATGGAGGTGGTAGGCACCTTCTGGAACCCCAACATCCATCCCCTCAGCGAATATGAAGCAAGAAAAGCCGCTGTTGGGGAATTGGCTCATCACCTGGAATTGCGGCTCATAGGAAACGATGCCTATGGGCTCAAGGATTTTCTCAGGGAAGTGGTCTTTAGGGAGCAGGTCCGCTGCTCTATCTGCGTTCATATGAGATTGCTTGAGACCGCGAAACGAGCCAAATCAGGCGGGTTCCAAGGGTTCACCACAACCATGTTGTCCAGCACCTACATGAACCACGAAAATATTCGCCATACAGGGGAAGCAATCGCCCAGGAACTGGGCGTACCTTTCATCTACAGAGATTTCCGAGAAGGGTGGAAAAGAGGACTCGAAGTGACGCGTGCCTTGGGCTTGTATAGGCAACGGTACTGCGGCTGTATTTACAGTGAATCCGAGAGGTAGAAGGAGAGCGAGGTTGAAACCCTACAGCGTAGCAGTGGTTGGTATTGGGATGGTCGGAAGCGAAATGCTCAAAGTGTTGAACGAGCGGCAATTCCCCGCAGATCCTCTCCGGGTCCTCGCCACCAGAGAAAGAGAAGAGACGATCGCTGGCCGAACCTATCAAGTCGAGGTGGCCACGAAAGAAGCCTTTAGAGATGTGGACATTGCGCTTTTTGCTGGCACCGAGGGCTCCAGGGGAGCCTCGCAAACATACGGTTGGAAGGCGGTGGAGCTGGGCGCAACAGTGATCGATAATGGCGACGATTTTCGAATGGATCCCAGGGTGCCTCTTGTCATTCCTGAAGTCAATCCAGAGCATCTTGAGACACACCAAGGCTTTGTCGCCAACCCCAACTGCTCCACGATCCAAATGGTGATGATTCTTGCCCCCCTCCACAAAGCAGCCGGCTTGAAGCGAGTGGTGGTCTCCACCTACCAAGCCGTTTCGGGCACGGGACGCGCAGCCGTGACGGAACTCAGGGAACAGGCGCCCACGGCATTGGAAGGTGCCCTTTGCGAACCCAAGGTCTACCCGCATCCCATTGCCTTCAACTGTATACCCCAAGTCAGTAGTCTCAAGGAAGAGTTCCCGGGGTACTATGGCGAAGAGATCAAAATGATCAAGGAGCCCAGGAAAATCCTGGAGCTCCCCGATCTTCCCGTGAGCGCAACTTGTGTGAGAGTGCCTGTATTCAACGCTCATGCCGAGGCCATCAATATTGAGCTGCAGGAGAAGCTCACCGTTGACGAAGCCAGAAAAATTCTCGCAGAAAGTCCAGGTATTGAAGTCGTAGACGATCCTGGACAGAGTGGCTATCCCACCCCCTTGGATGCGTCGGGAAAAGATCCAGTCTATGTGGGCCGTATCCGAGAGGACAGTTCGGTCGAGAACGGTCTAGATCTCTGGGTTGTGAGCGACAATATACGCAAGGGCGCCGCGCTCAACGCCGTCCAAATCGCCGAACGGCTCGTGGATATGGGAAAAGTCTGAGCGAAGTCTGTCTGAAACGATGACAGCAGAAACTTTGGGCATCCGACTAGTGATCGAGAGATCGGAGACGATGGGCCGCCGTTCTCTTTAGCGCATTGGACTCCTTGATGAGTTCGCGGTCTCCCGCGGGCTTCCATCGAACCAAGCCGCGGTACTGCACTGCAGCCTCTTCGGCTCGTCCCTGCTTCTCGTACACCTCGCCCAGCTCCAGCTGAAACCGCGCGCGATCATAGGTGTTGGTGGGCAATTTCTCTTCCAGAATCTCGATGGCTTTCTGCAGATAATGAATAGCTTTCTCAGGATGTTCCCCCTCTTGAAGGATCTTCGCTTTCAAGAAGTAAGCATCCCAGTAGGGAGGATAATGCTCAATGACCCAGTCGGCAATCTCCTCGGCTTCCTCAAGACGTTCTTCGTCGAACAGGATCCACATCAGAGCTATTCTGGACGCTGCCGCGGAAAATAGACCTTTCTGCATACAGAGGACCAGTTCCTGGATGCCTTCTTCCCGCGTGTCCCGAACGAAAGGAATGAAGCTGAAGGTCTTTGAGTACCTAGCCTTGTAGTAGTCGTACAGCCCCAAACCATAATAGGCATCGTACAGTTTGGTATCGAGCTTCACCGCTCCTTTCAGCTGCCGGACTCCCGCCGTTCCGTCCTTAAATGCGCCCAAATACTGTTTTCGCCTCCATTTATGCAGTCCTCTATAACCTAACGCCCCCCCCTTGAAAAGAAGTGCCGAAGCTTCTCTCCCTGCTTCGATCTCCTTCCCACATAAGACGAGGCACTTCTCTAAATTGGCGTACATTTCGTCCTCGTCATCGTGTTGTCGTTCCATGATCATCTTGGCTTCCAAGAGCCCAGCCAAACAGAGATAACCTGCAGGATGCTTTGGGAACTCTTCCACCAAAGTTTCAAAAGTTTGGCGTCCCTCTTCGAACTCCAACATGTAGTACTGGTGAATCCCTTCCCCCGCCAGTTCGGCCATGCGTGTCGGAATCTCTTCTTTCAAGATGCGAGGCGTTTCCAGGCCAAAACACCTCTCCCCCATAAGGGACGCGAAACAAAACGAAATAAGAAAAGGCAAGTAAAAGCCTCTACTTGATTTCATCACGACAACGGGGGTAATCCCGAACCGGAAGGTTCCTCTTCCTCGAGAAGCCATTGGACGATTTCTTCCGCCGTGTACATGATCGCTTCCCTTCTCAGATCCAAGTGCGTGCTCTTCCCCTGGAACTTGCACTGAAACCTCTTGACCCCCACGATGGCGCCCGTCTTAACGTCCACCAAGTAGGCACGACCCGCCAATTGTGCGTACGACTGCGTGGAACCAGACCCCCAAAGACAGCCCATGCTCTTCTCGACGGACCCGAGATCCGATTCTACGACATCGATATCCACGTAGGCGTCCAAGCCGCAAACTTGGCTGGCCCGACGAAATCTTTCCGCTTCGGTCTGTTCCGCGAACCCACTCACACTCTCTTTGAGTTTCCTCAAGACCTCTGAGGTAAGCGTATGATCGGCCACCTGAAAGGTGCCTTCCGAAATGGCGAGTTCGGCCAAGTTCAGTTCCACCATTTGAGCCAACTCATCCTCGTCCATGGTGTATCCAGAGTAAATTCGGCCCCTTTTCTCAGGATACTTGACCCCTATTTTTCGCACCTGCGCCATATATCCAGGTTGTATGTGTGACTTGGGTTCCTCAACCACTTCAGGCGCTTCCTTGCTCCCGCACCCAAACAGAAGAAGGAGGCCCAAAATCGGCAACCTCCCCTTGGCTCTTCTTGTCATCCTCACGCCTCCTAGTCCTACCTACCGATAGTCAGACCCTCTTGGAGCGGCTCCTTCAGGAAGCCGATTATCCATCATTTCAGACTCCGGTTCAACGACCCTCAGTCTCTGCGGCCCGTGCTACAATGGTACGGTCAATATGCAGAGGCTGTGTGTGACACGGAAGGAGTTGGCCATGGATCGTTGGCAAATAGGCGTTTTTCTCTCCTCTCTCGGACTGTCCGACCTAGACGAAGCGGCCCGAACAGCCAAGTCCCTGAAGCTCAATGTAGTGCAGCTTCCGCCTTTCTCTCCAGAGTTCTTCGAAAGCGCCCAAAAGGATTCCCTTCTCTCAGCCGTCTCGGAACAGGGACTGATCGTGAGTGCCGGTTGTGCGGGCTTTCCCGGAGAAGATTACAGCGACATGGATGCGGTTAAAAAGACCGTGGGATACAGTCAACCCGAAACCCTCGAGGAAAGGCTCCAAATCACATCACAATGTGCTTCTGTGGCCCAAGAAGCCGGGGCATCTCTTCTTACCGCCCACGTGGGCGTGGTGCCGGAAGACAAGAGCCATCCTGCTTGGTCATTGCTGGTGGAAGCTGCGCAGCGTGTCGCAGACGACTGCGGGGAAAAGGGACTCCTCTTCGGACTAGAAACCGGTCAGGAGACCGCGGAATGGATGCTTGAATACCTTGAAGCGGTTAACAGGGACAACGTGAAGATCAACTTCGATCCGGCCAATATGATTCTGTACGGCACAGGAGACCCCATCCCGGCCCTGAAGACCTTGAAGGACCTCGTGGTCCACGTGCACTGTAAGGACGGAACCTATCCGGAGGGACCAGGACAACTGGGAACGGAAGTGCCCCTCGGAGAGGGAAAAGTAGGCGTGGATCGATACCTAGATGCTTTGAAGGAGATTGGCTACGAAGGGCCCCTCATCATCGAACGGGAAGCAGGTGACGATCGCATAGGGGACATCAGTCAAGGGAGAGATCTCCTGCTACAACACAGAAAACGCCTTTGGGGCCAATAGAACGCATCCAAAAAGGTCTCGGACACGTTCCGATTCGCCTCTTTCTTTTAGGACTCCTGCTCCTCTTCTCCGACATGGAAGGTTGGGGCGAGGTCGCCTTTCTTGTCAGGAAGGGGGATTCCCTCTTGACGGAGGGGTTCTCCCCAGAGCCCCTCCCTGAGCAAGATGCAAAGCGCAGGATTCTGTCCCTCAATGGCATCTGGCGCGTGGAAGGGAAGGCCTTGTCGTCCCCCCTTCAAATCCGGGTGCCGTGCTGTTTCTGGGGCACCCATCAGCTCCGTTTCGAACGACAGTTTCTTGTCCCTGATCAGCTGCCCCAAGACGCCTCTTTTAGCCTCCACTTCCTGGGGGTCAATCGTTCTTGTGAGGTAATTTTAGACGGCCGTCCTCTCGGGAAGCACGAAGGAGGCCATACCTCCTTTTCCATGGATATGCCTCGACTGTCTCCGAACACGAAACACACCCTCCTCCTCGCTGTGGATAGCGGCCACCATCACAAAAACACATTGCCCCACAGCGGGACCGTTGGACTCTGGCGTTGCTATGGAGGTCCTTTCAGAGATGTATATATGGAGATTCTCCCAGCATCCCATATTTGTGACATCCGGGTGCAAACCAAACTTTCAGCCCACTGCTCATCCTGCGTCCTCATTCTCGAAGGAAACGTAGGCGGCTCAGCCGAATCTCCTCTCGACGTCTCCATACAGATCTTGGAAGAAGAAGCGTGCCACAAATCAGAACCCATAGCCTCGTCGGAAACAACGGTGGGTACGGGAGGACATTTCAGGGATTCCCTGGTCCTCTCTCGACCCAAACCTTGGACTCCTGAATCTCCGTTTCGGTATCTTCTCTGCCTTCATCTTCTCCGAGGAGAAGAACGTCTAGATGAGGTGACAATGAAAGTGGGGGTTCGAAGCTTCCATATCAAGAACGATTCTATTCTCTTGAACGGGGAACCTATCCTCCTCAGGGGAACCTGCAGGTGGGAATTCCATCCTGTGGAGGGTTCCGTTCTATCGGCTGAATCGATGGAGAAAGAAGTTAGACAGATCAAGCAATCTGGATCGAATGTAGTTCACTTGCTCCATTTTCCCCACCACCCCTATTTCCTGGAACTCTGCGATCGCTACGGGCTCATCGTTTTGGAAGAAATCCCCGTTTGGAAGATCCCAGAAAATCACTTGAGACGCGATAAGATCCTTCATCAGGCACAGCGTCTCTTGGTGGAACTGGTCCAACGCGACAGGAACAGACCGAGTGTCCTGGCTTGGGGCCTTGGAACGAGTATCGATTTGGAGAACACCCGTGCCTGCACCTACCTCTACGAGGTACAAACGGCCATCCGAGGACTAGACGACAGGCCCACGTTCATCTTCAATGAGACTTTCCCCTCTGATCCTCCAACTGGATTGGTGGATTTAGTGGGCGGCAAACCGACTACAACTTCCAGGGAACGGTACACCTCTCATCTCCACGTTCTCGAAAAGGGAACCCTTTCCGACTTGAAAACGGGTCCCGCCGCCGCCTTCGACTGTAATCCTGCGGGATGGCCGAGGGAGTATCCGGGTCTATCTTCACCTCCATCCGTTAACGCCGAAGTCTCGTCCAATATGACGATGTTGATCATTCGTCTGCTTACAGCATTCGCTTTTGGAATCCTGTTCGTGGCCCCCATGCTGCACTGGTATCGGTTCGAAGAAAAAGAGGGGAGAGCCTTGGGTACGGTGCTGTCCTTGGCAGCCTTCGCCCTAGGTCTCATCTGCCTCAAGGACATAGTGAAGCTCCAGCCCCCCATGCTGCACACCTTGGACGAAATACTGCATGCTCTATTCCCATCTGCCCGTTGGCAGGACGCCGTTAGGCTGTTCTTTTGGGAGAATGATCTGTGCTGGTCCTCCCTGATGGCGCTTTTCCTTCTGGGATGGGCGATGACAGCCTTCGTTCCTTTCCTTCTCGCCAAATCGCGCAAAACTCCGGGTGATCGGGTAGGACTCCCTCCTGCGGCATTGGGTCTCCTCCTTCATCCAGTCCTTATCAGCTTAACAGGCGCTTCCAGTTTGCGTTGGGATCGCATGGTCTGGCACCAAGCCGCCTTGTTTCTATCTGTGCTTCTAACCGTAACCCTCTACGTGAGAAACGCTTCCGTTCGATGGAAACTGGGAAAGAGAAGACTCGTCGTCTTCCTCGTTGCCTTCGTTTTTCTCCTCTCGGCGGCCGCCGCCCTCATCCTCCGCACAATGACCTCCCTTTGGGATTGACCCGCCAAACCCACGGAAAGGGATCGGGAGTCATGGGGTGAGCGTACCCTCAACAAACAACGTTCGGGTCACTCCGTAAGAAGCTTGTCCACAGGCGGAGCTGCGATCCTTTCCACAACGGGCATTTCACCCAGGAGAGGTCTGGCATAATTCTTGAACTCCTGGGTCACATCGTTGTTGCCCGCCAGGAACTCGTCAGGCATCGTGAAAGTCTTGCCCGCCACGCTTTCTAATGAGGTGAGAAAATACTCGACGCTGTAATCGCCTGTCCTTCGAATGGCCACAGAGCCGTCGACCTGATGCCAACAAGCGTACTGAGCCGCCTTCTCACCCACTTCCCTGCTTTCCTGGGCATCTACCCCACTAACACAGATGGGAAAACTTCTCTGCATATAACCGAGCGTATCGGCCCGCACGCGCTTCACATTCAGACTTCTTTTCACCCGTTCCGCCAAAAGGTCACCCAACGCTCCTGTACCGCTGAGCTGCACGTTCCCGTGGGCGTCGGTGGACGTATCTTGCGTGAGCTGCACCATGATGGGTTGTCCCTTTGTGTCAGTGATCCCTTCGGATACGGCGACCACGCAGCGTCCATATTTCCTCATGTATTCCTCCACGTCCTTGAGAAACTGCTCCAGAGAGAAAGGACGCTCCGGCACGTAGATCAAATGCGGACCGTCGTCCGGGTACTTCCGTGCAAAGACAGAAGCCGCCGTGAGAAACCCAGCGTGTCTACCCATGACCACGGAGATGTAGCAGCCGGGAATGGCTCGGTTGTCCAAGTTGGCACCGATGAGAGACAGAGCTACATATTTTGCCGCCGAACCGTAGCCGGGACAGTGATCTGTCACCATCAAATCATTGTCGATGGTCTTGGGGATATGGATGACACGCAACTCATAGCCTGACTTCCTCGCCTCCTCATTGACGATGCGGCAGGTGTCGGACGAGTCATTTCCCCCTATGTAGAAGAAATAATGGACTTCATGCGCCTTGAGGACTTTGAATATTTCTTGGCAATATGCCTGGTCAGGTTTATCCCTCGTAGACAGCATGCCTGAAGAAACGCTCTGAGCCACCATTTCCAAGTTGTTGGTGGTCGCCTGTGTTAAATCCAGGAAATCCTCCGCAATGATACCTTGGACTCCATGAACCGCTCCGTAGACCCTCGTAATCTCAGGGAACTTTCTCGATTCAAGGACGGCTCCCACAAGGCTCTGGTTGATCACCGCGGTGGGTCCTCCTCCTTGGGCCACAACGACCTTACCTACTAGTTTACTCATGGATCTCCTCCTTATATTCCCCCCACAGATTGCTGTTCAATCCACACTGAACTCTTCCGCATTCTGCCGAACTTCTTGACCAGTTAGGCCACGTCCCGAAAACATATCATGTCCACCCCCCCAGAGGCAAGAAATCTCCGTCTCAACTCCTTTCGTCAGCGGCACTCGATGTCTTTAGCCGCGGGCAAGTCCAGACCGGATACGTCCCGTCCCAGCCATCTTTCTCAGCCTCAAGACCATAACGAGCGTTTCCATGAGGGTCACATAATCGAGCTTAGTCACTCCTTGACGTCTGTCTCTAAACACGATCGGAACTTCCTTGACGGTGAAGCCTGCGAGACAAAGTTTATACAAGAGCTCCAACACGATGGAAGGACCTGTGGACACGGTGTCCTCTAGATCGATCGCGTCCAACACCTCTCGCCGAAAGCATCTATAGCCTGAGGAAACATCCTTGATGTCCAGATGGAGAAGCGCTCTTACATATCGTCCCGCCAAGCGGGTGATCAGTCTACGAAGGAACGTTCTTTCCAGATCCTTGCCGCCCTCAACGAAACGAGAACCCAGGGCTACATCGGCTTCCTCCATGGCCAGAAACAAATCCGGCAAATGAGCGGGGTCGTGGGAAAGATCTCCGTCCATTTCCACAATCCAGTCGGCTCCCTCATCCAATGCCCATTTGAAGCCGTCTACACCGGCAGCGCCTCGTCCCCTTCGCTTCACTCTGTGCATGACGTGTAGCCAAGGCCGCTGCTCTCGAAGCGTCTCCGCCAGTTCCCCTGTGCCGTCTGGAGAAGAATCGTCCACCACCAGCACCTCCACCCGGTGCGGTGTATCTTTGGTGGCCATCTCAACGCTCTGGAGAAGCCGTTCCAAATTCTCACGTTCATTGAAAGTGGGTACCACGATGGTACAATGCCTCGATGTCTTCATATCTTCTTATTGTACACAGGGATCAGAGAAATGTGCCATTCCCACTTGTCTACAACTTCCCTTTGCCCTTGACTGTGCCATTTTTCCGTGGTATCAATGATGAGGTACAGGTTTGTCGTACTGATCGGTGACCGTAAAGGACAGGGCCATGGAGAATATGAAATCCCCCGAAAGAACTTCCCTTCAAAAGGGATTCACACTCATCGAGCTCCTCGTGGTCATCGCCATCATCTCGGTATTGGCTTCGATGTTGCTTCCTGCTCTGCAGGGCGCCAAAGAAAAAGCACTGCGTGTCTCCTGCCAGAACAATCTGAGTCAGATCGGGAAGGGAGTACTCCTGTATGCAGACGACTTTGATGAGTACTTTCCCACGGACATCTTGAACATCGAAGGCGGGGCCTTATCCGCCATCCAAAACATCTATCCCTCCTATATTTCCACTATCGACGTGTTCTTCTGTCCCTCCAATCCGGTCGGAGGCCCCATCGACGTGGAACGGTTCAGAAACGAAAATGTCATCGTAGGCAAGGAACCGACCAAGAAGGACATCCTTCGCACCCCCTATGATTTGTTCAACTACTGGTACTTGGGGGTAGAAGTAGTCCCTGACTGGGAGGTGTACGGGGAGAGACGCCCCCCACAGCTCACGGCCAGGTGTCCTGCCGACTGCGTACTCGCCCTGGACGCTATCGATGCCGAGGACACGGGTGGAAGCAATCACCCCACAGGCGAAGGGCTTTACGGAGGCAACGTCGTCTTTGCCGATGGCTCCGTAGTCTTCAGTCCCTATGGCAAATTTCCATACGACGAAGAGGCCATCCGACAAATCCTCACCTGGTCAGGTCAAAGCGGCTAGCCTTTCCCTTCTTCCCTGGATCCCAACGTTCCTTGAGGCTGCGACCTTTGCGCGCCAATCTTTCCTCGCTCATCCGCACCAGCTTATCGATCAGTGCGCGCACCTCCACACCCTCTAAGGGACTCCCAGGCAGGTACCCCTGCAGGAAGGCCAGCCTCTCCGACCAGGATACGACTGGAGGCAAAACCTGATTGAGCTGGCGCAAATCTTCTAGAATCCATCGGGTCCGTCGTCTCCTACAATATCGCGTCCTCAACGTGTCCAAGAGCGCGATCCTTGGCGCTCTCTGTCCTTGGGAACGGTCGCAAATCAAAAGGTTGCCGCCATGCAGATCTCCATGAACGACTCCCCTTTTGTGCATCCTATTGATCAAGAGGGCCAATCTCTTCAAAAGGTCTCGTTTGACGGTAAGAGAATGCGAATGCGAAAGGGTGTACGCTTCCAAATAGACGGGCAAGGGCACTCCATCCAATCCGCTCTCCATCAAGAAGCTGGCCGGGGCCCAGACACCGCTCTTCAAGGCGCCCATGGCCTTTATTCTGGGAACAAGGAACCCTAGATCACGGAGGAGTCTATTGCCGCGAAAGACCCTTTGGGCATGCGTTCCTCTGAACACCTCCTTGAAACGATCTTTGAGGGTCCGCCGGGGGAAGACCTTGAGGTAGTGCGTGTATTCCAATCCGAGAGCAGGCGGATCCAAACGAAATACGAGGGCATGAGAACTCGTGTGATGCGGGGTCAAACGAGGAGACTGCTGCAGGGCCTCCTCCGCTTTTCCAAGCCAAAAAGCAGCCGTCCCTAAACCTGCCTCTATGTCGGCTCTCCTCATATTGAGCATCAAAACTGCAGATTCAGCTGTCCCAGACGATGCTTGACTTCGTTCACTACGCGTTCTTCCTCTTCCATTCCGTTCGCCACAAACGTGGCACTGAAACGCAGGTAAGCGCCCACATCGTCCCAGGGCACCGTGGATACCAGCTTTTCTCGAATCAGGTGCTGAGAGACCTCTTCCGCGCTCTCAAGGCGGGGTCCATTCTGAATTCCTTTGGGGGCCCTCACATACAGGTAGAAGGTCCCACCAGGTTTCTTGGCGTCGAAGCCCACCTCTCTCAAGGCAGCCACCAACAGGTCCAATCGACGAGAATACTTCTCGACAATTCGAGGGGTAATGGTCTCGTAATTCTCCAGGGCTTCGGCCGCAGCAAGTTGAATTGCCCTGAACTGCCCGCTGTCAAAATTGTCCTTCACTGTTTCGAAGGCTCGAACCACCAGAGGAGATCCACACACCCAGCTGAGCCTCCATCCAGTCATGTTGAACCCCTTGGACATGCTCTGCAGCTCGACACACGTTTCCTTGGCCCGAGGACGAGACAGAATGCTCAGAGGCCGTGCGTCATAGGTCAAGGGTGCGTAAGCCGCGTCGCTCACCACTACCAGTTTGTTCTCCAGGGCAAATTCAATGACCCGATCGTAAAAGGATTCTGTCGCCGTGGCTCCCGTGGGATTGTTCGGATAGTTCAGATAGAGAATCTTAGCGCTGTTCGCCACTTCATTAGGGACCTGGCCCAGGTCGGGCAAGAAAGCATTTTCCTCCCTCAACGGAAGCGAGTAGTTCTCTCCGCCATAGTAACGCGTATGGGTGCCCAGGACAGGATATCCTGGGATAGTCATTAGGCTGTAATCGCCAGGATTAATGAAGGCGGCGGGAAGCATGCTCAGGGCATTCTTACTGCCCACCGAATGACAAATCTCTGTGGCGGGATCTAGATCTACGCCGTACTGAGAGCCCATATATTCTGCCACGGCCTCCCTGAACGCCATGATACCGTTGTCCGCATAGGTTCTGTTCTCCCATTTCCCTGCCTCTTCTGCCAACCGTCGAACCACCTCAGGGAAAGCGGCCCCGTCCGGCTCGCCAACGCCCATATCAATGAGTTCCACGTCAGGGTGAGCCGAGATGGCAGCGTTCCGGGCGCGCTTGATCTTCTCGAACTTATACACCTTTTCCTCTTTGCCGAACCGGTTACCACCAATTCGGTCTGCGAAAAGCTCCTGTATCATGCTTTCTGCCACAAGCACCCACCTCTCTTTCCTGCCTGGGCCATACAAGATCCTTGTCGGGGGGGCAACGTTTTATTCAGAAGCCGCAGATGACCAAAACCATCTTCTGCAAGGCGCCCTAAAGCATAGCATGTCCTCCAGGCATCTGCAGGAGGCGATTCGCTACCTCGAAAGCCACTTGTCTGCGATCGGCATCAGAGACCGCCGGGTCCGACAATTTCGCCAAGGCTGCCCCTGTATACAGAAAAGGAGTGTGACTGCCAAAGACAATGCGTCGAGAAGGCACCGTTTCGAAAAGCGTGGCTAAGGAGTTGAGATGTTCCACATGGGAGATCTCGAACACCAAATTGGGCTTTTCAGCCAACCTCTGGACCTCGGCCAGCGTGGGACATAAAACCAAGAAAATCCGCTCCGACCACCGTTCGGCTAGTCCCAAGATTCCTTCAATCGATGTAGCAGGCACTTTCATGATGGCTGGATGGGCGCGTTCGTCCTCCACTCGAATGGAAAGGGCTATCAGCAAACTCTCCCTCTCGCAAGAAGAGACCAATTCGTCCACAGCGACGTGAGAGAGCTCGTACTGGTGGTAATTGGGATACAATTTCACCATCCTACAACCCGCCTCGATGCCTGCCATCAAGACAGACTCCCAGTTGGGAAGGGAGGGATTGACCACACAACAAGGGAAAAGCCCTTCATAGCGGGCAGCGGAACGGTATAGGGCTTCGTTTCCCCATTGCGGCTCCCTGTACAGCACGCTGTCCAGGGAAGAAACGACGGCTCTCACGATGCCCTGATTCTCCAGGTGCCGTTTCAGTTGGCGGCCCGACTGTGGACGCATGGGTTCGAACGGCCAGTGGCCCAGGGATACGTTCATGTCAATGACAGGCATGTCAAGGACGTTCAACGGAAAGCCTCCATCGTAAACGGTGCCCTCTTCAGAAGTTTCGCTGCGTTCCCGCCCAGAATGCGGCGCTTAGCCCGCATCCCAATCCGAGCGCACTGTACCCGAGCCATTTGGACAGAGAAGTCCCTCCCCCCGGCATCTGAACCGAACAGAATACGCTCGGACCCCAGGACAGAAACCGCGTACTCAAGGATTCCCGCAGCCGGCTGGGAGCCAGACGTATCGACAAATACGTTCTTGCAAGAGGCCACGTCCAAAACACCCCTCACTCCAGCGCCTGTGAGATGCGCCATAATGATCTTCACGTCAGGGTATCTCGACGCCCACTCGGCCACCTGGGCTGGATTCGACTCGTGAAAAGCGTGTCCCACGGACTTATACCAGGCGTGATGCAGTATAGGCACTCCGCTCGAAGAGACCCAGTGCATCAGCGGCTCCAACCTTGGGTCCGTACAACAGACGCTCACCCAAAGCTTGACCCCCTGCAAGGGACCCTTCTCCACGCAGCGTCGATACTCGGAAGCCATGAACCGTTCTGAGTGCTTGGGGCTCAGGTAACAGAAGCCCAAGAAAAGGTCTGGACGCTCAGACACCATGCGCAAAGTAAAATCGTTGATACGAACCACGTCCCTCTGTGTGGGGTCATATCCGCCCACGGTTACATGGCCCATAAGACAGAAAAGGTCGATCCCCAGACGGCGTCCCACGTTTTCGAAGATTTGGAATTGCCCGGGAAGCGAGTTGGGGTCCAGGGACAGGGGATGGACGTGGATATCAATCGTCATGACAACACGTTCCTGGAAAGGATCACCTTTCCTCCTGAGCGTCTAAAAATGTCGAGCTTCTCCTCGAGCGAACCCCTTGGATGATCCAACCCCCTGCAGGCGTCCAGGAGAATCGAGGCCTGGAATCCCCGCTCTAGGGCGTCCATCCCGGTGAAGTAGACGCAGAAATCAGTGGCCAGTCCCCCAAGATGAACTTCGACCACGCCCAGCTCACGCAACAGTCCTGCGAGTCCTGTATCGGTCGTGGAGAGATTATCCCGGAACCCAGAATAAGAATCGACGCTAGGATCCATCCCTTTTCTGACAATCGTTCTCACGTTTCGAAGATCGAGACCTCCCCTGAAATCGGCGCCTTTTGAGCTTTGTACGCAGTGGTCCGGCCAGAGAACTTGTTCCACACCTTCCAGGTTGATCACATCCATAGGCTGCTTGCCTTCGTGGCTCGAAGCGAAGGAGAGATGCCCTTCAGGGTGCCAATCCTGCGTGGCGACCACGATATCGTACCTACTCTGCAGCTCGTTGAGAGTCGGAAGAATGTCGGAGGCCCCCTTCACAGGCAAGGCCCCGTCCTCACAGAAATCGTTCTGGACGTCCACTAAGATGAGGCATGTCCGGCTCATTCTTCTTCCCTTCTCTCTCGTCACCTTCTCTTTGCCTCCTTGCCACGGGC
>Ga0272442_10003610_pt1 | contig 21654 bp, 18 predicted proteins | sample SSMForm2O_FD_200262 | JGI IMG/M metagenome (GOLD analysis project Ga0272442, IMG submission 200262) | Marine sediment archaeal communities from Little Sippewissett salt marsh, Falmouth, MA, United States - SSM-Form-2O | ecosystem: Environmental > Aquatic > Marine > Wetlands > Sediment ... | reverse complement strand
CGCATACCGCCAGCGGGACCCAAGTGGAAGTGGCCATCCGCAACCGCAAGGTGGCAGCCACCGTCTGTGACATTCCCTTCCTGCCTCCCTATAACAAGCGGTAGGGGGAGGGGTGGGAGAATAATAAACGTTTCCAAAACGACCATGGTTAATAGAATATAAGGATAAATAAAAAATAAAAGGAGGTGATGAATAGATAACTCTTGAATATTCCCAAAAGGGGGTGAAAACAAACTTTAAAATAATTTTTTTCTCATATTTCTCACTTATTAAACAATTTTATTGATTATTTACTAAATTATTAATTTATTGAAAGGAGATTTGAATGACTGCAATAATGGATTTTATAGGAGTTCTAGATAATTTTGTCTGGGGTCCACCTATGATGATAATACTGGTAGGAACTGGTATATTCTTAACCATACGGTTAGGATTTCCGCAATTCATACATACCAGTTATGCTATTAGACTCATTTTTAAAGGTGCATTAAAAAAAGATAAATCCGATAAGAACGAGGGAGAAATAACTCCATTCCAGGCCTTGACTTCTACTCTAGCTGCCACCGTAGGGAATGGTAACATTGCCGGAGTCGCGACTGCAGTAGCTGCTGGAGGTCCGGGTGCTTTGGTATGGATGTGGCTCACTGCTCTTTTCGGAATGGCCACTAAAATGGCAGAAGCTACATTGGGAGTCAAATATAGAATCAAAGATAAGGATGGTGCTTTTGCCGGTGGCTCAATGTACTTTATTTCCAAAGGCCTCGGTCAAGGTTGGTTGGGATGGCTTTTTGCTTTCTTTGGTGCTATTGCCGCGTTTGGTATTGGTGATATGGTACAAACCAATTCCATGGCACTTGTTGGAGAAAGTGTATTTAAAATTCCACCTATTTTGACGGGGATTGTATTAACTGTATTGGTATGGATAGTTGTCGTTGGAGGAATTAAAAGAATCGGTGAAGTTACGGAAAAATTAGTTCCCGCAATGGCTATTTTCTATATCGTTGGTGCATTGATTATAATAATCGCTAAAATCAATATGCTTCCCTGGGCACTTGGTGAAATCTTTAAATCTGCTTTTTCCGGAAAAGCTGCCTTCGGCGGATTTGCCGGAGCAACCGTGGCTCAAGCTATGAGATTCGGCGTTGCCAGAGGGATCTTCTCCAATGAAGCTGGTCTTGGTAGTGCAAGCATGGCTCATGCCGTTGCAAAAACACCTCATCCCGCCCGCCAGGGAACCATCGCCATGGTTGGTGTTATGATTGATACATTGATCATCTGCTCCATGACAGGTATCGTTATTGTAATGACCGGTTCACTTGAAACAGGATTAACCAGTACAGCTCTTACTGCTCATGCCTTTAGCAGCGTTTTAAAAGGAATAGGCGGACCAATCGTAGCAATTGGCTCTTTATTGTTTGGTTATTCTACCATTATCACCTGGTGTTATTATGGACAACAATGTGCACGTTATATTGTCGGTCCATCTGTTGTAAAACCATATGCCTGGGCTTTTGTTGCTTTTGCTTTTGCCGGTGCGGTCATTAAGGTTCCATTTGTCTGGTTACTCACAGATATGCTTAATGGTGCCATGGCTATTCCTAATTTAGTTGGATTACTATTCTTAAGTGGGGTCATGGCGAACGAAATTAAAGACTACTTTTCCAATCCAGAACTTTTAAACAGATAACCTTTTATTGACACTCTGGTTTTTTAAACCAGAGTGTCAATTCCTATTATATTTAAATACGTTAGGAGGAAAATCTTACATGATCATTGGGGTACCGAAAGAAATTAAAAATAATGAAAACCGGGTAGCAATGACTCCCGCAGGTGTTCATGCATTTTGTCAGGCCGGACATGAGGTGATTATAGAAAAATTTGCCGGGTTAGGTAGTGGATTCGAAGATAAAGAATATGTTAACGCGGGTGCATCCATCATTGAGACTCCCGAAGGTGTTTTTAATAAAGCTGATATGATTATGAAAGTAAAAGAACCCATGCCGGTTGAATATGAACGCTTAAAACCAAATCAGATACTTTTTACTTATTTTCATTTCGCCTCTTGCCTTGAACTAACCAAAGCAATGATGAAAAATAATATTGTATGTATTGCCTATGAAACAGTTCAAACTACCAATGGTGCTCTTCCTCTGCTTGCACCGATGAGTGAAGTCGCCGGCAAGATATCTGCCCATGTAGCAGCCTATTATTTAGCTCTTCCTTATGGAGGAACCGGTGTGTTAATGGGGGGTGTTCCCGGCGTAAAACCAGCAAAAGTTGTCGTTATCGGCGGTGGAACCGTTGGTACATGTGCTGCAAAAGTAGCAGCAGGTATTGGAGCAAGAGTTACCTTGTTCGATATTAATGTTAACAGGCTAAGATACTTAGATGACGTATTACCTAAAAACATCACACTTCTTTATTCGAATCAACATAGCATAGAAGAAGAATTAAAAGATGCCGATGCTGTTATCGGTGCCGTATTAATTCCAGGCGCAGAAGCACCAAAATTAGTTACTGAAGAAATGGTAAAGAAAATGAAACCGAATTCAGTTGTTGTCGATGTTGCCATCGATCAGGGTGGTTGCATTGAAACTAGCAAACCCACTTCGCACAGCGAACCGGTATTCAAAGTACACGGCGTCCTTCATTATTGTGTAACCAATATGCCCGGTGCCTTTGCCAGAACATCTACTTTTGCCTTAACAAATGCCACTCTGCCTTATGCTTTAAAAATTGCAAATCTAGGCTATAAGGAAGCTTTAAAAAAGGACTGCGCACTTGCAAAAGGATTAAATATTGTCAATGGAAAAATTACTTATTCTCCGGTAGCGAAAACCTTCGGATTTGACTGCTTTTCAATCGAAGAAGCAATCGGTGAATAAATTTGTCTTTATAAAGTTTCGATAATAAAAGCCTCCATGTTTTAAAAGCATGGAGGCTTTTATTCATTTGATCTTTAATGTCAATTTTTAGTACATTCCGCCCATTCCACCAGGAGGCATTCCACCAGGAGACATTGGCATATCTTTCTTTTCCTCAGGTTTGTCGGTTACCAAACACTCAGTTGTCAATATCATACCGCCGATACTGGCAGCATTCTGCACGGCAGATCTGGTAACTTTTGCGGGATCAACAATGCCGGCTTTAATCATATCTTCAAATTCACCGGTTACAGCATTAAAACCGATTCCTTTTTCTTTTCCTTTTAATTTTTCTACAATCACCGAACCTTCAACTCCAGCATTTTCAGCAATTTGTTTAGTGGGTGCTTCCAAAGATTTCCTAAGGATTTTCACTCCAATTTCCTGATCACCTTCCAATTTTAATTCATCCAATGCCGGAATGATGTTGAGCAATATTGTTCCACCACCAGCAACTATACCTTCTTCGACTGCGGCTTTTGTTGCGGATAATGCATCTTCAACTCTATGTTTTTTCTCTTTCAGTTCAGTTTCCGTAGCAGCTCCAACTTTGATGACAGCAACACCACCTGACATTTTTCCCAATCTTTCTTGTAATTTTTCTCTATCGTAATCAGATGTAGTATCTTCTATTTGGGTTCTTATTTGAGCTTCACGTTTTTTGATTTCATCAACTTCACCCTTACCATCAACAATAATCGTTTCTTCTTTAGTGATTTTTACTTGATGTGCAGAACCTAACATATCTATTTCAGTATTTTCTAATTTAAGTCCTAATTCTTCCGATATCACCTGACCACCAGTCACTACAGCAATATCTGCTAACATTTCTTTTCTTCTGTCTCCAAAACCAGGGGCTTTAACTGATACACAATTCAAAGTGCCTCTTATTTTATTGACAACTAAAGTTGCTAATGCTTCACCTTCCACATCTTCCGCAATGATGACCAGTGCTTTGCCAGTTTGTGCTACTTTTTCTAAAACTGGCAACAATCCTTTCATATTGCTGATTTTACCATCAGTAATTAAGATGTAAGGATTATCAAGGACTGCTTCCATTCTTTCAGCATCTGTCACCATATACGGTGATATATAGCCTTTGTCAAATTGCATTCCTTCAACCACTTCTAAGGTGGTCCCTAATGTTTTGGATTCTTCAACGGTGATAACACCATCTTTTCCAACTTTTTCCATTGCATCAGCAATAATATTCCCTATTTCCCGGTCAGCGGAAGAAATTGAAGCAACATTTGCAATAGATTCTTTATCGCTAACTGCGATACTCAATTTTTTAATTTCGCTGACTGCTTTTTCAACTGCTTTGTCGATGCCCCGTTTGACCATGATTGGATTAGCACCAGCAGCTACATTTCTTAAGCCTTCATGAATAATCTCTTTTGCCAGCACGGTAGCGGTCGTAGTTCCATCACCAGCGATATCATTCGTTTTAGTGGCAACTTCTTTAACAAATTGGGCACCCATATTTTCAAAAGGCTCATCGATATCTATTTCCCGTGCAATGGTTACACCATCATTTGTAATCGTGGGAGACCCAAATTTTTTGTCTATTACTACATTCCTGCCTTTTGGTCCCAAAGTAATTCGAACACTGTCAGCTAAAATAGTAGCACCTTTTTCAAGTGCCCTTCTCGCATCTTCGTCAAATAAAAACTGTTTTGCCATTTCATTCTCCTCCTAAAGTCATTCATTTTATCTTAATAAACATTGTAATGCACCATAAGGTTGTGCATTGAAATAATCGTAAATAGTTAACCTTCAATAATTGCCAAAATATCTTTCTCGCTGATCAACAAATATTCTTCATCAGCTTCATCCTTGATATCGGTTCCGGAATATTTTGCGTAAACAACTTTATCGCCTTTTTTCAAGGTCATTGGTATTAATTTTCCATCTTTGTCGTTGCCGCCCGGGCCAACTTCCAATACTTCCCCAACCTGAGGTTTTTCTTTTGATACGGTATCCGGTAAAAGAATTCCCCCTTTACTTTTTTCCTCTTCGCATATCGGTTTTACCAGTACGCGATCTCCTAATGGTTTTAATCCTGCAATTTTCATGTAAACGGCCTCCTTGTATATTTTTATATAATTAGCACTCTCATGGCAAGAGTGCTAAAATCACCTTATATATATTATATAAACTTCTTTAGAAAAGCAAATCCTATTATTCTTATTTAAATGCGTTTATAGCTGATTATTAGCTATTTTAGGCTTATATTAATCATATTTCTACCAATTACTTATTATTTTTCACTAATGCTAGCCTTGATACAGCATCTAAATCTAAAGATGCTATTTTATTGTTTTTTAACTGATAATACCCGGCTGAAGCTACCATAACTGCATTATCTGTGCAAAGTTGAGAGGAAGGATAATATAGTTTCACTTTTCTAGCATTTGCCTTCTTTTTTATGAATGTTTTCAGATAATTGTTTGCGGCAACACCACCCGCCAAAGCAATTGAATCAATTTCATGTTTTAATGCAGCATTAAGGGTTTTTTCTGCCAGTACTTCCGCAACAGCATGTTGGAATGATGCCAAAATATCATTCCTTGGAATAACTTTATTTTCGTCAATTAATTTTTTTATATAATAAATGACTGAAGTTTTTAAACCACTAAAGCTAAAGTCATAATTTTTTTTATTGATAAGTGGACGAGGAAATTTTATGGATAACGGATCACCCTTACTGGCTAATTTTTCAATAATAGGCCCACCGGGATAACCCAAATCTAAATATTTTGAAATTTTATCAAACACTTCACCTGCAGCGTCATCTATGGTCTGACCCAGTATTTTATAATCCCAATAATCATTAATATGCACCAAAGAAGTATGGCCTCCTGACACTATAAGACAAATAATCGGGGGTTTCAACTCTTTATGTTCCAAAAAATTCGCATATATATGTGCCTCAAGATGATTAATGCCAATCAGTGGAATTTTTTGTGCAAAGGCAATAGATTTTGCTAAAGTTAATCCCACCAATAATGAACCTATTAATCCCGGACCATAGGTAACTGCTATACCGGATAAATGATTTAACTTTAATCCTGAAAGGTTTAATGCGCGATCAATAACTGGAATAATGTTCTCAATATGTTTTCTGGAAGCAATTTCAGGAACAACCCCACCATATTCGTTGTGTACTTTTATTTGAGATGAAACCACATTTGATAAGACCTTACGACCCTTCGCCACCACCGCCGCAGCCGTTTCATCACATGAAGTCTCAATTCCCAATATATAATCAGACATATATTTCCCCTTCTATTATCTGTTCTTCAAACAGTTCTCGATAAATGATGATTTTCAAATAAAGACCTCCTGTCTTATTCTGAAAAAATTTACAATTCTCATTCCAACCATGACTTGTTCTTTTTTTAAGGCAAGATTGAATTCATTTGAAAATATTATCACTAATAAATTATTTATATGACTTACATTTATTTATTTCTCTCTTAATTTTTGTTCTCTCCTGAATATTTCCTTTACGATTTCTGCTTCAGATTTTCTTAAGTATAATGGAGACAAAGAAGAAATATTCTCTACTCTTCCATCCTTGATTGCGCGCATACCTATATATGCAACATTGGATGCTTTTAATACAAATACCAGGGGAGAAATAAATGTACTTCGAAAGCCAATGTTTTGTTTTAAAACCTTCTGATATTTTAAAGCTCCTTCTCCCAAAAATAAGATGTTTCCTTGAACTTCTTCTAATTTTTTTAACAATTCTTTAATGGATGCACATTGAAAATTACTAAACCTTTTTAAATGTTCGCCTCCACGATATAAAGCAAAATAAATTTCTTCTTTCCGGGCATCTAAAACGGGACATATTACATAAGGCATGGTTTTAACATTTAAAGCTAAGGCATCTAATGTTACAACGCCTGCAACCGGAATAGAAAGTGCATAGGCTAATCCTTTTGCCGCTCCCAAACCAATACGAAGTCCTGTAAAAGAACCCGGGCCAATTGTAACAGCAATTCCATCAATTGCCTGGATTTGCATATTTAATTTCAACAGCATTTCTTTAATCGTGGGAATTAAAATAGAAGAATGCCTTTTTATTTCGCCATTAATACTCAATTCAATGAGAATATCATCATCTTCCATTATACTTAAGTTGCAATATTTCGAAGAGGTATCAATCCCTAATATTCTCATTTTTTTTCAACTCCTCTATTAATTTTATGTAACGCTTATTTTTTGAAGAAATGCTAATCTTCCGTTTGTTCATATCTATAAAGGTAATGGCAATCTTTAAATATTTCTTTGGAAGATAATCCACTATTTTTTCCGACCATTCAACTATAGCAAGGCCTTTGCCATAAAAATATTCTTCATACCCTAATTCATCGAACTCATGATAATTATTCAATCGAAATAAATCGAAATGATAAATGGGCATTTTTCCACTATATTCATTTATTATAGTAAAAGAGGGACTGTTGACATATTCTTTTACTTCTAATTCTTCTGCAATGCCCTGAGTAAAACATGTTTTTCCTGCACCTAATTCACCGAAAAATAATATAATGTCTCCAGGTAAAATTAATTTTGCAACATTTTTTGCGATATTTTTTGTTTTATCTGGTGTATCTGTTATTATGTCAATTTTCATCTTCATCTTAATTAAAGTAATACCTTTCCAAAGATTGCTTAACTGCTCATTTTAATCTTTTCTCTCCGACCATACTTTTTATCATGTACGGCTTTTCATCTTTTATAAATAGTTTTGCAACTCTTTTCTTGTCCGGCATATGAATAACTTCATAATTAATTGTATTTATTGCTTCAGCTATTTCTTCAACTGTTATCTGTTCATTCCCTTGCTTTCCCCATAAAACGACTTCGTCACCGACTTTGACCGAAGACAAATCGGTAACATCGACCATACAATGATCCATGCAGATGCGACCGATAATAGGGACTCTCCTACCCCTGACCAAAACTTCGCCCCGATTCGACAGCAATCGCGAATAACCATCAGCATATCCTACTGGAAGTGTAGCAATAACTGTATTTTCTTTATGGGTCATGTAAGTTCTTCCGTAGCTGATAGATTGTCCTGCAGGAAGCTCTTTCAAGAACACAATTCGGGTTTTAAATTGTTGTGCCGGAATCAATTTAATTGTTTTGCCTACTTCCATAGAGGGGTATAAACCATACAACGCAATTCCAGGCCTCACCATGTCCAACCACATATGAGGTAAATCAAGGAGAGTTGCGCTATTTCCAACATGTTTCAAGGGTATTTCCCTTTTCTCTTTTTTAAGAAATTTTAAAATTTCCTTGAATTGAGCAAATTGCTGCTTTGTATAATTTTTATTCTTTTGGTCCGCTACTGAAAAATGTGTAAAGATGCCTTCGATTTCAATGTGATCAAAACAAAATATTTTTTTAATAAAATCCACTGCATCTCCCATTTTTACCCCAAGGCGCCCCATTCCAGTATCTATTTTCAAGTGAATTTTTGATTTTTTATTCATTTTTAGAGATAATTCGTTAATTTTTTTAACAATTTCAATGCTAGTAACAGATGGAGTAATATCATTCATTAGGGCTAATTCAACTTGTTCTTTTAATATGGAACCCAAGATCAATACCGGCACATCAAAACCTGCATTTCGTAAATGAATTCCTTCTTCTAATCGGGCTACCGCTAACCTGGAAACACCATTTTCAAGAAGGATTGGTACAATTTCTAAAACATCATGACCATAGGCATTCCCTTTAACAACTGCCATCAATTCCTTTTTCATCCCAATTAACTTTTTAATATTTCTGATATTTTTTGTGATGGCATCCAAGTCAATTTCCAACCAGGTTAAATCCAATAATTTATTCATTATTACGATATCCTTTCGAAAATGGTTTTAAATTATTCAATTGCGTAAAATTGCAATCAATTAAGTTATCATTATCATTAGTTGCACCTATTTTAATCGCTTAAATATTAAAGAGTCAGTAGAATAGTTTGCTTATATTTGTAAAAAAGCTCTGGGTAATTGCATCAAAATGTCACATGCGCTCATTCCAATCTCACCATGAACTTTTCGGGCAAGATTCCCTGCTAATCCATGAATATGTACTCCTGCCACTGCCGCATAAATATCTTTCATTCCCTGTGCAATTAAACTTGAAATAATTCCAGTTAGTATATCACCTGAACCTCCTGTAGCCATTCCAGAATTGTCACCAATATTTATAAAAACATTTCCGTTGCTATCCGCAATAATTGTCCGAGCACCTTTCAACACGACAACTATTCCGTATTTATGAGCTACCTCTTTTGCAACCTGAATACCGTTATCCAACACAAAGCCCACTTCCCGGTTAATCAAACCTGCCATTTCTCCGGGATGTGGTGTGATAATTATTGGCACCTTGGCTTTCTCTAATATCTTGAGATTTTCTCTAAGAGGATATAAAGCATCGGCATCTAATACTAGGGGAATGGTAGATTTTTCAATCAATTGCAGAATTAGCGCTTGCGTGTTAGGTTGTCGTGAAATTCCGGGACCTATTCCTAAAACAGAAAAATCTTTTAACAGTTTTAGTATTTTTTCTTCAGCTTTCCCATCTAATGTTTGATTCTGGGTTTCTTCCAAAGGTAAAGTCATAACCTCGGTTAATTTTATTTCCATAATAGGATTTAAACTCTTTGGAATGCCAAGAACAACGATACCTGTTCCGCTTTTAATGGCAGCTTCGCTTGCCAGATAGGCTGCACCAGTCATTCCCACAGATCCAGCTAACAATAATACCTTCCCAAAGGATCCTTTGTGACTTTCAGGAAATCGCTGTGGGAAAAGAGGTTTAACTATATCTTTAGTAATAAGATTAATCTTCAATTCTTTGCCTTTTAAAAGAATTTGGGGAATACTTATGCTCTCAATGAATAATTTGCCCACATAATTAACTCCAGGAAAGATCATTAAACCTATTTTGGGTAAAGCTAAAGTGATAGTTGCATGAGCTTTAACACAAGTATTTTCAACACGTCCTGTATCTGCATTTAAACCAGAAGGAATATCAATGGCTATCACTTCTTTTGCGTATCTATTAATCAAATCAATAACATCAGCTTTTATGCCCGTTACTGCTCCCTTTAGGCCAGTACCCAAGATCGCATCGACAATAATATCTGATTCCCGGATACATTTTTCCATTTCATCTATATTTGCTGATGTTATTTCAATAACTTCAATACCCATCTTATCAATAATAATTAAATTTGTTTTTGCATCTCCCATGACTTTATTAAAGGAACTTAACAAGAGTACTTTCACCTTTACACCACAATTATGCAAATGCCTCGCCACCACAAAACCATCTCCGCCGTTATTTCCTGAACCGGCAACGATATTCACCTCCATGCCTTTCAAGTCTGGATAAATATTTCTCAGATGATTAAATACTTTTAAACCGGCATTTTCCATCAAAACAAGACCGGAAATGTTGTATTTTCCCATAGCCGTTTGGTCAATATTTCTCATTTGCTGACTGGTGACAATTTTCATAAAATACCCCCTATTCAACAAGCTGATTTTCAGTTTTAAGAAAAAATCTTTACAGCTCTGCTTTATTTGGAATAAAGAAATAAAGTCCAATTTATTTCTTTGGATAACTAAAAAGAATCGATTGAGTCATTTTACTTATTATATGAGTATAAAGTTCTGTATTCAAATCCATGAATATGTCCCATTGCAATCATGACCTTATATAAATTTTTAAGAAATTACCCTTCCAAAATCACTTCCGCAATGGCATATTCATCGGTATGGGAAATGGTAAGGAATATTTTACAAATTTTTTTCTCCCTTATCATTATTTTTAATTTTCCACCTACTTTAAAGCGTGGCTGCCCAAAACGATTATTAGTAACTTCGGCGTCTTTCCAACATACACCCCTTAAACCTGACCCTAACGCTTTCAAAAGAGCTTCTTTTGCGGCAAATCTACCCGCAAATGACTGAACTCCTGCTTTCTTTTTGCTACAATAGCTTATTTCAGTAGAAGTGAATATTTTACCGGTAAAACTTTTTCCCCACCGATTAATAATTTTTTCTATTCTTTCTATTTTTACAATATCAATACCACAACCAATAATCATGCCATACCTTCCTGGATCATTTGAAATATGCTTCATTGGAGCTTTATTTACAATTGCTTATAATAAAAATGGCCAGAATTTATTTTTCCCTGCAACCACCTGATTAAATATTTTTTTACAATTTCCCTGGTAAACGGAATTAATAATATAAATCCAGTGATATCCGTAATAAATCCTGGTGTTAATAAAAATATTCCTCCGGTTAGTATAATGATCCCCTGTAAGATGCTTTCGCCAGGCAAAATGTTTTGGTTTAAATCTTGCTGTATTTTTCTTATTGCAAAAAATCCTTGGTTTTTTACCAAATAAGCACCCATCATGCCAGTTATTATAATAATTGCCAATGTTGTAAAAACACCAATCCTCTTACCAATTTCCAAAAGAATAAATAGTTCAATGATCGGTGTCATAACCAACAGTATCAACAATCGGCTAAAAATCATTTTCCCCTCTTTTCTTTTCTTACTTTTTTAAATCTTTTAAGCAAATATTCCAAGGTCATAGATTATTCTTATTCAATTAAAATATTTGACAATTTTTTCTTCCATCTTTTTAGGAATTTCGAAAAATTTTCCTTTCGCTTCCGCCAAACATTTTCCGTCTTCGGAAAAAGCCTTCCCTTCTGTTTCTATTACTTTTCCTAAATCCTTTGTCATTTTTGCAGAAAATAATATTTTTTTACCTATTCGAGCTTTTTTCCGATATTTAATCCTAACTTCAACAGTTAAAGTCAATATTCCTTTTGATATCATCGCCGCTCGACTCATTACCTCATCCATTACCGAAAAGATAATACCTCCATGAACAATTCCCTTGTACCCTTGATGATTAACTCCAGGGATAAATTCAGCACGGACTATGTTTTTATCCCTAAAAACCTCTATTTTTAATCCCATTGGATTTTCCTTCCCGCAAACAAATCCATTTTTGTAACTTGGCAGAACCTCCAAGATTGAAACCTCCTTCAAATGAGAGACTTTTGGTGAAAAAACGTATTTTCATTATTAGACATTGCCGTTATTGAAATATTTTATTTTCCCCTTCAATGAATGACTCCATTAACACGGGATCTAATTTCTTGCTTAAAATTGTACACATTTCAATGAATAAAATAAGCCAATCACTTGCCTAATCAAAGCAAGGATATTTAATTATCGTTTTTGTACAATTTCTTTCACCACATCTAGTGTATAATATATATCTTCCTGTGTAATGCCGTGATGTGTTACGAACCTTAATTTACTTTCAGGTTTTGGCAATCCCAAAATATGTAAATCGAGTAGTTTTTTTATAAACTGCGATGTATCCAATCCAACTTCAATAAAATCGACATTAACAATATTCGTTTGAACAGTTTCCAAATCCACTTTAATGCCTTTAATTCCATCCAATCCTTCTGCTAATAACCGGGCATTTTCATGGTCTTCTTTTAATCTTTCAATCATTTTTTTTAATGCGACAATACCTGCAGCTGCAATAATTCCCGCTTGCCTCATTCCACCACCCAACATTTTACGATTTTTACGAGCTTTTTCAATAAATTCTTTTGAACCAGCCAATATTGAACCAACTGGTGCACTTAATCCTTTCGAAAGGCAAAACATGACAGAATCTACATATCTGGTAAATTTCTCAACTTGAACTTCTAAAGCGATAGAAGCATTGAATAATCTTGCACCATCCAAATGAACAGAAATATTTTTTTGTTTGGCAAACTCATAAATACTTTTCATTGTTTCGGGCGATACAATCGTTCCACCTGCTCGATTATGGGTATTTTCCATGCAAAGCAATGTTGTTCTCGGATAATGTATATTTTGTTCTCTTAAGACTTCATTAATTGCCGAGATATTAGGGACTCCCTTGTTGCTTCGAAAAAGACGGGGTATGGCCCCAGCAATAGATGATATGTTCCCTACTTCATAATAATACATATGAGAGTCAACTTCCAATACGATTTCTTCTCCACGTTGGCAATGTGTTAAAACCGCAATTAAATTTCCCATTGTACCACTTGAAACAAATAAGGCATCTTCTTTTCCAACCTTTTTTGCTGCTATTTGCTCAAGTTGGTTTACAGTAGGATCCTCCTTGTATACATCATCACCTACAGTAGCACGGAACATTGCCTCTCTCATTTCTGTGGTTGGAAGAGTCACGGTGTCACTTCTTAAATCAATATTTCTTATCGTATTACTCATTTTGAAAATATTCATTTATACCTTCCTCCATATACTCATCTCTCTGCCAGGTTTTACTTGGCAAGATTACCAGTAAATCATTTTATCTCAAAGCAAGGGAGCGCTTAAAAACGCTCCCTTGCTTTGAGATCTAATTTATTTTACTTTTATATAATTATTCGGAATTAAATCAATGAAACAATGAATATTTTAGGAATTAAAATTTTGCATCGTTTTCCAATTATTTATTTAGTTAAACTATATCTCAATTAGTAATTCGTCAAGTATCTATCTAATTCCCATTGATGAACCTGTAAACGGTAAGCATTCCACTCTTCTTTTTTTGCTTCCATAAAGTTTTCATAAATATGTTTGCTTAAGGCTGATTTTACAACATCGTCTTTTTCTAATTCTTTTAAAGCTTCATTGAGAGTTGCAGGGAGGTTTTCAATTCCCAAAGATTTCTTTTCTTCCTTGGTCATGTTAAAAATATTTTTACATACCGGCGCTTCAGGTTCAATTTTGTTTTTTATGCCATCTAAACCTGCTTTTAAAATGACTGAAAATGCCAAATATGGATTACATGAAGGATCAGGACTTCTCAGTTCTGCCCTAGTACCCATTCCTCTAGCAGCTGGTATTCTTATTAAGGGACTACGGTTTCTTTCTGACCAGGCAATATATACAGGTGCTTCATAACCTGGAGTTAACCGTTTATAAGAATTAACAATTGGATTGGTAATAGCGGTATATGCTTTGGCATGTTTTAATAATCCGCCGATAAAATATTGTGCATCCTTGCTTAATCCATATTTTTCATCAGGATCATAAAAATCATTTTTTCCGTCTTTGAACAATGAAATATTGGTATGCATACCGGATCCACAGATACCGTATATGGGTTTAGGCATAAAAGTAACATGCAAATTGTGCTTTAAGGCGATGGTTTTACTGGTTAATTTCAGGGTCATGATTCGATCTGCAGCCGTCAATGCATCACAGTATTTAAAATCAATTTCGTGCTGTCCAGGGGCAACTTCATGATGTGAAGCTTCAATATCAAATCCCATTTTTTCTAATGCAATAACCATGTCCCTTCTTGCTTCCTCTCCTAAATCAACAGGAAGAAGATCAAAATATCCACCCTGATCATGCGTATTTGTTGTTGCATTTCCTTCTTCATCTCTCGAAAATAGAAAGAATTCAACCTCTGGTCCAAAATTTGCAGAGTATCCCATTTCATCTATTTCTTTTAAAACTTTTTTTAGATTGTTTCTCGGACATCCATCAAATTCTGTATTATCCGGGTTATAGACATCGCATGTAATTCTTGCAACATCATCCTTCTCTTCCCATGGATTAACAGAAAAAGTTGTATAATCGGGTTTTAAATACATATCTGATTCTTCCAATCTAACGAATCCCTGTATTGACGAACCGTCAAACATAATCTTTCCATCGAGTGCTTTTTCCATTTCTTTTACCGGAATTTCAACATTTTTAGGCATTCCCAAAATATCAGTAAATCTTAATCTGACAAACTTAATATTCAGGTCTTTTACTTTTTTCAAAATCATTTCTTTGGTTATTTCATTCATTTTGACCTCTCCTTTTTATATATTTTTAAAAAATTTTATACATTATACTTCTTTTATTTTACTTTTGCAAAATTTAATAAATAATGATTCAATAGATAAAATGCGCATATTCGTTTACAAAAACTAACCTGTTGATCGGTTTTTTCTGGTAAGTATGCTAATCGTAAAGCAAATAAAATCCCAAGATAATTTCATTTTTTACCGAAATATTGAATGGCATTTATTCTACCGTAACACTTTTTGCAAGATTTCTCGGTTTATCGACATCCCTTTCTAAACTATCAGCAATATAATAAGCTATTAACTGTAAGGGGATTACCGTTAATATCGGATAAAACAGATCAATTGTTTTGGGAACATAAAATATTCTATCAGCAATCTCTGATATTTCCTCATCCCCCTCGGTTGCTATGGCAAATAGTAAGGTATCCCGGGCTTTAACTTCTTTTAGATTATTGATTAATTTGCTGTAAATTCTATCTCTCGGTGCTATTGCCACAACCGGGAAAGTCCTATCTAAAAGTGCGATAGGGCCATGTTTCATTTCTCCAGAAGGATACCCTTCGGCATGAATATACGAAATCTCTTTTAGTTTTAACGCTCCTTCCATGGCTATTGGGTAATTAATACCCCGCCCTAGATAAAGAAAGTTCTTAAAATGGTTCAAATTATGACTTATATTTTTAATTTCTGCATTTCTAAGCAAGATGGCTTCTGCTTTTTGCGGTAATTTCACCAATTCAGATATAGTATCTCTTAGTTGTATCTTATCACTATTTTTTAAAATCTGGGTAAAATACAATGCCAATATATATATCACCATTAATTGCCCAATAAATGCTTTAGTAGAAGCTACCCCTATTTCTGGACCGGCTTTTATATACATAACACTATCTGCCTTCCTACTAATTGTACTTCCTCTGACATTGGTAATGGCCAAAACATGAGAACCTATTTCCTTACAGGCATTTAAGGCTGCTATGGTATCAGCTGTTTCACCTGATTGAGAAATAACAATGGTTAAATCTTTTTTTGTTAAAAGAATTTTTCTATATCTGAATTCAGAAGCATAATCAACTTCGACCAATAGACCGGTTAATTCCTCAAAAATATATTTTGCCACTAATGCAGCATAATAAGATGTGCCACAAGCCAATATATATATTTTTTCAAACTTTTTTATTTTCTTGCTGGAAAGATCAACCGCGGATTGCGATATCATCCTTTCTGATAAATCTATTCTACCTTCCAGGTTATTACGCATAATCATGGTTTCCTCGAATATTTCCTTTTGCATATAATGTTTAAATCCGCCTTTATCTGTCATTTCAGCATTCCAATCAATTTCATTGATTTCTTTTTCAATCACATTTCCTAAATAATCTTCTATGACAATGCTATCCCTGGTAATGGTTGCAATTTCCTTTTCTTCCAAATATATAATCTTATTTGTATAATTAAGAACCGCAGTAATATCAGACGCGATAAACATTTCGCCATCACCTATTCCGATAATCAAAGGACTTCCGCACCTGGACACTACAATTTTACCTTCATCCTTAGAAGAAACAACTGCAATTGCATAAGATCCCTCAATTTCTTCCAGCGATTTTTTTACAGCAAGACTTAAATCACCCTCAAAATGACTTCCAATTAGATGAGGAAGTACTTCGGTGTCAGTTTCGGAAGCAAATTTATGGCCTTTTGAAATCATTTTTTCTTTTATTGATAAATAGTTTTCGATGATGCCATTATGCACAACCGCTATTTCTGAATAACATCCCGAATGCGGATGCGCATTTACTTGGTTTGGTGAGCCATGAGTAGCCCATCGTGTATGACCAATTCCTATATTTCCTTTGGGAGATTTGTTTTTTAATAAATTTTCCAAGGCAGCTATTTTACCACTACATTTTACTATTTCAATGGCATTATTTTTTTCTACTGCTATCCCTGCCGAGTCATAACCTCTATATTCCAGTTTCTTCAATCCTGAAAGTAAAATTGGCATCGCCTCTTTTGGGCCAATGTAACCGATTATTCCACACATATCAATTTCCTTTCTTATCATTTTTATATAAAAACAAAAACCCCATATCAATCCACAAAGGAAGATAATAGGGTATTTCCTGCTTCATTTTTAATTTTCTTGAAATGTTCAAATAGCAGAAGCGACTCAATATTCAAATAACTTTTAGAACACTTCTATTCCCTAAACGGATCATAGCCGAAAAATCTTTTTGTCTCTGCAATCACTTGCAGGATTTGTAGATTTTTTAAGGATGGGCAATCCAGGAGCATCCGCCGAATTTTCGATAAACTCCTCCCTCGTCAACTTATCCTGAAGAAAAACATTACTTACTCCCTCATTTACTCCAATTCACTTCATTCCACAATTTTTGTGATTTGATTTAATGAATACATCATAATTAAAACTCGGCCAACAATGTTTTTAAATTTTAATAATTAAAAAATAACTCATCTTTCTGCAGTATAAGTTCTGGCGCTTCGTATTAAATTGTCTATCATTTTATTTGATCAATCACCTCCATAAAATAGCGATTTGCTTTGGTTTTCATCTGTTTGCTCATCGTGCTGTATTTCATTTCAATAAATAGCTTCTGTCTCGTTATTGATGTTTAAATATTTTCCGCTGAAATAACTTTCTTTAATTCTTGATAAATTGATTCTAATTTCATACAGTCATCTCCTTCGAGAAGTACTCTAATCAGGGGCTCTGTTCCTGAAGCCCGAACAAAAATCCTACCATTTCCATTTAGTTCTCTTTTACTTGCTTTAATTATTTCATCAATTCTTGTATTCTCAAAAAAAACTTTTTTATTATTGGTTTCAACATTCAATAAAAGTTGAGGGATTTTTTTTACAACAGAAGCAAGTTGATGCAAAGATTTTCTCTCTTCGATCATTATTTTTAATAATTGCAGCGCACTAATTAAACCATCTCCGGTCGTACCATATTTTAAAAAGATAATATGTCCCGACTGTTCTCCTCCAAGTATGGCATTCTTTTCTTTCATTTTCTCTAAAACATATCTATCCCCAATTTTAGTTCTAATAACTGTTCCACCCGCTGCTTTAATCGCTCTGTCAAAACCCATATTGCTCATCATTGTAGTAACCACCAGGTTATTCGTTAACTGATTGTTTTTAATTAAATTTAATGCACATATTGCCATAATCTGATCACCATCAATTACATTGCCCTTTTCGTCAACTGCAATCATCCTATCTCCATCTCCATCAAAAGCCAATCCTATATCTGCGTTATTTTTTATAACTTCTTCTTGCAGTGAAGAAGTATGTGTAGCTCCACAATCTAAATTGATATTGATTCCATTTGGTTGATTATGGATACTCATGATATTCAGACCCAACGCATTAAATAGATCAGGAGCAATTTGGGATAAAGCCCCATTAGCACAATCGATAACAATTTTGAGCTTTTGCAGGTCAATGGAAGGAGAAATGGTATCCTGAATATGTTGAATATATTTCTCTTTTGCATTGAAAATATTCCGTACACATCCAATATTACCTCCTGTTGGAGGATGGTAAATATCGGGATTTTCGAAACATTTCTTTTCGATCTTTTCTTCTTCTTGATCTGAAAATTTAAAACCATTTTTTTTTATATATTTAATGCCATTATTATCATAAGGATTGTGGGATGCAGAGATAACTATGCCACAATCAGCATCATATATTTTATTTAAATAGGCAATAGCAGGTGTTGGTAAAATACCTGCTCGTAAAACATTGACTCCGGATGAACAGATACCTGCAATTAGCGCTGATTCCAGCATATCACCAGAAATCCTAGTGTCCTTTCCAATCAGTATTTTGGGATCTTTTTTATGCCGATACAAGCAGGCTCCTGCTCTACCAATTTTGAAAGCGGTTTCTGCGGTAATGGGTTCAAGATTCGCAATGCCCCTTATCCCATCTGTTCCAAATAGCTTTTTCATTCTTTACCTCATTATTGTCATATTTATTTCAAAAAGTCATTACGCAAAGAAACATTCAAATATTTTACACTATATTTTTATCAGCGTAAATATATTCTGTTAAATTAACATTGCCGTCATTTCTTAAAATTTTTGGTTTAGTTGATATTTATTATTCCAGCCTATGCTTAAAATTAAATCATTTGCCTTTTTTCTTTTTCAGTTAGTTTACAACTATTCACTTATCTTTAGGTTGATATTAGCCGGATCAATGGCTACCAATGAAACTCCCTCAGGAAGCATGACTTCTAATGGAACTTCCTGATTAGTTTTTAAATCCTCGGAAAATTTTACATACACTTTTATGCTTTTCCTGTCAATTTCATCAAGGGTAACGCTTTTTCCTTTAATAATAATATTTGCAACGCGCGGTTCAAAAGAAATAGATATAAAAGGAGAAGCGTCTTCAATGACCACTGGAATATTTTCCAATGTCTTTTGAACTATATTTTCTTTAACCTGAATATTTACTTCTACCAAATCAGGTTCTTCTTCATACATATATATTCCCTCACCCAGTACTGCAGGCACCTTAACTGAAAGCGTCTTGGTAATTCCATTCACATCAATGGGAATCGTTTCTAAAAAATCCAAGTCGTTTATTTTAGAATAATTTCCATATATTTTAATCTCTTCGGGAGCTATCAATATCTGCGATATATAATAACCTGGTGCAGGTTTTCCGATAATCTTCGGCTTAATCATGACTATTTTTTCCGGATATTCTTGCGTAACGTAAATAGATACTTCCAATTCGTCAGGTTCTATTTGCAACCCTGTCATTTCAAGATCATTTATATCCAATGCCTTAACTTTAATTTTTAATATAGTGTCTTCAATGATTCCCGAAATATCTATGGGGCAAATGACTTGTTTTACCAAATTCAATTTACTTTCTGTACCCGTTACTTCTATTTTAGATATGTTAAATTCAGGCTCGCCGGCCAGCGAATAACCCTTTCCGGGGATTCCCATCAAACTATAGTCGATCCCCATCGTTTTACTTGATATTTTTTCAATTTCTACTTTGATTTCAGAAGGGATAATCCTAATAATTTCCACTCTCTGGGGAGCATTTATTTCTACATTTATTTTATAGATGCCTTTTTGATTTATTTCGGAAAGATTTATTGTGCCTAAAAACTCTTCGGGAGATATTTTGTTTAAAATATTTTTAGGCCCCTTAATACCGATACTTATTTTTTCAGGTATTTCTTTAACCGCTAAATCTTTTTGAAGATTACTGATAGACAAAGGAATATCAATATAATTTTCTATGATGGGATTTTCTCCGCTGGCAACATAGGTCCAAATAATGATTGCTAAAAACAAAGAAATAAGTTTTATATCGATATTCTTCAGAATCCATTTCTTAATATCTTTCACTTGTCTTCCCCTTCTTGAGACCAAAAATTAAATTTAGCTGTTATTTTAGGCTTATAAAGATGAGATAACATTTTTTTCAGTCCCTGTGCCTCTAACGGTCTGGTAATTTTAGCATCAAGAGCGACGGATATATTTCCAGTTTCTTCGGAAACTACAATAACCAAAGCATCAGTTTTTTCACTCAAACCTAATGCTGCCCGATGGCGAGTGCCGTAAGATTTGTTTATATCATTTCTTTCGCTTAAAGGCAAAATACAATTTGCACCCACTATTTTGTTCCCTCTAATAATAACTGCGCCATCATGCAAGGGTGAATCTGCCATAAAAATGGCATATAGTAATTCAGGAGAAAATTCACTATCTAAAATAATCCCTGTTTCCAAAATATCCTGAAGCCCCACCTCTCTCTCTAAAACAATTAAAGCACCTTTACGTTTTGTAGAAAGCATAGGGGTAACCATTACAAGTCCATTAATTAACTGTTCAATTTTTTTATCATCTTCTTTTTGAAAAAAAGAAGAGTTTATAAAAAAACCTCTTCTTCCCATTTTCAAAAGGCCTCTTCTTATCTCCGGTTGAAATATAATCGGAAAGGCAAAAACCATCATTGCCATAGCACCTTTCAAGAGCCAATTGACCGTTCTTAATCCTAATTGATCGGCAGCAAAAGTTGCAATAAAAAGAATAATGATTCCTTTTATTAATTGTACAGCTGGTGTATCTTTAATTAATAAGATAATATTGTAAAGCAAAAATGAAATAATAATAATATCAAGGATATCCAACATGTTAAAACTTATGGGCATTTAAACCCCCTTTTAAAAAATACAAACATATAATAATTATATGCAAAATGATTACTTTAATTATTATAAAATGATTCTAATCTTTTATCAAACTTATATTCGTTGGTGCCATTTCCAATAAAATACCTTCGTTCGACATTGTCTTTATATTTAAACATACTTTTTTCTTTTTCTTATTTTACAAAAAATATATTTCATATCGGATGTTTTCAAAAAATAGGAAGCTTCAATTCTTTATACGGTTAAATTGTTTCCGTCTGTCCTTTAATCCCTTTTCTCCTTATAAACCAATATCTTTGTTAATATCTTCATCCTTTGAAATGATTCTTAAAGTATTTTTATTTCAATGATGATTTTCTATGAATTAAATTGTAAATGCTATATAAATAAAATCATCATCGTTACTATAATGCCTAACGATAAAGATGATTGCTAAATTTTTAATGATTGTATGGAAATTTTTTTCTCACATCACCAGGGACAACACAGCATTCTGCGCATGCATGCGGTTCTCTGCCTGGTCGATGACCACAGAGCTGGCACTGTCGATGACCTCATCGGTGATCTCTTCTCCCCGATGGGCCGGGAGGCA
>Ga0272442_10003609_pt1 | contig 21655 bp, 20 predicted proteins | sample SSMForm2O_FD_200262 | JGI IMG/M metagenome (GOLD analysis project Ga0272442, IMG submission 200262) | Marine sediment archaeal communities from Little Sippewissett salt marsh, Falmouth, MA, United States - SSM-Form-2O | ecosystem: Environmental > Aquatic > Marine > Wetlands > Sediment ... | reverse complement strand
CCGTCGATGAGTTCGTTCGTGCCGGCACGGCGTACGGACTCCATACCGTTGCCGCCGGCGACGCCGAGGAGATCGCCGAAGCGTCGGCCGCCATCTTCTCCGGCAGGATCAAGGGACTGGAAATTGCCCGCGGGCTTGGTGTCACCGACGACGCCGTTCCGGAGGCGTGGCAGGCAACCGCGACGGTCCTCAAGTCACGGCCCGGCAGAGTGCTCGATCGCGAGTCCATCGACACACACCTCTCCCCCGGCGACCCCTCTCAGGCGCGGGTCGTCCCCGTGTTTCACTGCTCACAGGAGATCCCCTGCAATCCGTGCACCTCCGTCTGCCCTCGCGATCTGATCCACATCGATTCAGACGACATGCGTACTCTCCCGCGCTACATCGCCGAGGAGGGCACGGGATGCATCGGTTGCGCCAAGTGCGTCGCCATCTGCCCCGGTCTGGCGATCACCCTCGTTGACGGGCGACAGGATCCGACCCACCCTCTGGTGACGATCCCCCTCGAGTTCGGCGACGAGCGCCTCGCCGTCGGCGACGTGGTGACCGTTCTTGCAGCCGATGGCGCGCCGCTGGGCGACGTTCCGGTCGTCGAGGTCCGTACCGTTCCGGCAAACGACCGCACCGCCCTCATACGGGTCCAGGCATCGACGGACATCGCTTCGCGAATCGCCGGAGTGCGAATCCAGCAGACGTGGGTGGCCTCGCCGCTTCCCGCGGCCATTGAACCGATCCGCGATCAAGACATCGTCTGTCGCTGTGAACGAGTCACTGCGGGCGAGATCCGTGCGCTGATTCGTTCCGGCGTGAAGGACATCAACGAGATCAAGACGCGCACGCGTGCCGGAATGGGCGCGTGCGGCGGGAAGACATGCCAATCGCTGATCCTCCGGTTGTTCCGCGACGAAGGCGTGCCGTCGGACCAGATCACGGAGAACGTTCCTCGTCCCCTGTTCGTCGAGGTTCCGCTCGGCACCTTCGCGGGAAGCCGGGATGTGGGGACGCCGGCCGCAATGCGCCGGGCCCCGGAACGCCGTGGAGATGACGCATGAGCACGAACGCACACGACGTAGTCATCATCGGGGCCGGCAGTGTGGGCGTACCCGCTGCGTGGAGCATGGCACGCTCCGGACTCGATGTTCTCGTCGTCGATCGGATGCCCAGTCCCGGGCAGGGATCGAACAAGTCCGCGATCGGCGGCATCCGGGCGACGCACTCCGAGCCCGCGAAGATCCGCACGTGTCTCCGGTCGCTTGAGATCGCCTCCACATGGCAGGCGACGTACGGCGACGACATCGAATGGATGACCGGTGGGTACTCGTTTGTCGCGTACCGCGAACAGGAGCAGGCCACCCTCAAGAGCTTGCTCGCGAGCCAGAAAGCGAGCGGTCTCTCGATTGATTGGCGCGACGCGGTCTCGCTTCGATCGACGATCCCCGACCTGAACCCCCGCGGGCTGCTCGGCGGAACGTTCGCGCCCGGGGACGGCCATTGCTCGCCGCTTCTCCTCGGGCACGCCCTCTACAGGCAGGCCCTCGCCGCCGGCGCGCAGTTCCGATTCAATGAGACGGTGCAGTCCGTCGACGTGACAGGGCACACCATCCGTGGCGTGACCACGAACAAGGCCTCCTATGCCGCGCCGATCGTCGTGAACGCGGCCGGCGGCTGGGCAGCGGACGTCGGAAGGACGATCGGAATCGAGCACCCGGTCCGACCGGATTCGCATGAAGCGGGAATCACCGAGCCCGTGCAGCGGTTTCTCGAACCGATGATCGTCGACATCAGTCCGGCGCCCGGGTCATCGAACTACTACTTCTTCCAGCTCGCAACCGGCCAAGTCGTCTTCTGCCTCACGCCGAGCCCGTTGATCCCGGGCACGGATCGGCGAGAGACCTCGGCCTTCCTTCCGCTCGTCAGTCGGCGCATGGTGCATCTCATGCCCCGGCTTGCCAACCTTCGCGTACGCCGTGCGTGGCGCGGTCTATACCCGATGACACCGGACGGCTCGCCCTTGGTCGGAACGATGGACGAACCGCGCGGATATGTCGTCGCTATCGGCATGTGCGGCCAGGGATTCATGCTCGGACCCGGCCTTGGGGAGACGATCGATCGGCTTGTTCGCGATGACCTGACCGCGGAAGACACAAGGATCCTCGAGTCCTTCTCGCCGAACCGAACGTTTGCCGGAGAGGCGACGCTGAAGTAGTCGTCGTTCGGAGCGTGACGGGCTCGTGCTCCTCTCGTACGGAGAATGCGCTGGACCACACCGCGCATTCTCGAACGAACAGACCGATGCCGTTGGGAGCGTCACGTCGTTCACCGTACGGTCAAACCGCACGCCTCTCGTACGAAGACTGTGCCCCACACGTCAGCGCGTAGGCTCTCGACGGTCCTCATGGAGAACGCACACGACACCGCAGCGTGCGCTCTCGAATCCATAGGACACCGTTTGCTCCGTTGTGTTGCCGCTATGCCAGTTTTCGGATTCGGACGTCGATTCCGCTGTCGGCCAGCAACTCGACAAGCTTCGACGTGTCGGTGTTCCCGAAGTGATAGGGGTAGACGATGGCAGGCCGGATCGCACGAGCAGCGTCGGCGACCATCTCTGGCGTCATCGTGTACGGAAGATTCATCGGCAAGAACGCAACGTCAATATCGCGGAGGGTTTTCATTTCCGGCGTGTTTTCGGTGTCTCCTGCCACGTACACCCGCTTGTCTCCGAATGCGATCACGTACCCGTTTCCGTCGCCGCAGGGGTGAAACGGATCTCCGTTCTCACGCATGTGGAGCACGTTGTACGCCGGCACAGCCTCCACGCTCAGCCCATCGACCACCATCACATCGCCGTTCCGCATGGTGATGCCGCCTTCGATCATTCCTTCGCACACGCCCGCGTGCACGATGGTCGTATCCTGCCTTCGCACCTGAGCCACGGCCTTCGGATCGAGGTGATCCTGGTGATCATGTGTGATGAAGATTACGTCCGCCTTCGGAAGGACGCTGTAGTCGGCTACGCGACCGTACGGATCCACGTACAGCTCGTGTCCTGCATAGCGAAACAGAAGCGACCCATGCCCGAGGAAAACGATGGAGAGATCGCCGTCCGACGTTGCCAACGTGTCTGACTCAAACCGATCAAGCTCTGACATACTCCTCCTAATCTTGTGCCCGCCGGCACCCTGCGATGAACGGACCCGCATCTACTATGCGGCGACGGGAGTGCAGACCTGCTCCAGAGCCTCCACCAGTTTGCAGAAACCGGTCTGCTCCGGAGACTTCTCGACGTACAGGCATGCGCCCGCGTCGTACGCCCGCACCATGTCTTCTTCGCGTGTCGATCCGGTGTACATCACCACGGGAATGCACCGCAGTTCGGGTGTCTGCTTCAGATGCGCGAGAACCTCAAGCCCGCTCAGTTTGGGAAGGTTGATCGCCAACAGGATCACATCCGGTGTACGCGTCGAATCGTTTGCAGTACGAGACAGCCAATCGATCGCCTCTTCGCCGTCCCGCACGAACGTCCACGCGATGGCGCACCCCGTCTGACGCGTGCGCCGATGCAGGATCGCTATGTCCTCTGCGCTCCGCTCGACAACCAGAACCCGCATCGTCCCCCCTCCAAACCCAGCATAGGAGACGTTCGGCTCGTTTCCAGGACATCCGACCTCGTTGTCCAATGGCCAGATGCACGGTCGTCACGCGTGGCGTTCTCGGCGGAAGGGGGTCGGTGGGGCGGCCGAGGCCACCCCACCGAGAGGTTCAAGGAGGCGCTGGCATTGCTGCCGTTCTGCACGCCCGCACGTCAGGGCAGCAGGGTGGGCGGGGCGACCGAAGCCGCCCCGCCAGAGGCCCAAGGAGGTGCTGGCCTTTTGCTCTATGTCGTAGACACTCCAAGCTCGGGGCAGAGGATCGGTCCACCAAGCGAGAAGTATCGATCGAGGGTGGATGCCGGCGTTCCGGCGCTCGTCTCCCACGTCTGCATCGCTGCCCGTGCCACGCACGAGCAGACCTCGCCATACACCGTGGGCGACACGCGCGCCAGCTCGGCGAGAAGGTCCTCGAATCCTGCATCCGCCGGAAGCTGGATGGTTTCCTCCATCCGTGCGTACGGCGCAGTGCCCGACGGATACACGACGACTTCCACCCGCTTCCACTCCGACCCACTCATGGGGTGCTCCCGTCAGTGAGCGCTTGGCTCCCAGCGTGGCAGTGCCCGTCGCGACTGCACGCCGCGAAAGCGGTCACGGCATACGCTGTCATGAGGAGGCCGACAAGGACACGACGCGTGCCGGATCGATGCACTCCCCAACCGTTGATCCGACCGGTTCTGACCGGTAGCGTCCGTCGCGACTTCGTCGTCTTGCTCATGGTTCCTCCTCTTCGTATCCTTCTCGCGCCGTGAACCCGTCATTCACGCGCCCAACAAAGCGAAAACGCAGGCCGTAGCCTGCGCCCTTTTGCCGCTCCTCTTCGTGTTCCGTTCGACTATCCGAACACGCGAGGAGCGACTCACGTCATACGAACGTGAAGGAGGGCAATGCGATACGGATATCGGCTCATGCGCTGCTCCTTCGCGTTCAACATGATGGGGCATTGTAGCAAGGAACATCATCGTTGCCTAGGGCGACCGTCCGGACATCCGTCCCGTCGTCGCGCACCTATGCAGTGCAGTCACCCGCCCCCCAACGAGCGCAGCCCGTTCGCTTCTTCCCATTCGACGAACAGCTTCCCGATCTCGGGAAGACTGGTCCACGCGAGGTATCCGGCCGCGACCAGCGGGTCGACGAGTTCGGTGAGCAGCGTGTCCCAGCGGGCAAGATCCTCCCGGAAGGAGGCATGCAGTGTCACCGCGCCCGTCGTCTCATCGACGTCGATGGTCGGCGCGCACGGATCGGCATAGTGACCGACGTGGGTCACGATGTAGAAGCTGTTGACACGGTCCGACCGTGCGGATTGGATTACCTGGCTCAACATGGCGGCCAGTCTTCCCTGGATCCGTTGCGGATACCGGCTGATCGCCTGTCCCCATCCCGGGATGTAGATCATCTCGGTCGCGGGGTCGTGCTGACAGAATACGTCCGGCGTTTCGTTCGCGTCGCACGCGGTCGGACGCCACGGATTGACGTACAGCGCATCGAACGTGGCCTGTGTGTTGTGGTTCTTGTACGCCGACCACGTGGTGATCCCTACGGCCGCCAGAGCGCTGACGTTGTCGTACTCCCAGTTCCCGTTGTGGTCGGACACCGGCGTTCCCCCCGATGCTTCGGCGATCAGTTCGCGTAGCGCGGCAACGTACTCCGGCACCCACGGATCCGCATCCGCGCATGGTGTTGCGTCCCACCCCGCAGTATCCCGGTTGCTGTTGCAGTCCTGTGCACTTCGGAGACGCCCATCGGCATCACGGCAGTTCGGGCCGTGCGTGTGTGTGGAGTACACCACACCGTACTCCTCCGCCAAGTTCGCGAGCGTGTCCGGCGCGAATCGCAGCGAGGCCATCGGCCAGTCCTCTTCCGGCTGGATCGTCAGGAACCCCCCGTGTTGGTAGAGCACACGCGCCAGTTCGCGGAACACCGTCGTTTGCCCCACGAAGTACGGTTCGACGGTTGTGATCTGGGGCGGATCCTCAATGTGGATGAGTACGTTGAAGTGGACGGGCGCCGCCGGCGACGGCGGCACAGGAATCCCCCCGACGATACGGGTCAGCGCTGCGTCGTCTGCCACGGCCCACTCCTCACGCTCGACCGCAGCATCATCGATGTACAGGCACGCACCGGCCGGCACGTCGATTGCCACGTACGCGGTCTCCAATCCGGCCGTGTTGTAGTACGCAAACGCGAATTCGGCCCACTGCTCCCCGATTGTCGGACGCTCCGGCACGACGTAGAGCGTGTACGGAGCCTGGCCCGGCCCGTCGACACCGACAACCCGAACCGCCAGGTCCGCCGGTCCCGACGCGCTTCGAACCCAGAAGGAGTAGCGCGTCGTCTCCCCCTTCTCGATCGGAGCAAGAATCCTCACCGTCAGCGGAGCGGACCGCTCCGACTGGGCCTGAATCCCCCACGCCCCCGAGCGAGCCGCTTCCTGGGAGCGAACGATCGCCGTCTGAACGCCGTTCTCCGGCAGGACGACCACGTCGTCCATCCCTCGCTCGAATCCGCCGTCTTCCAACGAGTCGCGCCACTCGATCAGGTCTGCCGAGGGGACGGCACACAGGGGATTCACCGCATCGTCACCGATCGACGAGCCACCGCAATCCTCGGGACAGTTCTCCGCCGTCTCCGGTCCCTCGCACACCCCGTCGCCGCACTGCTCCACCGCAACCCCGGCGAGGCAGACTGCCGAAACAGCGACAACCCCCACGGCCAGTAGCCCCTTGCACGTCCGTGCCGTCGTTCGCCGATTCATCGGTCTTGTCCTCCCCGAGTGCCTCGCCCTGCCGTTCTTCCTGCCGCCTCGTGGCCCCGCCCGGCTCGATTGACTTGAATGAATGCAGTGTACGGCATACCGTAAGACGATCGGGAGGTGCACCTATGAACAGGAAAGCAGTCTTAACCCTCGTCATCCTTCTCAGTGCGGTCGTTCTCTTCTCCGGATGCGCATCGAATGAGGGCGGCGACACCGAGGCGAACGTCGCTGTGTCGACCGCCGCAACCGAGGACACGACGCCGGCCAGCCAGCCGCCGTCCGAGGCGGCACCGGAGCCTTCGACCGAGCCGAGCGACACCGCTGCCACCGAACCCGGGACGGCCCCAGAGGATCGGGTCACGGAGCCGGGGGCGGCGGAGGCCGTCACTCCTCCTTCCGTCGAGTCGGCCCCGCCGGAAGACCTGTTCCTCGGGGCCAGCAACGCCCTTGAGGCGCTGGACAGCTACTCGTATACCACATCCTTCACCTTTGTCGGTGAGGAGGACGGGGAGGTCCACACCGGCTCCATCGAACTCGCCGCGACGGTTGTGGGCAGTGACCAGATGCGACTCGAGTGGCGCGATCTCGAAGAGGGCTCATACGTCGCGGTCATCCGCATCGAAGACGAAGCTTGGATCTCCGATAACGGGGAATGGGAGAGCGTTCCCGTATACGTTGCAGACGCCATGAGTCAGGCGGTCCTCGTCTTTGCTCCGTCCGTCGTGTGGGACGGTCTATTCGGCGCTTTTGACACAGTCGCCACCTACGTCGGCCCGGAATCGGTCAACGGTGTTCCCACGCAGCACTACACGTCGACGGTTGAGAACTGGGGGACGTACTGGGCCGGACAACTCAGCGACGCCGCGGGCGACCTGTGGATTGCCGACGCAGGCTACCCCGCCAAGTACTACTTCACCGCATCCGGCATCGATCAAGACGGAAGCAGCGGGACGGTCACCTGGTCGATGGAGGTCTACGACGTCAACAAGCCGACGCAGATCAGCCCACCGGAGGTCCTCACAACGTACTAGACGATGCTAGGCAGAACCCGCGTTTCGTGTTGTGTCGCTCGGCGCTGCGGCACCGAGCGCTGCGGCTTCTTCCCAATCTTCGCATGCGGGACGTCGCGTTCCCAACCATCGTGCAAACGCAAACAGCACGGCGGACAGGAGAACGCACAGACCGGCGAACCGCCAGACCCACCACGGATAACCGAGCCACCCCATCGCGCTTTCGCCCCAGTTCCATGCGTCGTTGGCGAGTGCGAACAACCCGGCAAGCCCAACGACCCACGCCCATCGGCCCGATCGACGCGTCCGACGGACCGGTGATGCCACCAATGGGGATCGCCGGGACATCGGAGAGGCACACCATCCAATCCCGACGAGAACGATCGTCGCGGCCCCCACGACGGGGATGACGGGCAGCGTACCGAGCGTCGGCAGCCAGTCCAACGCATACGCCGCAACCAACGCCTCGCCGGTCAGGATCGAAGCGATGCCCGCAACGGCGTTCATCCGTTTCCAGTACAACACCGCGACAACCGTGGGGAACAGCGCAGCCAATCCCGTGAAAGTCTGGGTGGCGAGAACGCGGAACGTCGCCGGCGGGTGATAGGCAATCGCCAGACCGCCCAGCGCCAGTGCGACCACGAACACCTTCCCAACCCACAACGGAACCGCCGCTTCCGGCAGTCCCATCCGGCGGCGCCACCGGTCCCGAAGTGGCGCCCATACATCTCGAGTGAACATCGACGAGAGAGTCAGCAGCTGCGAATCGAGCGTCGACATCAGTGCAGCGAGCGCCGCCGTCAACACGAGCGCCTCGACCACCGGAGACACATGCTCCGCCAGCATCAGCGGCAGAATCTGATCGGGGCTCGTCCCCTCGGGCAACGCCGGGTACGTCACGCGGCCCAACACGCCGATCGTGACCGGCAGCAGGAACAGAAACCCCGTGATCAGCGGATACAGACCCATGCTTGTCGACAGGGCACGAGGGCTCCTTGCGGCAAGGAAACGCTGGAACAGCTGAGGGAAGACGGGGTCGCAGAGCAACCACAGAGCCATGTACCCAAACCAGATGCCCGGCGTGTACAGCGACCCCAGTCCCGGGCGGCTGTACAGCTCTGGGAACGCCTGCTGCGCGGTGCCCTGGGCAACCGTGAGTCCACCCAGGCTTCCCGCCACCGCCGCGACGGCAGCCACGAGAAGTCCGAGCATCATCCCACCTTGCAATGCGTCCGTCCATGAGACACCGCGGAAGCCCCCGAGAAACGTGTACGCGAGCATCACAACCGTCACCAATCCGGCACCGGCGAAATACGGAATCCCCAGAAGCGATTCCAACGCGTACCCGGCGGCCATCGGCTGCATCGCGAGGTACGGCAGCGTGAACACGGTCATGACCAGGAACAAGAGCAGTTGCAGCCCGCGGCTGCCCGTCAGTCGTCCGACAACCTCCGGCGGTGTCAGCGCATCGTACGCCTTCCCGATCCTCCACGCGGGAACACCGATGAGCACGAATGACACGGCCATGAACCCCGTCCCAAACGCCATGATCGGGTAGTACGCATACCCTGCTTCCCATCCGGCCCCCGCGAAGCCGAACACGGTGAATGCACTGAAGTTGGTTGCCGCGATCGTCATGACGAGGACCCATGTCGGCAGGCTCCGAGACCCAAGGATGTAGTCCGTGAGGTTTGCCTGCGCCCGTCGTCGAGCGCGCCATCCGATCAGCAGCAGCAGTCCGAGGTAGCCGACGACGATCGAGATTCGCACAGCCATGCACCCTCCCCAAAACGACAAACGCCATCCAGCTTGGGCTGGATGGCGTTGCCTGACATACCCACACCACGGTACCACACATTCCGGACCCGCGCCACCCGTGCACCCGCTCGACAGTCGACGGTATCATGTCCTGCGGGCAGCAACCGAACGACAGGAGGACCCATGGAGCTTCGAGGCGTGTTCCCACCGATCCCGACGCCATTCGACCGGGAGGAGCGGCTCGATCGCGCTGCGCTACAACGAAACCTGCGATGGCTGGACGGCTATGCCCTTTCCGGCGTCGTGGTTCTCGGATCGAACGGGGAAGCCGTACACCTCACCGCCGATGAGCAGGCCCGCGTGATCGCGTGGACCCGTGAGTTCCTTCCGGATGACCGGCTGCTCATCGCCGGTGCAAGCGCCTTCTCGACGCAGGCCACAATCGATGCAACCAAGCGTGCCGCCGCGCACGGGGCCGATGCCGCCCTCGTTCTGCCGCCGTACTACTACAAGCGCCAACTGACGTCGGAGGCGCTGACCACGTACTTCACGACCGTGGCCGACGCCGCCCCAATCCCCCTTGTTCTCTACAACATGCCGGGCAACACCGGTATCGATCTCGACGCGGAAACCGTCTTGCGGACTTGCGTTCACGACAACGTGATTGGCCTCAAGGACTCCGGCGGCAACACCGCCAAGTTCAGCCAGATCGTTGGGGAGGCTCCCGCCGATTTCCGCATTCTGGCTGGATCGGCCGGTTTTCTCCTTCCCGCGCTCGCGGTGGGGGCCGTCGGAGGCGTTCTCGCACTGGCCAACATCGCTCCGGATCTGTGTCTCGCCATCGTTGCGTTGCACGCTTCGGAACGGGCGCAAGAGGCGGCCCGACTGCAGGCCCGGATCGCCAAACTGAACCGGGCCGTGACAAGGCAGTTCGGTGTCCCGGGCTTGAAAGCGGCCATGGATCGGATCGGCCTCTACGGTGGCCCGCCACGCGCGCCCCTCTCCGCGCTCGCCGCGGACCACGAACGCGTGATCGCCGATCTCCTGCACGCCGCCGGCCTGCTTGACGACACGGAAGGGAGCTACGAATGGAAGAACGCTCGTTGCTGATGATTCCCGGTCCCATCGAGTTCGACCCCGCGGTGTTGGCTGCGCTCGCCGCACCAACCGTGAGCCACGTTTCGCCCGGCTTCGTTGAAGCCTTCGGCCGCACACTCCAGCGGATGCGCAACGTGTGGGGCGCCCCGAACGGGCAGCCGATCATCCTCGCTGGCTCCGGGACGCTCGCCATGGACGCCGCCGGCGCGAACCTGATCGAACCCGGCGACCGAGCGCTCGTGTTGAGCACCGGCGTCTTCGGCGAGCGCTATGCTGATCTCCTGTCTCGATACGGCGCGGACGTGGACGTCCTGCGCGCCCCGCTCGGAGACACGATCGACTTCGCCGCAGCGGATGCGCGCCTGACGCAGCACCGATTCAAGCTCATGACCGCAACGCATGTCGACACGTCGAGCGCCGTCCGCATCAACGCCGCCCGGTTCGGCGAGCTCGGACGCGCGCACGGTGTTCTCACCATCCTCGACGGGGTGTGCTCGGTCGCGGGCGAACCCATTCGCCAAGAGGAATGGGGGATCGACGTCATCCTCACCGCGTCGCAGAAAGCGATCGGGGTTCCGCCCGGACTCGCGCTGTTGGTTGTCGGAGCCCGGGCACTGGCGGCCTTCGAGACACGGCGCACCCCTCCGGCGAACTACTACGCAGACTGGGGATTGTGGCTTCCGATCATGCGCGCATACGAGGAGCACCGCCCCGCTTACTTCGGCACCCCCGCAGTGAATCTTGTCAAGGCACTCGACGTCAGCCTCGGACAGATCCTTGCCGAGGGCCTGTCCCTGCGCGAAGATCGCCACCGTCGAATGGGAACCGCCTGCCGTGCAGCCGTTCGAGCGCTCGGACTCCGCCAGGTTCCGACGCACGATGAACACGCGGCGAACACGCTCACGGCTCCGTATTGCCCCGCAGACATCCGCGTCAGCGACCTGTTGACGGCCGTGCGAAACGAGGGGGTCACCTTCTCCGGCGGACTCCATCCCGAGATTCGAACGACATCGTTTCGCATCGGCCACATGGGTGCGCTGCGCGAGGCCGACGTGCTGGCCGCCGTCGCCGCCCTCGAAGCCGCACTGGTCGACTGCGGCAAGTCTGTGAAACTCGGCGTTGGGCTCGCCGCGGCACAGCACGTCCTCGCTGGACGGTAGACGGTGCCCGTCTCGCCAGGCCGGAGGTTCCTGTGTATCATCCCGGGACAGGAGACGAGAGAACCGCGTACACCGTGACGAACGCAAGTGAGGGAGGAGCGGTACGATGGGCAAGCAGCGGAAGCGAAAGGAAAAGAGACCGGCTGTCATCATCCGCCTTTGCGGACGCTGGGGATACCACCCCGGACGCGTAATGCGAGAAGTCCTCGAGTGGGTGGAGGTTCTCGTTGTCGCCGGCGCGCTCGCCGCCCTGATCATGACGTTTGTTACGGTTCGCATGCACGTTCCTACAGAGTCGATGGTGCCGACAATCGAGATGGGCGACTCCTTCTTCGTCGATCGCATCACGTACTACTTCCGCAATCCGCATCCCGGCGACATCGTCGTCTTCCGGCATACGGACGCCGTGTACGTCAAGAGCGTGATCGAGGGCTCCCTCGCAGACGAAGCGGGGGTTGCCGACGGCGAGCGCCTGCTCCAGATCAACTCCATCCCGGTGCATACCACCGAGTTCGCCGAGGCCAAGCTGGCGGAGCTCGCCGACGGGGACGTCCTCTATCTGTACACCGACTCCGGTGCCCAGTACACGTTGGGGGCGAAGCCCGACGGGGCAGCGACGTTCGAGGATCTGGGGATCGTCGTGCGCGAGAAACGGATGCGCTATGTCAAACGTCTGATCGCCGTCGGAGGCCAGACCGTGCAGATCCTGAACGGCGCCGTCTACGTCGACGGAGAACGCCTCGAGGGCGATGCGTTCGACCGCACGTACACGTCGTCGAGTCCGTACTTCAACTACGGGGTCGAGCCGACCGTCGTGCCGGACGGCACCTACTTCGTCCTCGGTGACAACTCGTCGAACTCGTTCGACTCCCGGTACTGGGGGTTCGTCGACGAATCCGACTTCATCGGGGTTCCGTATCTCCGCGTCTGGCCGCTGAACCGATTCGGACTGATGTAGCGTTTGCTACCGGGCTTCCGCTAGAGCATCCACGTAGAGCCCGGCCAGTTCGGCGGAGCCGAACACCACGTCGGCCGACCATCGGCTGTCGAGCATCGCTTTGATCACCCCGGCCAACGTCGATGAGGTGTGCATGTCGACGTGGTCGAATCCGATACACGCCACGTTCCGCGCGTTCGGGAGGTAGGCGGACGACATCGTGACCACAAGGTCCGAACCCTCCCACGCCAGTGCTTCCTCGATGCACTCCACTCGGCAACCCGTTGCGTCGCGGCGGAGCGCGCAACCGAGACACGATTGCCCCGCCATCGAGATGTACGGCACCGCATCGCCTGCCTCTCCAACGTTGAGAACCGACAGGAGGTCGCTCCCGGGCTTCAACTGCGCCGTCATCGTGCTGAACCACGATCCCACGCTGTACTCCACGCCATGATGCGGAGTGGACAACGTCACCAGCGTCTGCACATCGCCTGCGTACACGGTCTCGAGATCGGTGAATCCATCCGTACCGACGACCGACTCGAAATCCGCCGCCTCGATGTAGCATCGCGCGATAAGCCCTCCGGTGCTGTGACCGATGACCACAAACGACTCGACACCGTCCGCCGCTCGGATCCACTCCATTTCTTCTGCCAGGCGCGCTGCGTAGAACCGAACATCGCGAAACGTGGGCTCGTATCGCACGCAGTAGTCACTGACGTACACGTCGCGATCGTCGTCCGTCGCGGCACGCTGCCGGTAGATGACGTGCCCCGAATCGACTGTGACCCGTTCGACCTCGTCGGCCGGCCGGCCGCTGAACTCCTCGATGAATGCCGTCCACAGCGATGGCGCATAGAATCCGGGAACCGGCTGGAATCCGTAGATCAGAAGGATCGGCGTCTTCCGCGGCACCTCATCGGAGAACACCTCCTCCGCACCCGCGTGCGTCGCCCAGCCGAGGCAGCAGACCATCGTCAGCAGTGCGGCGAACCCGCTTCGGACTGCCCTTCGTCGCATGCTCCTCGCCCCCCACGTCGCGCACCGGCCCGCAACCCCCGACGAGTCCAGCGTACAGCAGTACGGCTCGTGCGTCCATCCGCTTGCCCGCTGTCCTCTCGTCGACTACCCTACGCCAAACCGCACCCTCTGGAGGACCGGATGTACACCGTGTTGCACATGACGGAAGCACAGAGCGATCTTGCTCATCGAGCGCTCGCAACGCTCAAGATCGACGCGGTGCAGCCGATTGCTCCGGCCGTCGTCCGCGCATTTCTTCGACACGATGACAACGTGCTCGCCGTGGCATTCTCCGACGAGCAACCGATCGGTTACGCCGTCGCGTACGACCTTCCGCGCGTCGATGGCGAACACCCGATGCTCCTTCTGTACGAGGTGTCCGTGGCATCCGCCTGGCGGCGGCGCGGCGTCGGCAGCGCGTTGGTCGAACGCGTTCTCGCCGTTGCTCGAAGTCGAAACGCCGTCAAGACGTGGGTCCTCACCGATCCTACCAACGCGCCCGCGCGCGCGCTGTACGCATCGTGCCGTGCCGACGATCGTGGGCCGAACCAGCTGTACGTCTGGAACCAATGCAAGACCCCAGCCGGATCCGAGGGATCCGCCCGATGACTCGCGGTTCGCACCATCGGGTGGTCTGTCCGTCGTGCGGCCGATCCTTGCCGCAAGTCGCACACCAATGCCCGGACTGCCCCGACGCCCTGCCGCAAAGCGTGTATGAACGCCCTGCGTTTCAGCCGACCGACCGCTCGGACATCTTCCGATTCTCCGACTGGCTTCCGTGCACAGAGACACTCGACACACCCGTCGGCCCGGTCGCCTTTCGCAGTGAGGCGTTGGCCGACCGACTCGGGCTTGCACGCCTGACGATTGGCTTCAGCGGGTACGCCCCGGCAGTGGGTGCGACGAACCCGACGGCGTCGTTCAAGGACTTCGAGGCGCTCCCCACGCTGCTGTTGCTGCGGGAACACGGCGTGGAGTCGATCGTCCTCGCCTCGGCCGGCAACACGGCCCGCGCGTTCGCCCATGCCGGAACCCTCCTCGACTTCCCGGTATATCTCGTGGTCCCCGAAGCGATGTTGTATCGCGTCTGGATCCCTCTTCCAGCCTCGCCGTCCGTCCGCCTCATCGTCATCGACGGGTCGAAGGACTACTCGACGGCGATCCGCTGCGCCGCTCTCCTGTCGACGAACCTCTCGATTCATCCCGAAGGCGGCGCGCGTAACGTGGCTCGTCGCGACGGGATGGCGACCGCGATGCTCGAGTACGCGCGCGTGTACAAGGACATCCCGCGCCACTACGTACAGGCTGTCGGCAGCGGCACCGGGGCCATCGCCGCGTGGGAGGGGGCGAAACGGCTGATCGCGAGCGGCCAGTTCGATGGAGGCGCCCTCCCTCGGCTGCACCTTGCGCAGAACGCGCCGTTTGCGCCACTGCACGATGCATGGACGAATCACGTCCCGATCCGCCCCGAATACGATGTGGACGGGCAGCTTCGCCGCATCGCACCCATCGTGGCAGATGTTCTCGCCAATCGGAACCCACCGTACGCACTCGCGGGCGGCGTACGAGACGCCCTCGGGAGCTGTTCGGGATACACGTACGCGGTGACGAACGAAGAGATCGCAAGGGCCCAGCACCTGTTTCTCGCGTGCGTCAAGATTTCGGTCGGGCCCGAAGCCGGCGCCGCCCTGGCCGCGCTGCAGCAGGCCGTGGCCGCGGGACGTGTCCTCCCCGACGACTCCATTCTCCTGCACGTCACCGGGACCGGCGATGAGCTTCTCCGTCAGGACTACACCATCCACCCCGTGGAGCCGTGGCTTCGTCTTGCACCGTCCGACGTGTCGCCGGAGGGGATCAAACGGCTTCGCAATTGGTTCGCCGGGGCCTAGACGTCGCAAGCCACCCGTCCGTCCACCCGCGGACCCACTTCCTTGCGCATCGCAGCTTGGTGAAGCAGAATGCGACTACCTGATGAGGGGTATCCAATCGATGACGCAATCCCTACCGACTTCGATGACGACGTTTTGGCGCAGACTCGCCGTCACTCGGAGCAGCGGCGGCACAGCGGCCGTCGCGAGAGAGATCTTCCGACACCTGATCACGCTTCCGACGTGGAGCTGGCGAGCGGCGCGGGCCCACAACCTCAACCCGTGGGTATTCATCGCCATGTCGATCCTCGGTTGGGTCGTTCACTCGCTCGTCTACCTACCCTGTTGCCAGGGATCCGAGTGGCAGCTGGCGCTTCTGATTGCGCTTCGCGTGATGGCACTGGTCGTGCCTTGCTACATCCTGCTCAAGGGCCGCGGCCTGGCGCGGGCGTTCAGCACGTCGATGGTCGTCATGTTCGCTCTGAACACGTCGTGGCACGTCTGCTACTACGTGTACCTCTAGCCCTCGCGGTCGGCATCGTCCCCTGCAAGCGGAGCCGGTCACGAGGCTCACTTGACCGAGCTTGCCCCGGTCAGTCGTCCCACATGTGTCGAATCTGATCCTGGATGTCGCTGTCGCCGACCGGGTCGCGCGGCACGTCGAAGTCGCCGGGCTGCACCAGGTTCAGCTGGTCGACGCTCTTGAGCACGTCCGGCGTGAAGAAGCGGCAGAGCTGGGCGTACGTGTGGTTCCCGGTGATTGCGTACCACTTGTAGTAGTAGCGCAGCGGCCATGTGACGTAGAGGAAGTTCTTCGCGCGCGTCAACGCGACGTACGTCAACCGCAGTTCCTCTTCCACTTCTTCCTCCCGTCCGGCGGCCATGTCCGAGGGGAGAAATCCGTCGGCGGCGTGGATGACGTAGACAACGTCCCACTCGCACCCTTTGGCCGAGTGGATCGTGGAAAGAACGAGCCAATCCTCGTCCTTCATCGGCGGCCCCGCCAAATCGCTGGTCGAAGACGGGGGATCGAGCTGCAGGTCGACGAGGAACTGCCTTCGCGACGTGTACCCCGTCGCGATCTGTTCCAAGCTCACCAGATCGCGCATGCGTACACCCGGGTTCTCGTACGTTCGCGTCAGGATCGGATCGTAGTACTTGCGAATCCGTTCGACCTGCACGGCCGGATTCCTCACCCCCATCGGGACGATCTGGTCGAGAAGCGACGCCAGTCTCTCAACGTCCTCGCGCGCCGCCGGTGGCGCGGCGAACGAGCGGATCGAACGGGGGTCGGACTGATTGGCGGCCACGTGTTCGGTGATCCGGGCGGCCGTCGTCGGACCGATCCCGTCGAGCAACTGCAGGATGCGGAACCAGGCCATGTCGTCGCGCGGGTTCTCCACGACGCGAAGGAACGCGACCAGGTCCTTCACGTGTGCCGCTTCGAGGAACCGCAACCCTCCGTACTTGTGGTAGGGAATGTTGTGACGCGCAAGTTCGATTTCCAGAGAGTCCGACAGGTGACCGGCACGGAAGAGCACCGCCTGCTTCCGCAGGGCCACGCCTTGCTCATAGTGGGTCAACACGCGCTCGATGATGAACTCGTCCTGCTGAGCTTCATCCTTGCACGTGACCAGGCGCGGCAACTGGCCGATCGTTCGCTCCGACCACAGGTCCTTGGTGTACCGGTCCTTCGCGCGTGCAATCAGCCGGTTCGCCGTCTCGAGGATCGGTTGGACGGAACGGTAGTTCTGCTCAAGCGTGACGATCGTGGTGTCTGCGAACTGCTTCGGGAAGTCGAGGATGTTGCGAACGGTCGCACCGCGGAAGCGATAGATGCTCTGTGCATCGTCGCCGACAACCATGATGTTGTCGTTCGAACGGCGCATCCCGAGCAGAATGCCCGCTTGAAGAGCGTTCGTGTCCTGGTACTCATCGACAAGGATCGAATCGAACTGACCGCCGATCTGCTCCGCAAGGGCCTCGTCCCTCAGCAGCGTGTTCCAGTACAGAAGCAAGTCGTCGTAGTCGAGCACGTTTCGCTTTTGCTTCATCGAGACGTACCGTCTGAACATCTCGCGTAGCTCGTCACGCCACTCGGCGCACCACGGATACTCGTAGTCGACGACGGTGGTGATGTCTTCGCCGGAATTTACGCACCGGGAGTAGATCGCCAGGCACGTGTTCTTCCGTGGGAAGCGCTTGTCTTGTTTGTGCAATCCCATCTCGTGCCGGATGAGATTCATCAGGTCCTGCGCGTCGCCTTGATCCAGAACGGTGAAGTCCCGACGCAGGCCGGCCGCCTTCGCGTGGATCCGCAGCAACCGGTTCGCCGTGGAGTGGAACGTACCCCCCCACACCCGACCGGTGCCCTTCGCCCCTCGAGCAGCCACCGCGGACGCGCGGCGCAGCATCTCCTCCGCCGCCCGCCGCGTGAACGTCAGGAGCAGAATCCGCGTCGGATCCATCCCCTGGGCGATCAGATACGCCACCCGGTAGGCAAGCGTCTTCGTCTTCCCCGTTCCCGCGCCCGCAATCACCAACAGCGGCCCGTCACCGTGTGTAACGGCGGTCCGCTGCTGTTCGTTCAGCTCGTCCAGCCAGTCGTACGACGTGTCACCCAGGGGCATGCCTAACAATAGCCGATCGCGCCGCTCGGCGCGCATGGGTCGGACCCGGCTCCCGTCCGTAGGCTCCGATTGCCGGCTTCCGCAACCCGGTCACCGGGGCACAGTCGTTGTGGATACTGTATCGTTCCCTGATGTCCGTATAGGAGGTGTTCCTCCGTCCTATGGAGCGAAAGGAGATTCCCCGGATCGAGATGGACGATCTTGTCCCATGCGACGTCCTTCTGTGCGCCGGTCGCTCCTGGATTGCCCGCGAGATCGAACGGCTCGACGGCGGCCTGTACAGTCACGCCGTTCTGTACGCCGAGTCGGGCATCCACCAAGGCGCGGGCGTCCGGTACGTCGTGGACCCAACCCGGGACAACGCACACGGCGGCGTCGCGTTCGCCACCCTGGCGAACCTCTGGCACCGAGAGGTCGCCGCGCCCGCCGTCAAACATCGCGACAACCCACCGTACATCGACGTGTACCGATGCACGATGCCACTGACTGCAGAGACCCGCTCCACGATCCTTCGCAACGCAGAGCGGTTCGCCCGCGACAGAGACCGCTATGCGACCGGACCGCTGTCTCTCCTTGCGCTGTTCTTGCTGATGCGACGGGTGCGGCGGCGGGATGCTCGGCGGTTCCGCCACGCGATCGAGGAGCTGATCAAGCTTCTCAACACGAAGAGAACACCCCTCACGAGTTCGGAATTCATCTACCGCTGTTTCGCCGAGGCCGGCGTCAACCTCGGCCCGACCGTCCTGTCACTCGCCCACTGCGCGACCCGCTTCCACCCTCCGTCTTGTTGGCCGTCTCGCGATGTCCGTCCGAACCGGCGACCCACGGTGTGCCGACACGGAGCTCGCCTGACCGCCGGTCATCCGGCACCGCGCATAGAACCGTATCACAAGGCCCGCCTACCCCACGTGTCTCCCCCCCTGGAACGGCCTCTGCAGACGCCGTACCCTCTGCCCCGTGTCCAGCCAACAGACCTCCCCGATTCCCCAGGGCCGCCGCTATGCGAAACCGCTTGCCGGGTCCGGACTTCTCGTGGGAGCTTCACTCGGCGGCCTGTTGCTGTTCATCCAGCTGTACATGAAGTCGCTCGGCGCCTCGACGGTGCTGATCGGCCTGATCTCCAGTCTGAACGCAGCCGGAACGCTTATCGGCAGCCTGTTCTGGGGCGCCATAGCCGATCGCGTACGTCGCCGTCCGCTCCTTTTCATCACCGCCGCAGCGCTTTCGGCCGCGATCCTCGTGATGGTCGCACTGCCCCGAGTCGAAGTCGTCCTGGTCACGGCGTTCGTTCGGCTGTTCCTCTTCGCCGGATTCACGGCCGTGACCATCGCCATCGTCTCGGGGGCGAGCGCCCAATCGCGGCGGGGAAAGAACGTGTCCTACGTGTCGTCGGCGCGGGCGTTCGGGCTCGCCGTCGGCTCGATGACCGCCGGCTTCGTGCTCGAGTGGCTCGGCTTCCGGTTCGGGTTCCTGCTGATCGGCCTTCTCGCGGCCGTCGGCGCGCTGATCCTCCTCGGGCTCCCGCAGGAGCCTGCCCCGCGTCTCGGGCGACAGCGCGGTTCTCTGCAGATGATTCGCGCCGCCGGGCTCATCGACCTCTATGTCGCCACGATGCTCCGCCAGATGGCCGTATTCGGCACGTTCAGTCTGCTGTACATCTACATGGATACGCTCGCCATTCCGACCTGGCTGATGGGGATCGTCGGATCGTTCAACATGCTGACGCAGACCGGCGCGCTGCTCGTGTTCGGCCGCCTGGCCGACCGATTCGGTCGCCGCCGAATCTTCATGCTCGGCTTCGCGCTCTCCGTCGCGACGCCGTGCCTGTTCGTGCTCGTCCCGTCGGCCGTGGGGATGGCGCTCGGATATGTCTCCGTCGGACTGTCCTTCAGCTCGCTGTACATCGGCTCGACGGCCTACATCGGGGACCGCGTTCCCCCGGAACGACAGGGGACGATGCTCGGCTTGTACGAGTCGTCACGCGGCCTCGGCGGCCTGTTCGGCCCGGTCCTTGCGGGGATCCTCGTTCCGACCGTCGGCTACACGGGGATGTTCCTTACGATGGCGGGGATTGCCCTTCTCGGCCTGCTTGTGATGACGATCGGATACCGACCCCGGCGCCTCACCGTCCGGTGAAACAACAGGGCGGCGTTCTGCCCCCGAAACGCCCGGCTTGATGATTCCGTTTAGCCGGCGTCACGACCTGGCCGAATCGCGTATGGCGATCTTGACCGTTGAATGAGTCACCCGTTCGTGATCGGCCAGGGGGTGACGTCGGCGGTACGATGTTGCTCCATACGGATTCCCCCTTCCTACGATTCATCGTGCCTCTCCCGAGGGAGACCCACTAGCAGTATAGGCAGAAGCGTGCGGTTGACAAGAGCCGCCCTGCCGCGATTGTGGAATCCCGTCCTTGCGCGTAGAGTCAGGGGACGACGATCCGCATACATAAGGGAGGAATCGAATGCACATCGTTTCGCTGCTGGCCAGCCCGCACCACGACGGCAACACGGCGACCGTCCTCGGCTGGGTCGAGGACTCACTCCGAAACCACGGACACCAGACGACGCGGATTCACCTCGCGGACAAGACGATCGCCCCCTGCCGTGGCTGCTATGCCTGCGCCGAGTCCCCGGACGAACCCGGATGCATCATCCAAGACGATGCGGCTCCGGTGTTCGAGCAGATGGTCGCCGCGGACGCGATCCTGTTCGCCACCCCGCTCTACATGTGGAGTGTCGCCGCCTCGCTGAAGCTCCTGATCGACCGAAGCCTCTGTCTCGCACGCGGCTACGCCACGCCCGACCATCGATCGTTCGTCGAGGGAAAGCCGGGCTGCCTTCTCGTCACGTGTGCATCCGGGATCGAGAACAACGCCGACGCCGTCCAACTCAGCTTCCCGCGCTTCACCGACTACCTGAAGCTCGTCAACAAGGGTGTGTTCGTGTTTCCACACTGCACCACGCCGGACAGGCTACCGAACACACACGGGAAGAAGGCCCACGAGATCTCGTACTGCCTCGCCCAATGCTAGGCCGTGAGTCCGGGAACGTCATGTCGCACCGTCCCATCGAGTGGTATGAGGAAACCGAGTGGCTGCACCGCGCGCTGGCGGCAGACGGCGCGTTTCTCGTCGTCAACAAGCCCTCCGGTGCGCCAAACCCGATGACCATCGGCTGGGGACTGGTGGGGATCGGCTGGGGCGTTCCGCTATTCGTCGCCCTCGTTCGCAGAGACCGCTACACCTACGAGTGTGTTCAGGATGCGTCATCGTTCGTCGTCAGCGTACCCGAACCCGGCGAGCTGAAGCACGCGCTTCACGTGTGCGGCACGATGTCGGGCCGCGATTCCGACAAGCCCGCGGCCGCCGAACTCACGATGCTCCCCGCCCAGTCGGTGGACACGCCGGTCGTCGCGGAGTGCCGCCTGCACTACGAGTGCGAGATCGTCGTTCGCACGCAGCAACAGCGGTCGGATTTCGCCTCCAGGCGGATCCTCGAGACCGTGTATGCACACGGGGACAACCACCACCAGGCGGTGTTCGGCCGCATCATCGCCGCCTACGTCACCCCCTCGCCGGACGGGACAGGAGGCTAGCCCGATGAACATCGCCGTGATCGGACCGTGCGGCTCCGTCGGACGCCAGATCGTCCAGCAGGTCGTCGTCGAGCGTCTGCTGCAATGCGACCAGCGCCTCACACTCGTGGCCAACGCCGACGGGTCCAGCGCGGCCAGCGTGTACGGGCTCGCGTCGGACCTGCACGATGCC
>Ga0272442_10003608_pt1 | contig 21664 bp, 16 predicted proteins | sample SSMForm2O_FD_200262 | JGI IMG/M metagenome (GOLD analysis project Ga0272442, IMG submission 200262) | Marine sediment archaeal communities from Little Sippewissett salt marsh, Falmouth, MA, United States - SSM-Form-2O | ecosystem: Environmental > Aquatic > Marine > Wetlands > Sediment ... | reverse complement strand
TTCGAGAGCGTTGACGATGCCCGGGCCAGCGGTTTCGATGTGGCTGTTGACGCTGAGGGGCGCGTATGCGTCCTTGACACAATCGAGAACACCGTTCGAGTGTTCGCGCAGACGGAAGGATAAGGCGGAGTTAATTGCATGTTGCCTGAGCGAAGCAGACGGGAGATATTCGTCGGGGCGTTTCGATACGCAGCGCTGGCCGGCGTCACGGCGGTGGGGGCGCTTGCCCTTGTCAAGCGGCGGCGCCTCGAAAGAGACGGCGTATGCATCAACAACGGTATGTGTCAGGGCTGCGGGGTTCTTGCGGATTGCGGGCTGCCCCAGGCGCTGTATACAAAAGGACACACTGAAGAAAGGTGACAATGGCCGATCGAAGTGATGACGTCACACGCCGCCGGCTCCTGAGGGACGGGCTGTGGGGGGCGTGCCTTGCGGGCGTGGGGGGCGTTGTGGGTTTTGCAGCGCAGAAAGGTCGCAAGACCGATCTGCTGTGGCAAATCGATCCCTACAAGTGCATCGCGTGTGGCAACTGCGCCACGCACTGCGTTCTGGAAGATTCCGCTGTTAAGTGCATGCACGTTCACGCGATCTGCGGGTACTGCCGAATTTGCTTTGGCTTCTTCGATCCCGAACCGTTCGAACTGACCGAAGGGGCGGAGAATCAGATCTGTCCGACGGGGGCGATCGAGCGCAAGTTCGTGGAAGATCCATACTATGAGTACAACATTGACGAGTCCCTGTGCAATGGTTGCGGCAAGTGTGTCAAGACCTGCAATGCATTCGGCAATGGGTCTTTGTTCTTGCAGGTGCAGCACGACCGCTGTGTGAACTGCAATCAGTGCGCGATAGCGGCGGCCTGCCCTTCGCAGGCCTTCCAGCGCGTCCCTGCCGACAACCCTTACCTGCTCAAGAGTGTGGATCACGCCTAATGCTGCATGTTCGTGAGATATTTGTCGTTCTGGTCGCCATGCTGGCTTTGAGTGTGGTGGCGTCGGGTTTGGAGCGTTTTCCCCCGCCGGAGTTTGAGACGGACTATGTTCGGCCGACTACGACGGTCCCACATCCTCGACAAGATGTCTGGGAGTACATCGACGCCGGCGTGTTGCTTGCGGCTCTCGGTCTGGCTGCCTATCTGGTCCTGCGCCGGCGCAGCCGCAATGCGACTTTCGTGTTGATGGTGTTTTCGTTGGCCTATTTCGGGTTCTTTCGCAAGGGTTGCGTCTGTTCCATTGGCGCCATTCAGAACATCGCTCTGACCGCGTTCGACCCGAGTTATGCGGTTCCGATCACGGTGGTGATCTTTTTCGCGTTGCCGTTGGTGTTTACGTTGTTCTTCGGGCGGGTATTCTGCGGCGCCGTTTGTCCGTTGGGGGCGATCCAGGACGCCGTGCTGATTCACCCTGTCAAGGTTCCGCGCTGGCTGGAGAACGGGCTGCGTTCGATCGCTTATCTGTATCTCGGCGCCGGTGTGCTGCTGGCGGCGACGGGGTGCATGTTCATCATCTGTCGATACGATCCGTTCGTCGGGTTCTTCCGGCTGGGGGCCAACTGGAATCTCCTGGTTCTCGGGGGGTGCCTGTTGTTGATCGGATTGTTCGTGGGCCGGCCTTATTGCCGCTTTCTGTGTCCGTACGGTGTGATACTCAGGCAGTTTTCGCGTCTTTCCAGGTGGCGCGTGAGCATTACGCCGACGGAGTGTATTCAGTGCCGGCTGTGCGAGGATGCGTGTCCCTTCGGCGCGATTCGCAAGCCTACGGAGAAATGGCCTGCCAGTGAGTACAAGGTCGCCAAGCGCAGGCTAACCTGCCTGCTCGTCTTGTTGCCCATTCTGGTCGGTGCGGGGGGCTGGGCTGGACACGAACTGAGGCCGTGGCTGGCGCAGGCGCATCCGCAAGTGCGCCTGGCTCAACGGATCTATCTGGAAGAGAACGACCCGGCCGCGGGGACAACGGATGCCAGCGATGCTTTCCGGGCGACCGGGCGACCTAATGCGGAACTCTACGCGGAAGCGGCGCAGATTCGTGGCAGGTTCGCCATCGGCGGTGCGCTTCTGGGCGGCTTCATCGGCTTGGTGATCGGAGGCAAGCTCTTGTCACTCTCGGTGAAGCGCCGGCGGACGGACTACGAGGCGGACCCGGCCAGTTGTGTGGCGTGCGGGCGGTGCTACGCGTATTGCCCGAAGGAGCACGAGCGATTGACACAGAAGAAAACGACGGCGGTGGCGCACGGATGACGGATACAGTGAAAGAAACCTCGAATAGCGGAACGGGCGTTGCATGCCGGACGGCCAGTATGACGGCGAAGGTGGCAGGGTTCTTCTCGATCGTGTTCCTGGGTCTTCTCGTGGCGAACTTCATCGGCACCAGTGTGATCGGGCTGCGGCGCGAGAACCAGCTCACGGAGATGAAGATCCAACTCCAGGCGGAAGGGGGGAGTGAGGAGAAGCTCGCCGAGATTCGCGAGTTGGATGTGCAGATCAGGCACGACCGGCTCTGGCGGCTCGCCTTCGCCCGGAAGAGTAGCTTTGCACTTCTGGGTAGCGTCGTGCTGTTCGTGATTGCCGGCAAACTGGCGAGTGTCCTGGGTCAGCAGCCCCCCAGGCCGCAGCATGCTCCGGATGTCGGCGCCGAACAGATCGGAGAAGCGCGTCGATCGCGTTGGGGTGTCACGGCGGGGATGGTTGTTCTGGCTGCGACCATGGGGGCGGGCATCTACTTCGGTGGTCCACCGGACTTCGCCCAGGCGAAAGAGACGGGGCCATCATATGCGTCGATGGAGGAGAAACGCGAGCAGTGGCATCGCTTCCGCGGGCCCGGGGGAGGCGGCATCAGTGTCTTTGCCAACATCCCCATGCAGTGGGACGGCGAAACGGGCCAGGGTATCTTGTGGAAGACGCCTGTTCCGCTTCTCGGTCACAACTCGCCGGTTGTGTGGAAGGAGCGGATCTTTCTGTCCGGGGCGACGGAAGCGAAGCGTGAGGTCTATTGTTTCGACGCGACTTCGGGGAAACTGCTCTGGACGGGAGATGTACCAACCACGCCAGCGGTGGCGGAGGCCGAGATGGATGTCATGGAGGACACGGGCTACTCGGCTTCGACTTTGGCGACTGATGGGCGACGGGTCTATGCGATCTTCGTTACCGGTGATATTGCGGCCTTTGATTTCAACGGACGGAGGCTCTGGCACAAGAACCTGGGGATTCCCGACAGCGCCTACGGCTACGCTTCGTCGCTGGAGACGTATCAAGATCGCGTCATTATTCAATACGATCAGGGCGATGGCACGGAGGGCAAATCTCGTCTCTATGCATTGGATGGGCGTTCGGGGCAGGTCGTGTGGCAGACCCCTCGGGAGGAGGTTCCCAACTCCTGGACGTCACCGATCATTGTGGACGTGGAGGGTAAGCCTCAGTTGATCACGGTGACCGACCCGTGGACGCTGGGCTACAATCCTGAAGACGGAAAGGAGATTTGGCGGGCTGAATCTGTCACGGGCGACGTCGCGCCGTCACCAATCTACGCCGGCGGTCTGATCATGGCTGTCGAGCCGTACAGTCAGATGGTGGCCGTCAGGCCGACGGGGCAGGGCGACGTCACGGAGACGCATATCGCCTGGCGTATGGAGGAAGGGGCGCCGGACATTTGCTGCCCGGTGGGTAACGACAAGTACGTCTACCTGCTGGACGGCAGCGGGCTGCTGCTTTGCTGTGACGTAACGAACGGCGAGATTGTTTACGAACACGATCTCCGGGACAACTTCATGGCGTCACCGAGCATCGCGGCCGGCAAGCTCTTTCTCCTGAGTGAGGAGGGCGTGATGTATATTGCCGAGGTGGGACCTGAATACAAAGAAGTGGGGAAATGCGAGCTCGGCGAGAGGTGTCACGCATCACCTGCCTTCGTCGATGGGCGCATCTATATCCGGGGCACCGAACATTTGTACTGCATCGGACAGGCGACCTCGGAGGCGGCAAAATGATTGATCGAGCTTCTATGGAAGAACTGGACCTGACGTTTGTCGATCAGACGGTCGAGCAGATCGGCACGTGCAGCGAGAAGGTGCTGGCAATTCTGCAGGCGCTGCAGTCGCACTATGGCTATCTGCCGGAAGAAGCCCTGCGGCGGGTCTGCGAGCTAACGGAGATCACGCCCGCGGCGATTACCGGTGTCTCGACGTTCTACGACCAGTTTCGACATCGGCCTGCGGGCAGCCATATCATTCACGTTTGTGTAGGCACGGCCTGTCATGTCAAGGGGGCCGAGCAGGTCTACGAGGCGTTTCTGCGTCATCTGGATATTCCCGCAGGAGAAGATACCGACGCACAGAGGCTTTTCACCGTCGAGAAAATCGCCTGCCTGGGCTGCTGCACGTTGGCGCCGGCCGTGCAGATTGACGAGGTGACATATGGACATCTGACGCGTGAGTCTGTCCCGAAGGTTCTCAGTGATTTCCTCAAGCACGCGCAAACGAAGGCCCGCCGGCCTCGCGCGCGCCGTTTGCGTGCCTCGAAGGTGCCCCGTGGCGAATTGCGTGTGGGGTTGGGTTCGTGTTGTGTGGCACGTGGCAGTGGGCGGCTCAACGAGGCGCTGGAAAGGGCACTTGTTGAGACCGGAATTCGAGTTCCCGTCAAGCGCGTCGGGTGCGTGGGCATGTGTCACCAGACACCCTTGTTGGAAGTCGTTCTGCCCAGCGGCGAGACCTCCCTTTATGCGAGGGTGGAACCGGAGGATGCCAAACCAATCATTCTACGTCATTTCGGTCCGCGTGGTCCGCGCCGCAGACTGTCGACTAAGATCTCCGGGGCGCTCGATCACCTGCTGACCGATGAGCGGTCGGAGCCCGTGACGCGGTACTCGATCAACGTTCGAGACCGGGCGGTGTCCGACTTCCTGGGGCATCAGATCCACATTGCGACGGAGCACTGTGGCGTCATCGATCCCGTTGACATCGACGAGTATCTGGCAAACGATGGGTTCAGGGCACTGGAGCGATGCCTGAAGGATGTGGACACCGACGTGGTGATCGGAGAGATCGAGACCAGCGGGCTGCGCGGTCGAGGCGGGGCGGGGTATCCGACGCATTTGAAATGGTCCGCGGTCCGAGCCCAGGAGAACGATAGGAAGTACGTTGTCTGCAATGGTGACGAGGGCGATCCGGGCGCGTTCATGGACCGGATGCTGATGGAGTCGTACCCATACCGGATTCTGGAGGGGATGACGATCGCGGCGCGGTGTGTGGGCGCCCACGAGGGGTATCTCTACATTCGGGCCGAGTATCCGCTGGCGATCAAGCGCGTCACCGAGGCGATCGAGAAGTGCACCGAGCGTCGCTTGCTCGGCGACAGTATTATGGGCACGGATTTCTCGTTGCACCTTAAGATTGTCGCGGGGGCCGGGGCGTTTGTCTGCGGGGAGGAGACGGCGTTGATGGCCAGCATCGAGGGTCGTCGGGGTATGCCCAAGCTGCGGCCGCCTTACCCGGCGATCAAGGGGCTCTGGGGTCGGCCGACGTTGATCAACAATGTTGAGACGTACGCGTCCGTGCCGTGGATCGTGCGAAACGGCGGCGAAGCCTACGCGGGTATCGGCACGGAAAAGAGCAAGGGCACGAAGGTGTTCGCCTTGGCGGGCAAGATTGCTCGCGGCGGCCTGATCGAAGTTCCCATGGGGATCTCCATCCGGCAAATCATCGATGAGATCGGTGGCGGGATTGGTGGTGGCCTTAAGTTCAAGGCGGTGCAGGTGGGCGGTCCTTCCGGCGGTTGTATCCCGGCCGGGTCGGACAATCTGTCGGTCGATTATGAGTCGCTGACCGCGGCTGGGGCGATGATGGGGTCCGGCGGACTCGTCGTGCTGGACGAAACGGACTGCATGGTCGATATCGCCCGGTACTTCCTGCAATTCACACAGAACCAGTCTTGTGGCAAGTGCACGTTCTGCCGGGTGGGGACGAGGCGGATGCTTGATATCCTCGATCGGCTTTGTGCCGGCGAGGGCAAGACCTCCGATCTGGATGAGCTGGAACACCTGGCGCGGATGATCAAGAAGAGCAGCCTGTGCGCTCTTGGCGGGACGGCCCCGAATCCGGTGCTGTCTACGATGCGGTATTTCCGCGAGGAGTACGAGGCGCATATCGCGAAGCGCTGCCCTGCGGGCAAGTGCAAAGCACTGATCTCGTACTCGATCACCGATGCTTGTATCGGCTGCACGATCTGCGCGCAGCATTGCCCGACGGATGCGATCGCGATGAAGCCCTACGAGAAGCACGAAATCAATCCGGAGAAATGTGTGCGGTGTGGCACGTGCAAGAGCGTGTGTCCCGCTGATGCCGTTCGAGTTGAGTAGCTATGCCTAAGATTACGATAGACGGCCGTGAAGTGGACGTGGATGCCGGCGCGACGATCCTTGACGCTGCGGAGAAGCTGGGGATTGAGATCCCGACGATGTGCTATCTACGCGGTCATGAGCCGACAACGAGCTGCATGGTCTGTGTGGTGAAGATTGTCGGCGGGAACACGCTGGTGCCCGCGTGTGGGACGCTTGTCCGCGACGCTATGCAGATCGAGAACGACTGCGAAGAGGTCCGGGAAGCGCGGAAGGCGGCGCTGGAATTGCTACTCAGTGACCATGTGGGGGATTGCATGGGCCCGTGCATGATGGGATGCCCGGCGCACATGGATATTCCGCTGATGATCCGCCAGATTGCTGCGGGCCGGATGACTGATGCGATCGCAACGGTCAAACGTGACATTGCCCTGCCGGCCGTGCTAGGGCGGATCTGTCGGGCACCGTGCGAAAATGTCTGTCGTCGGGCTCAGCACGATCAAGCTGTCTCCGTTTGTCTGCTCAAGCGATATGTCGCGGACGTGGACCTGGCGGCCGATGAATCCTATCTGCCCAAGTGCGCTGAGCCGCGGGGCAAGCGCGTCGGTATCATCGGGGCCGGTCCGGCTGGCCTGGCGGCCGCTTACTATCTTCAGCGCGACGGCTTTGAGTGCGTGGTGGTCGACGAACACGACGAGGCCGGTGGCATGTTGCGGTACGGTGTACCAGAGGAGCAACTGCCTCGCGATGTCCTGACGAATGAGATTGCCCAGATCGAGAAGCTTGGCGTGCGTTTTCGGCTTGGCATCCGCGTCGGGACCTCCATATCGATGGAGGAGGTCTGCAAGCAATTTGATGCGGTGTTTGTTGCTGTGGGCGAACTGAAGGCGGGCGATGCCGAAGCGCTGCAGTTCGAGGAGTGCGAGAAGATCAAGGTGGACGGGGCGACGTATGCGACCGCGGTGCCTGGCGTCTTCGCCGGTGGCGATGCCGTTCGTATGCGGAAGATGGCTGTGCGTGCGGTGGCCGACGGAAAGGAGGCGGCGCAGTCGATTGCGCAGTATCTGATGGGGCAAGATGTTCTGGGGCCTGAGAAGCCTTTCAACAGCCGCATGGGCAAGCTCTCCGAGGGAGAAATGCCCGTCTTTCTGGAGTCCGCCAGTTCGGAGGTGCGGCAGGAGCCGTTCGGGGTGGCCACGGCGCTGACGGATGAGGAAGCGCGGATCGAGTCACTTCGCTGTCTGCACTGCGATTGCCGCAAACCCGATGCCTGTCTACTGCGTCAATATGCTCATGCCTTTGACGCGCGGCAAACGCGATACAAAGCGTCTCGACGGTTGTTCGTGCAGCAAACGCAGCATCCCGATGTGATCTACGAACCGGGCAAGTGCATCGATTGCGGCATCTGCATCGAAACGGCGTCCAAAGCAGGGGAGGCGTTGGGATTGACGTTCGTCGGTCGCGGGTTCGATGTGCGCGTAGCCGTGCCATTCGAGGCGACACTGGCCGAGGGCTTGCGCATAGCCGCTGCCGAGTGTGTCGCGGCCTGTCCCACCGGGGCGCTGGCCTTCAAAAACGGCGGCACGTCCGGAGCCGAGTAAGGGCCGCACGGGTCAGGTTATCGACGGAGGGTGCGTCCGTGTTTTCTCCGCGAAGCCTCGCGGGCTACTTCATGCTCAGGGCGATTGTGGCTACACGGCGACCGAGGTTGGTCGCGGTTGCCATGCCATAGGTGTCCTTGCTAACGCCGCCTTCGATTCCGCTCCAGACGGTGCCGCCGAAGCGTGCGCCTGGTCGGCCGTTACCCACCACGATCATCTCCTGGCAGAACAAAGAGGCCTGGACCGATTGGGCGGTGGCTTCCTGCCCCCCATTGCGAGACCCACCGACCGCGAGCACGCCGGCAACCTTGTTGCTCAAGGCCAGGTCGTTCTTGTAGAAGACGATGCAACGGTCGAGGAAGGCCTTGCAGAGCGAGCTCATGTTGCTGAAGTAAACTGGTGTGCCGATGATGATGCCGCGGACCTCGGGCGCGCTGAGCTTGGGGACCAGCGAGGGGAAGTCGTCCTTCTCGCCCGGTTCGAGCGGTATACCGGCGGCAAGATTGCCGTTTATCTTGAGGCCCGCCAGTTCGATCAGTTCGGTCTCGATCTTGGGGCTGACTTCCTTGGCGGCCTGGAGACAGACTCTCAACGACGCGGCGGTTGTCTTGCCTTGTCGCGGACTGCAGCAGACCGCGATGATCTTGCATCCGCCTTTCTGGCTTGGCGATTCAGCTCCATAGGACGCGGGGCTGGGACCGGTTACTATGGCGGTAGCGCCGGCGGCAACAGTGGTTCGGACGAGGTTTCGGCGGCTGATCGCTTGCATGGTTTGTCTCCTTATGAATCAAATGATGACTGTGCGAATACGTCTCTGACTCAGGACTGCGTGACCGCATGCTATCGTAGTTCTAAATGCGGATAGAGTAAAGGGTTAACCGGTATTAAACGAACTTGACATGGCCGAATCGTGTAGTACAACTGTCGTTGTCAGAAATCATCGTCCTTTAGGAGAGTCGGTATGAAAACGTACACGAGAACGAAGAAGCGAAATTTACGCCGCGTCCTTGTTTGTGCTATTCTGGGGGTTGTCTTGAGTGGTTCCGCGATCCACGCGGCGGACTGGCCCAACTACCGCGGGGCCAACTACGACGGGATTTCCAGCGAGACGGGATGGCAAAGCACGTGGCGGGAAGCTCCCGCGATCTCGTGGAAGGCATCACTGGGCTGGGGATTTGCCTCAATGGCGGTCAACAAAGGGCGCGTCTATGCGATGGGCAACGTCGACGACAACGACATCGTTTACTGCTTCGATGCTGATTCAGGCAAAGAGTTGTGGAAGCAGTCCTATTCGTGCCCGCTCTACAAGAAGAACCACGAAGGCGGCCCGGCGGCCACGCCCACGGTCGAGGGGGACGGTGTCTATGTCTTCAGCAAGAATGGCGACGCGCTGCGTCTCGACGCGAATACAGGCGAGGTCGTTTGGCACAAGAATCTCACAAAGGAACTCGATCTCGAGAATCTGACGTGGTACTTCTCCGGCTCCCCACTGGTCGTTGGCGATGTGGTCATCCTCAACGCGGGGACGGCTGGCGTCGGGCTCGACAAAGCCGACGGCCGGGTCGTCTGGCAGAACGGCAAAGGACCGGCTGGATATGCCACGCCTGTGCCGGCCACCATTGGAGGACAGAAGTGTGTCGTCCTGTTTACGCTTGACGAGGTTCTCGGCGTTGTGGCGGAAACCGGGAAGATTCTGTGGAGGCACACGTGGAAGACCAAATACGACGTGAATGCGGCCGATCCTATCCCGGTCGGTGACACGGTCTTCATCTCTTCGGGGTACAACAAGGGCTGCTGTCTCGTGAAGGTCAGCGGAGCCCAGTGTGAAGAGGTCTGGAACAACAAAAACATGCGCAATCACTTCAACTGTTCTGTCCTCTGGAAGGGACATCTCTACGGGTTCGACGAGAGCACGCTGGCTTGTCTTGACTTCAAGACGGGACAGAGCAAGTGGGCTCAGCGCGGTCTGGGCAAGGGAAGCCTGATGCTGGCCGATGGCAAGCTGGTCATCCTTAGTGAGAGGGGCAAGCTCGTAATTGCCGACGCGTCGCCGCAGGAGTTCAAGGAACTGGCGTCCGCTCAGATTCTCGAAGGTAAGTGCTGGACTGTCCCGGTGCTGGCCAACGGTCGAATCTACGCGCGTAACGCGGCTGGGGATCTGGTTTGCGTTGACGTTCGTAGCGGCAAATGATGGCGGCGACCGGCACCGGCTCGTTCCGGCTACGGTGATGTCTCATGTTGTGACTTTGCACCAGTTGGCATGCGCATGGCGGTCTTTCGGGGGTTGAACTGTGAAAGCTGCTGTCATTGACGAAAATGGCGAATTGGATGTCTTGAGGATCGAGGATATCCCGGAGCCCAAGCCAGGTCCCGACGAGGTGGTGCTGAAGGTTCTGGCGGCCGGCCTGAACCATCTGGATATCTGGGTGCGGAAGGGCCGGCCCGGCGTGCCGTTGAAGGGGCCGCACATACTGGGGTCTGATGCCGTCGGGACGGTGATCGAGGCAGGGGAGAACGTCCACGGGCCTAAGGTTGGTGACGAGGTCGTCATCGATCCCGGCGTGAGCTGTGGGTACTGTGAGTCCTGTGCCCGGGGTCAGCACAGCGAGTGCGCTTCCTTCGGCATCATGGGACTGAGTCGGCCTGGGACGTTTGCCGAGCGCGTGGCTGTTCCGGCCCGCAATGTGTATCCGAAGCCTTCGCATCTGAGTTATGGGGAGGCCGGCGTGCTATCGCTGGCCTGCGTGACGGCTTACCGCATGTTGATCACGCGGGCTCAGGCGAGAGCCGGTGAGAGCGTTCTGATTCACGGCATTGGCGGCGGCGCCGCTCTATATGCATTGCAGTTAGGCAAGCTGGCGGGCACGGAAGTGATCGTGACATCGTCCTCCGATGACAAGCTCGGCCGCGCCGCGAAATTGGGCGCCGATCATACGATCAACTACGCGCGCGAGGACGTTGCCGAACGCGTTCGGGATATCACCGGCGGTCGCGGAGTGGATATTGCGATCGACAGCGTGGGGGCGGCGACTTGGCCGATCGACCTCGCTGTTGTACGCAAGGGAGGCAGAATCGTTCTCTGCGGCGTGACGAGCGGGCCTGTAGCGGAGACCAACTTGCAGGCGATTTACTGGAATCAGTTGACCATTCTGGGCTCGACCATGGGTTCGGCCGAGGACTTCCGACGCATGATCCGAACCGTGGAGGCGAACACACTGAGGCCCGTGATGGATGAGGTTTTCCCTTTGGAGCGGGCCCGCGATGCTATGGCGAAAATGGAGGCCGGCAAGCAGTTTGGGAAGATTGGTTTGAGGTTGACACCGTAGATCGAGGGTGAAATCGCAGAACAATCGTCGCGTGACGGCATATAGATAGCTGGACGTTAACTCTGGACGAAATGATCTTGGGAAAGGAGTTTGCTATGGCTATGACAGCTTCCACCATGTTGCCGCTGCGGACAAAGGCGCCGCGTTTCTCGCTGCCGGACACGGCGGGACAGACCGTTTCTCTCTCGGATTTCGATGATACCGGTGTACTGCTGGTGGTCTTCATGTGCAATCACTGCCCCTTCGTCAAACACATCATCGATGACTTCGTTCAACTGGTGAAGGAATACCAGGGCAAGGGCGTGGCGGTTGTTGGCATTAACTCGAACGATGTGGACAACTATCCGGAAGACCGGCCCGAGCTGATGGCGAAGGAAGCACAGGAAAAGGGATTCACCTTCCCCTATCTGTACGACGCGACACAGGACGTCGCCAAGGCCTACCATGCAGCCTGTACGCCTGATTTCTACGTGTTTGACAAGGATCGCACACTGGCTTATCGCGGGCAGATGGACGACAGCCGCCCGGGTAACGGTGAGCCGATTACGGGGGCGGATTTGCGGGCAGCCCTGGATGCGGCGCTGGAAGGGCGGGAGATTCCAGGCGAACAGCGTCCCAGCATTGGCTGCAACATCAAGTGGAAGGCGGGCAATGAGCCCGACTACTTCGGGTAAGAGACGCTCCCCTAGCGGTGGCCTATGAGATGGACTGTGATCATGACGGTGTTTCTGTGTGCGCTGGTCTTCGCGTCAGCTTCCGCATGTCCGGCCGCCGAGGCGGTCCGTCAGCCCAGTGCCCCGCGCACGGTTGAGGATTACCTGCGGATCGCCGCTCTCGGCAATGCCGGTCTGAAGGCTGCGTTTGAGGAGTGGAAGGCGGCTCTCCACGAGATCCCTCAAGCCAAGGTCCTTCCCGATCCCCGCTTTACGTATGGCTACTTCATCGAGGAGGTCGAGACGCGCGTGGGGCCGCAGAGGCAACGGTTTGGCATCACGCAAGTCTTTCCTTGGTTTGGGACCCTTACGGCGCGGACGGATGTGGCTGCCGCGGCCGCGCAATCCGCGCAGAAGCGCTACGAAGCAAAGAAGCTGCGGCTTTTTCACGATGTCAAAGACGGCTTCTACGAGTACGTCTATCTGGCCGGCGCCATCGAGATCGCTCGCGAAAGCCTCGGACTCGTCAGGCACTTCGAGGAAGTGGCTCGAACCAAGTACATCACATCTGAGGCGAGTCACCCGGATGTCATCCGAGCGCAGATGGAGCTTGCGGTATTGGAGGACAAGCTAGTGGCTCTGGAAGCGATGAGGGGGCCCATCGTGGCTCGGCTCAACGCTGCCCTGAATCGACCGGCCGGTTCGCCTCTACCCTGGCCTGATCGGGGCTCGTATGAGGCGCCCACCGTGGAGCGGAGGCAAATCCTGGCGATTTTGGAGCGGCAGAATCCGCAGTTGCAGGCGATGGATTTCGATCTCGCCAGCGCGCGGAGCCGCGTGGCGTTGGCCAAGAAGAAGTTCTATCCTGATCTTGCTGTCGGCATCGACTGGATCGACACCGATGACGCCGCTGCCGCCGGCGTGCGCGACAGCGGCAAGGACCCGGTGATCCTGATGTTCAGCATGAATCTGCCCATCTGGCGCAAGAGCTATGGCGCGGCCGAGTTGCAGGCGCGGGCACGGGCGCGCCGGCTTGCCCATCAGAAGGACGACCTGGCCAACGATCTCGTGGCTCGGGCTGAGCGCATTCTGTACGATTTCGAGGACAGCGGGCGGAAGATCAGGCTGTATGGCGGTACTCTGGTCCCAAAGGCAGAGGAATTGCTTGGTGCCTCCGAGGCAGCCTATACGGCCGGAACCGTTGATTTCCTGGCTTTGCTTGACGCAGAACAGACCCTCCTGAGGTTCAGACTCCAGAACGAGCGGGCGTTGGCTGACCGCGAGCAGAAGCTGGCGGAACTCGAAATGCTGATCGGTACAGAGCTGGCCGCCGGCGAACCAGCCCCGCAACCAGGCTGATTGATACACCTCTCGCTACCTGCGCCGCAAGCTATAAATCCTGGCCAAAAAAGGGACTATCACGTGAACATTATTCCCATGGAAATAGTATGCATTGAGACTGAAAGGGTGGTCTGATGCAGCTTGGCAGGAACGTGATCGGAGTGGTCAGGCGAGTGGCCGTGGTGGTGCTTCTGGTGGCAGCGGGGGCCGTTGCGGGGTACCTGGTGTCTTCCGGCGGGCAGAGGGGGACTACAGTCGGCGCAGATGAGCACGCCGGACACGCGCACGAGAAATGGTACTGCTCAATGCATCCGCAGATTGTGCGCGACGGACCTGGTCTGTGTCCGCTTTGTGAGATGGATCTGATCCCCATGCCTCAAGATTCGGCGGCGCAGGCGAGCGAGAGGTGGTATTGCTCGATGCACCCGCAGATTGTGCGCGATGGGCCTGGACTGTGTCCGCTTTGCGAGATGGATCTGATTCCGATGCCGGCGGATATGGCTGCTGAGACGGCACCGAGAGAGTTGGCCGTGTCCGAGGCGGCGGCCAAGTTGATGGAGATCCAGACTTCGGCTGTCGAGAGGAAGCTGGTGATGCACGAGGTGAGGATGGTGGGCAAGGTCGCCTACGATGAGACGCGGGTCAAGTCCATCACGGCGTGGGTGCCCGGGCGGATCGACCGGCTGTACGTGGACTTCACCGGGACGCGGGTCGCTCAGGGAGACCACCTGGTCTATCTCTACAGCCCTGAACTGATCAGCGCCCAGGCCGAGTTGTTGCAGGCGGCCAAGGCGTCCGACGCCGCGAGCGGAGAGGTGTCGACCTATCTGAAGGCGTCCTCACAACGCACGCTCGATGCAACTCGGCAGAAGCTTCGTCTTTTGGGGCTGAGTGTCGAACAGGTTGAGGCCATCGAGGAGTCAGGCGAGCCGGTGACCCACCTGACGGTGCACTCTCCCATCGGCGGGGTAGTGATTGAGAAGATGGCGACCGAGGGCATGTACGTTTCGACCGGGACTCACATCTACACGGTGGCCGATCTGTCGCAGGTATGGGTCAAACTGGATGCATACGAGTCCGACCTGCCCTGGATTCAGTACGGCCAGGAGGTGACCTTCAGCACGGAGGCGTATCCAGGGGAGGTCTTCAAGGGCTGGATCAGTTTCAAGGACCCGTTTCTCGATCCGAAGACTCGGACTGTCAAGGTGCGCGTGAACGTGCCCAATGCGGACGGGCGGCTGAAGCCGGAAATGCTCGTGCGGGCGGTGGTCAAGGCACGCAGCGCTGGAAACGGCAAGGTGATGGACGCTGCCATGGCGGGCAAATGGATCTGCCCGATGCACCCCTCGATTGTGAAGGCCGAAGCGGGCAGTTGCGACATCTGCGAAATGGATCTGGTGACGACCGAATCGCTCGGCTATGTCAGGGCCGACGTCGCTGACCAGGCCCCGTTGGTGATTCCCGCCTCGGCACCGCTGATCACCGGCAAGCGCGCGGTCGTGTACGTTGAGAAGCCTCAAGCGGATCGCCCAACGTTCGAGGGACGAGAGGTTGTCCTTGGGCCGCGGGCCGGTGACTACTACGTTGTCAAGTCAGGGTTGGTTGAGGGTGAGCGGCTCGTTACGCACGGCAATTTCAAGATCGACTCGGCCCTACAGATTCAGGCCAAACCCAGCATGATGAATCCATCTGGGGCAGCGGCTCCGGCCAGCGGCCAGCACGGCGCTGAAGCTGGGCCGGCGACCCCAGTTCACAATCACTAGCGTGTAACAGAGAGACTCACTCGCATTCTCCAAAAAAGGAGCAGACGATGAATAACAAAAGAAGACACTTTGGGAAGGTCCTGGTTGTCGTTGGCGTGGCATTGGTGGCACTGGTTCTGGCCCCGGGCTGCAAGGATGAGCCTGCCGCACAGCAGCAGTCCACCCAAGCCCATGCGCATGACCACTCGGATGGTTCCGCGCATTCGCATGCGGAGGAGCAGGTGGTCGCGGCCGCTGAAGAGACGGCTGAGACCACCGCCGTGAAGGTGGCCGGCGCCGTTGAGCAGACCACGTGTCCCGTGATGGCGGGCAGTCCTATCAACAAGGCCCTGTTTGTCGAGTACGAGGGCAAGAAGGTCTACTTCTGCTGCAAAGGCTGCGAGGGTACGTTCCTGGCCGATCCCGCCCAATACGTTGCCAAGCTACCGCAGTTTAAGAAATAGCCGGTAGGGACAGACCCCGATGGAACCGCAACTACGGAACAGTAACCCCACGCCGGGTGGTCCTCTCGACCGGGTCATCTGGTTTTGTCTGGAAAACAAGCTGGTGGTGGGGTTACTGGTCGTGCTCGTGGTTGTCGGCGGCCTCATCATGGCGCCGTTCGATTGGCATCTGGGGGGGCTACCCCGGTTACCGGTCGCGGTGGACGCCATTCCGGATATCGGGGAGAACCAGCAGATCGTCTTCACCGAGTGGATGGGGCGGTCGCCTCAGGATGTGGAAGACCAGGTGACCTATCCGCTGACGGTTTCGCTGTTGGGGCTGCCCGGCGTCAAGACGGTTCGCAGCTACTCGTTCTTCGGCTTCTCCAGTATCTACGTGATCTTCCAGGAGGGGGTGGAGTTCTACTGGTCGCGTAGCCGGGTGCTGGAGAAGCTGAGCAGTCTGCCGGCCGGAACCCTTCCCGATGGCGTTCGCCCGGCGCTGGGACCCGACGCGACGGCGCTGGGGCAGGTCTTCTGGTACACGCTCGAAGGCCGCGACCCTGATGGCAAGCCTGCCGGCGGCTGGGATCTGGATGAACTGCGCAGCGTTCAGGACTGGTACGTCCGCTACGCCTTGCTCGGGGCCGAGGGTATCAGTGAGGTGGCTTCGGTTGGGGGGTTCACACGCGAGTACCAGATCGACGTGGACCCGGATGCGATGCGGGTCTACGGCGTGGGTCTGGACGAGATTGTCAAGGCAGTCCAGGCCTCAAACATCGACGTCGGGGCGCGAACGATCGAGATCAACAAGGTCGAATACGTCATTCGTGGCGTCGGTTTTGTCGAAGAGCTGTCGGACATCGAAAGAACGGTTGTCAAGGTCAACGACAACGTTCCGGTTTACGTCAAAGACATCGCGAATGTTTCCACGGGACCGGCCCTGCGTCGCGGCGCGCTGGATAAGAGCGGGGCCGAGGCGGTCGGCGGCGTCGTTGTCGTTCGCTACGGCTACAATCCCCTGGACGCCATCAAGAATGCCAAGGCGAAGATCGAGGAGATCGCACCGGGGCTCCCGAGCAAGACTCTCCCGGACGGTACCATCTCGAAGGTCACAATCGTCCCCTTCTATGACCGGACCGGTCTCATCTATGAAACACTTGGAACGCTCAACACGGCGCTGACGCAGGAAGTGCTCGTCACGATCATCGTTGTCCTGGTGATGGTGCTGCACCTGCGCAGTTCGGTGCTCATCAGTGCATTGCTGCCTCTGGCGATTCTGATGTGCTTCATGGCGATGAAGCTCTTCGGTGTCGATGCGAACATCGTCGCCCTGTCGGGTATTGCCATCGCCATCGGCACGATGGTCGACATGGGTATTGTCATCTGCGAGAACATCCTGAGGCGTCTCGACGAGGCGGGAGAAGGTGAGAACACGCTGGCCGTCGTTTACCGGGCGTCCTCGGAGGTCGGCGGTGCGGTGGTCACCGCGGTGGCGACGACTGTTGTCAGTTTCCTGCCGGTCTTCACGATGACGGGGGCCGAGGGCAAGCTGTTCAAGCCCCTGGCCTTCACGAAGACCTTCGCGCTAATCGCCTCGATCATTGTCGCGCTAACGATCATTCCGCCGGCGGCGCACATCCTGTTCGTGCGCCGGATGACTCTGGCCAGGGTCAAGCGCTACGTGCTAGGCACGCTGTTGCTCGCGTCAGCGGCTGTCGCGGGATTCTTTCTGGGTTGGTGGGTCGGCGTCGTCATTGCTGTGGCGGGACTGTATCACCTTGTTCACGATCGCTTGCCCAGTCGAGTCCGGCGTAGTGGACCGCTGTTGGCCAACGTCATGGCGGTGCTGCTCGTGGGGATCGTTTTGACGCGGGATTGGCTGCCCCTGGGGCCGGTGGAGGGGCTTGTTCGTAACTTCATCTTTGTTGCTCTGCTCATCGGTGGCCTGCTGCTGTTCTTCAAGCTCTTCCAGCACGTTTATCCCCACGTGCTCGGCTGGTGCCTGCAGCACAAGATAGCGTTCCTGAGTCTTCCGGTGCTTCTGCTGATCGTCGGTGGCATGGTCTGGCAGGGCTTCGCCAGGGTCTTCTTCTTTGTTCCTGAGGCTCTTCGCACCAGTCGTGCCTGGACCGCCGGGGCCAGGGCATTCCCAGGATTAGGCAAGGAATTCATGCCGGACCTGGATGAGGGGTCGTTTCTCTACATGCCGACGACGATGCCCCACGCCTCCATAGGTGAGGTGCTGGACGTACTGAAGAAGCAGGACATGGCGTTCCAGGCGATTCCCGAGATTGACTCGGTGGTGGGCAAACTCGGCCGGGTGGATTCACCGCTCGATCCGGCTCCGATCTCGATGATCGAGACGGTTATCAACTACAAAGCGGAGTACATTACTGACCAGAATGGGCATCGCGTGCGCTTCAAGTATGACGCGGCTCGGGGGCAATACGTGCGCGACAAAGAGGGCCGGCTCATTCCTGATTCGCGCGGCCGACCGTATCGTCAGTGGCGAGACCATATCCAGAGCCCCGATGATATCTGGGAGGAGATTGTCAAGGCGGGCGAAATCCCCGGCACGACCAGCGCGCCGAAGCTCCAGCCCATCGCGGCGCGACTCGTCATGTTGCAGAGCGGTATGCGTGCACCCATGGGCGTCAAGGTTCGTGGGCCCGACCTGGAGACTATCGAGAAGGTGGCGCTGGACATCGAGCGTCTGTTGAAGGAGGTGCCCGGTGTCGAGCCCGGCGCGGTCATTGCGGATCGAATCGTGGGCAAGCCCTACCTGGAGATCCACATCGATCGTGAGGCGACCGCGCGATATGGCATCAGCATTCAGCGGGTCCAGGACACGATCGAAGTGGCGATCGGTGGCAAGCGCATCACTACCACGGTTGAGGGGCGTGAGCGTTATGGCATTCGCATCCGTTACCTGCGCGAGTTGCGTGACCAGATCGAGACTATCGAGAGGATTCTGGTTCCTGCGCCCGACGGCGCCCAGATTCCCCTGATCCAACTGGCCGAGATTCGCTACGTCCGTGGGCCCCAGGCGATCAAGAGCGAGGACACGTTCCTGACCGGCTACGTGGTGTTTGACCGGAAGCCGGAGCATGCCGAAGTGGATGTCGTCGAGCAATGCCGGCGATATCTGCAGGAGAAGATCGAGGCGGGCCAGTTCGTGGTGCCCGAGGGAGTCAACTACGCCTTCGCCGGCACCTATGAGAACCAGATTCGTGCTCAGAAGACGCTGTTCGTGGTGGTTCCTCTGGCCCTCTTCGTCATCTTCATCATCCTGTATCTCCAATTCAGACGCGTCTCGACCACGATGCTGGTGTTCTCGGGCATCCTGGTCGCCTGGGCGGGGGGGTTCCTGATGATCTGGCTGTACGCCCGGCCCTGGTTCCTCAACTTCGACATCCTGGGCACGAACATGCGCGACTTGTTCGGGGTCCACCCGATCAACCTGAGCGTGGCAATCTGGGTTGGTTTTCTGGCGTTGTTCGGCATTGCCTCCGATGATGGCGTGGTGATGTGCACCTATCTGGAGCAGTCGTTTCGCGACAAGCCCAGGGGGACAGTCTCACAGGTTCGCGAGGCGGTCATTGCGGCCGGCTCCCGCCGCGTGCGGCCGTGCCTGATGACCACGGCCACCACTATTCTGGCCCTGATCCCCGTCCTGACGTCGACCGGCCGGGGCTCCGACATCATGGTTCCCATGGCCATTCCCTCCTTCGGTGGCATGACCATAGAGATTCTCACCATGCTCGTCGTACCCGTCCTCTACTCCTGGCTGCGGGAACTGAGGTTGCGCGCAGCCATGGGGTCCTCTCCGCGAGGACAGGGCGCATAGAAGACGCATGGGTGGGCGGGAGAAATGTCCGGAGCCTCGATGCGGTCAACCGCCCTTGTCTACAGAACGCAGGCCGCAAAACGGTTGGGGGTACGCTGTCCTCCGCGAGACGAAAGAAAAAATCGGGGCGACTGGACTTGAACCAGCGACCTCTTGACCCCCAGTCAAGCGCGCTACCAAACTGCGCCACGCCCCGATCGATCGCCGGTATTGTAGTGTGGCCTGCCGGGCCGAACAAGCGTTTTTTTTCCCGAAATCAGCGGTACTGAGGAACGTTGGAGTTGGCATTGGTCTGGTTCTTGAGACCAACGTGGTTAACGAATTTCAGCAAAAGGGGATGAAATGCCTTGACAGAGTTAGGCTTTCCTAACTATTGTGTAGAAATACGATAGCGAAGGATGGGCAAGAACGATGGTTTCTGCAAACGGATCAAAACTCAGTGCTTCTCTCGAGGACTACCTGGAGGCGATCTATAACCTCGCCAGCGAGTCTGAAGGGGCGCGAAGCAAAGATATTGCCGAAACGCTCGGCGTGGCCCGATCCTCGGTGACCGGGGCGCTCCAGACGCTGGGCGAAAAGGGGCTTGCCAATTATCGGCCCTACGGCTGCATCACGCTGACCAAGTCAGGCCGGGCTATCGCGGCCGAGGTCGTGCGCAAGCACAATGTTCTCAAGTCGTTCTTCGTCGACGTCCTTGGTGTAGACGAGGATACGGCCCAGCAGGCGGCCTGCAAAGCCGAACATGCGTTCGGACCGGAGATTATTGGCAGATTGCTGAGTTTCATCAAATACGTTACGGAGAGCGACAAGAACGGTCGCGACGTCGCCCATGAATTCCGGCAATTCCACAAGAAGCGGTCGACGGGCAGGACCCGCGCGGTGAAGTCATGATTGGTGATACTTCGATGCCAGAGAAGGAGATGCGATTGCTGTCGACAGCCAGGGCCGGCGAGAGCGTCCGCTTGGTTCGGATCGAGGCCGGACGCGGGCTGAACAACCGCCTTGCCTCCATGGGACTCGTGGCCAATACCGAGTTGAAGGTCGTCAGCAACGGTCACCCCGGGCCCTTTGTCCTCATCGTCAAGGATGCCAAGGTGGTTCTGGGTAGGGGCGTCGCGCAGAAGATAGTGATACTGTAAGGCAGATGGCGATAGTCGTTTTTTTTATCAACAGAGTTGGGCGAGACTAACTTTTTGCGGTTCAGGCACCGGCACAGGCGGCAAATTCATGAAGCAGATTACGGTGGCATTGGCGGGCAATCCCAACAGCGGCAAGAGCAGTATCTTCAACATGCTCACCGGTGCCCGCCAGCACGTGGGCAACTACCCCGGTGTGACGGTAGAGAAGAAAGAGGGTGTCTGCACGCACGGCGATACGCAGATGACAATTGTCGACCTGCCGGGGACTTACAGCTTGACCGCGTATTCGACCGAAGAACTGATCGCCCGCGAGTACATTCTAGACCAGATCCCCGACGTCGTCGTGGACGTCGTCGATGCCTCCAACCTGGAGCGCAATCTCTATCTGGCGACCCAGGTGATGGAGATGAACGTGCCGTTGGTGCTGGCCTTCAACATGAGTGACTTGGCCAAGCGGCGCGGACTGGAATTCGACCTGGAGCAGTTATCGAGGCTTCTGGAGGCGAGAATCGTCCCGACGGTTGGCAACAAGGGGCAGGGGTGGACGGCGCTTTCAGAGGCTATTGTTGCCACGGCGCGCGAGGCCAAGAAAGAGCGACGGCACAAGGTCCACTACGGCAGCGAGATCGAGGACGAATTGACAAACGTTCAAAAGGCGATCGATGGATCGGAGGAGCAACTGACGCACAAATACGGCTCGCGTTGGGTGGCCATCAAGCTCCTCGAACAGGATGACGATGTCATCGCCAAAGTTAAGCACCGTGAGACCCTGGAGGCCGTCGAGCGCAGCGTCGAGCATCTGCGGAGCATCTTCGGCGATGAGCCGGAAATCGTCATGGCAGACCGGCGCTACGGTTTCATCTCCGGCGCCTGCCAGGAGACGATCCGCAGTTCGGTGGAGCGCCGTCATGATATCAGCGACACCATTGATGCGGTGGTGACCAGCCGTATCCTGGGATTGCCGATATTCCTTTTGCTGATGTATGTCGTTTTCTTCCTGACGTTCAAGGTCGGCAGTTATCCGATGGGCTGGCTGGAGGGATTCTTCGGCTGGCTGGGGGGCGCGATTCATGGCGCATGGCCGGGTGATAGTGCCCTATGGTTGCGGTCTCTGATCGTTGATGGCATCATCGGTGGGGTCGGTGGCGTGCTCGTGTTCCTGCCGAACATACTGTTGCTGTTCATGGCGATTGCGCTGCTGGAGGACTCTGGATACATGGCGAGGGCGGCTTTCGTGATGGACCGG
>Ga0272442_10003607_pt1 | contig 21664 bp, 11 predicted proteins | sample SSMForm2O_FD_200262 | JGI IMG/M metagenome (GOLD analysis project Ga0272442, IMG submission 200262) | Marine sediment archaeal communities from Little Sippewissett salt marsh, Falmouth, MA, United States - SSM-Form-2O | ecosystem: Environmental > Aquatic > Marine > Wetlands > Sediment ... | reverse complement strand
GATATCGGTCTTGGCCAGAATCAACTGGAATGCAGAAATCAAAAAGAGCGGGAAAGCCACGCGAAGCCATTTTTCCATGGCCGGCTGAATGTGTGCCTGTGTCACGGCAGGGGGCAGGGTGCGTCTCAGCAAGCCCCAGCACAGGATAAGCACCACTGCGCTCGCGGCGGCGTTGATCAGTATGCCGCTCGAGGAGGACACGCCGCGGCCTGCGGCATGGACCAGGATCAGTATTGCTGCTGCGAGCAGCAGGGGATTGACGATTGTCGTAAGGGTCAGCGCACGCACGACTGCCTTGAACGCCCGCAGGAATGCGGCGGCGAGCTGAATCAGGGCTTTCACAGGGATCAGGATCAAGCCGGCCCAGAGTGTGATATACATTTCCGGCTCGATCCTGCCGCGGAAAGCAAGAAGGGCGGCTGCTCCGATCAGAGCGGTAAGAGCCGACTGCAGCAGGACCATCCGGCTGGCGCGGTTGATATAGCCTCTGACAAGGGCCCACCTGCCGCTGCTCGAGTATTCGGGAATGAACCGGACGGCTGCTGAATCGTAGCCCAGATTGATCAGCACGTAGATTACGTTCACCCAGCTCAGGACATAGATATAAATCCCATAGCTGACTGTTCCGAGGTAGCGCACCAGAAAAAGGTGGATGCCGAAAGCCAGCACCCTGCTTGCCGCATTGACCATGAACGACCCGCCGGCGCCCAGCAAAAGGGCTGCGCCGATACTGCCTGCGGATGAGTCATTCTGGAGATCGATGCCGAGCAGTCTTGTGCCGATGTCTCTTATCTGTTTCAACTTGCTGCCGATGAGGTTTGGATGAGCGAAATTCGATCGGTTCCGGATGAGATCAGTTTTCTTCAGGATGGATCGAAAAGATGGTGCTGATCCCGTAAGGCTCCAGATTGATATTCCATTCCAGCTTTCCGCGTTTCAGATCGAACAGGGCAACCGATGTCGGAGTGACAGAGAGATCTTTCAGCGCGTTGACCCCACCTTTGAGCCAGTTCAGGTTGGCGTTCCACCGGGTGTGGCGTAATCTGCTGAGACCTACCAGGACACGGTTCTTGTCCAGCACATGAAGCCCGCGGCACCACGTGGGTCTTTTCAACTGCCGCTGCAGCTTGATCACCTCGAGCACTTTCAGGCTGGCCGTGTCGGCTATCACGAGATGCCCGTCCACAGTGGTGAAATGAACCTTGCCGTCATGCACCTTGCCGTCATGCGGTTTTTCCACCGCGATATCGATACGCCTGCCGCTGCGGGTCAGGCTCACTGCATCTTTCTGCTCGCATCTGGTGACCCAGATTTCCTCTCCCAGGAGGAAAGTGAAATTGGGATGCGATTTGTGGGGTTTTGTGGTGGGCACCTTGCGGTAGTCCTCGTCACGGGAAAACCGGCTCCAGAGAGGCTCGTCCAGCACGTCCCATTCCCTCAGTATCCCGCCCCGGAGCGAGACCTCCTGTACCATGTCAAGGCCGGTGTTTACTACGAGCAGATTGCCTTCTGGAGTAGGCCGCACGTGGTGAATATCATTGAAACAGGGCAGTGAAAGATAGCCGAGAGGTTCGAATACCGGGAAGCTGTAGATCAATATTTCAGTCTGGGTACAGAGATATATTCTCCCCTGATCCACTGCGGCGACTTTGAAAAGAATCGACGGGTCATTATCAGGGCAGGCCACCGGCGGCGACACATATTCCAGGCAGATTTCAGCACCCCTTTTTTCCGTATCAACCCTGAGAACCACACCCTTGCGGAAACCGTGAAACTCTTCTTTTTCAACTGCGTCTTCTTTCTGCTGGCCGCCTACCACATAGATGATGCTCAAAAGCTGTCATCCCCCTGTCTGATTACACGAATGGCCAATTTTTACCGGATAGCATAAAGACAAGAACGATATTAATATAAAGAATCTTTACACCTGTGAAAACAATTCTCTGTCCGGGGCAGGCCGGGCTGGATCGTGGCTCTGTCGAACATTTTCTCTCTGGCAACTGTATTCAATTTGTTTTAAATTGATTCAGCCCGGATCAGCGATCGCATCTGCGGTTTTGTGAGGGATTCCAGGTTTTTTTCCAAATGGGTTATCAGGGGCAGTATGCCGTGTCCGGTCAGTTAGCCCGTCAAGCGGCAGTGGAGGATTTATGGATCGAGCCACGTTTTTAAAACTGTTAGGTACTATCTCACTCGGTGTTTCTCTGGGCGGCTGCGGCAGAGAGGAAGATCAACTGGACGGCGGCAAGCTTAAACTGGACTGGAGAAAGATAAGAGGTTCGTTTCTGGACAGAGCGCCGGTGGCAGCCTCCAGGGACCCGGCCCTGTTCTTTCACAACGACCTGTTCCGCTGTTTTTTCACCGCTGTGGAAAAGGGCGGACACCTCTGCCTGGACATGACCGAGAGCGCAGACCTGATCCAGTGGAGCGAACCGGTTCGTCTGACTACCTCGGAGCTGAACTTTTCCAGTCCGGGCAATGTTATCCGGGCCGGGGGGAAATGGGTTCTATGCGTGCAGAGCTACCCGATCCTGCCCGGTGAACGCTATGGCAGCGAGGAGAGTCGTCTCTGGCTCATGCAAAGCGACGACCTGGTGAACTGGCTTGATCCCGTGCCTATGAATCCGGAGGGCTGCCGGGGCACCTGGACACGCTCGCGCCGACAGATCGATCCCTGCCTTGTGATGCACAACGGCATGTACTGGTGTTTTTATAAGACCGCCGGCTGTCTCGGGGTGCTTGTTTCAGATGACCTGAAATCATGGGATGAAGCCCTGCCGGACCGGCCCGTTCTGAGCCGAGACCAGACACCGGACGGGGCTACTGTGGAGAACCCGTGTATAGTATGGGACAGGGGCGAGTTTATCCTTTTTTTTGCCCGTGTCGGGGAGGGGAGGGGTATCGGCGTGGCCAGGTCGCGCAATCTCATCGACTGGCGCGATATCCATTACCTGGACTTTCCGGACCTGTCCTGGGCGCCGGGAGGCCCGACCGCGGCAATGGTGCTCGACATGCGCGATATGTGCGGCAAGTGGCTGATGGCTTTTCACGGGGAGCGCTACGACAGCCCGGCAGCCCTTGGCCTGGCCTGGAGCGACGACCTGGAGAACTGGAAAATTAAAGCCTGAGCGGCTGGTGTTACCGAACCGATCCCGGGCCGTTTCGAACAGCTTAAAACCTTTCTCTCCCGCCCGGGCGATAAAACCATTCTGCGCGAGAGTTTCACCGCAGCTTGCCCGGGCGGGAAAACCCCGCTGGAATCTCCGTGTAATTCCGCCCCGTGCACATGTAAATTTTACCGGCGTGGCATGTATCGAATACTATCCCCAAAGATCCCCGTCTGACAGGCGCATCCTAGTTTCCTACAGCAAAAACAGCCTTGCCTGATCGTATTTGAAAAGCAAGCAGGCTGCCGGGGAAACATCAACTGCATGATAGAGGCGGTGTATCAGGGATGAGGTGCGCGAAACCAGATGGCAGATTTTGAACAGGAAAGAGGAAGAAAGGCGGGTAAGTAAAGAATCATTCCTGAGCTTGAAAATATCTATTGCGAAAGGTTCAGTGATCGGCCCTGTTCATTATTCAGATCTATCACGAGAGTGGCAATTTCCTGCCATTTTGCGAATTCAGCCTTAAGCGCTTCCATCTCTTTTCTTTTCGATTCCCATTGCCTGAGTTGGATTGAAAAGGAAAAGCCGTCGGTTCTGATGTAATTGTCCGCTCTTAAACGGCCCAGGAGTTGTGAGAACGCCGCCTGATTATTTACCAGTTCCTGGAGCTTTAAAGTAGGAAGGCACGGGATCCCGTTCACAAAGAATAACCTGTTCAGCTTGAGAGCGGTATACTCTGATGGAAAGGCGCACAGCAGCCTCTGGAAAGATTCATAGGTTTCTTCATCGAATAATTTGGGCAGGTATGTGTCCGGGGATACGGATTCATTTTCGTTGAGAATTATCATTATTTTTAAATCGTCTGTCAGCACTTTCACATCGCCCCAGATCCTGACCACAAAGACGAGCACCAGACCCGAGTACGTGGTTACAAAAATGGCGGCGGCTATTCCGTTCGGCACGAAGAAAAAATAACCGAGTCCGAGAACGAGGCCTTGAGCGCAAGGATAGGCTAGCAGTCCACCCGCAACGTTTAAGCCTATGTCCCGCCAGATTTTCCTGGTTGAAGTTATCACTTGGACAATTCCTTGGGATATAATCGGTTAGGAGTATTTTTGCCTGAGAAAACTTTCCTGTATTCTTGTTATTTTAAATTACTCCAATAATAATTTTTTGTCAATTAATTATTTAAAAAAAATAAAATTTTTTTAAAAAACTTGACATTTTCCGCGCAATCCATTCTCAATTAAGAGCAAGCCAGATCGTCGGAGGATTTAAAACTATTGCATCCAGGCCTTCGGAGGGGATTATATTCCTGACTGCGCAAATTATTTTTACAGCAATCCTGTGTAATTCTGAAAAGGAGCCGAGATGTCTGCTGAAAAAGCTCTGATTTACTTTGCAGTTGTCTTTTTTTGCCTCCTCGGGCCGGTGTGCTCGAAAAAATCGCAGCATTCCGATGTTGCGGATTTAGCGCTTTTGAACGGCAAAATAGTGACTGTCGACACAGATGAATCGATTGCTGAGGCAGTAGCTGTCAAGTTCGGGAGGATACTGGCTGTTGGAACCGCAGACGAGATTGAGGGCTTGATCGGCCACAACACGAGGACAATAGACTTGCAAGGCAGAACTGCGATCCCCGGGTTGATCGACTCGCATTGCCATATTACCGGCACGGCGATGAGCATGGTCGGGGTGCTCGATTTAAGCGAGGAGGCCGGTGTCAGGTCAATAGCTGATATACAGGGGAGAATTGCCGAAAAAGCAGCGACTGCCGGCAGGGGCGAATGGATAGTGGGTGTGCGTGAAGACGATTACAAGCTTGCGGAGAAACGCCACCCCACCAGGTGGGAGCTTGATAAGGCTTCTCCGGAGAACCCGGTAGTCATATCTACAGTCGGGGGGCATTTCTCTATCGCCAACAGCAAGGCCTTTGAACTGGCGCAGGTTACCGGGGAAACACCCGATCCGGTGGGGGGGATGTTTGATCGGGATCCTGAGACCGGAGCGCTCACAGGCGGGCTTCACGAGACAGCCAGGGCTGTTATCACGCGGGCTATGCCGCCCCGCCATGAGCTGACAGGGCAGGAGGCGGCAGCGGTGGTGAAAATGATGTTGGAGGAAAATGCCGGAGCAGGACTTACCTGTATCTACGATAATGCCGGCAGCCGGCAGCTCCGGGCGGTTCTCGAGCTGAAAGAAAAGGGCGAGCTGCCGATAAGGTTCAGGATTGACTTCGACATTGAGCATTTCCGGGAAATGGAAAGCCTCGGCCTGATCCATGAACCGTTCGGTGACAGTTGGGTCAGGATCTGCGGGGTGAAATTTTTCTTTGACGGGGCCATTTCTGCACGCACCGCGGCGCTCAGTGAGCCCTACCTCCATCGGGAAAATTTCTATGGAGTGATGGCCACCACCAGGGAACTCGCGCTCGAGACACTCCTGGAAGCCTATCAGGCAGGCTGCCGCATCTCTGCACATGCCAACGGAGATAAAGCTATCGGCATGTATCTCGACATAATGGAGGAGATTCAGAATAAATATCCCAGAGACGACCCGAGAAACCGGATTATCCACTGTACTGTGATCAACCCGGAGCTGGTGCAGAGAATAAAAAGGCTCGGCATGCTTCCTACCATTTTCGGGGCCTATCCGTATTACCACGGCGACAAGCTGATTCCGGCTTTCGGCGAGCAGCGCCTCGAGAGAATGTTCGCCGCGCGCTCGATGCTCGATGCCGGGATTATGGTCTCGGCCAATTCAGATCACGATGCCAGCCCGTTCCCGCCGCTGATGGGCATACACGCTTTAGTGAACAGGAAAACAAAATCCGGCAGGCCGATCGGGCAGCAGCAGAAAATTTCAGTGATGGAGGCGCTCAAGCTCTATACGATCAACGCCGCCTACCAGTCCTTTGACGAGGACCTGATCGGCTCGATAGAGCCGGGGAAGTGCGCCGACATTGTCGTTTTGGGAGAGGACATCCTCTCAGTAGCGCAGGAGAAAATCATGCACATTCCGGTCGATATAACGATCGTGGATGGGAAGGTGGTTTACCGGAGAGAGCAGAAGCCTTGAAACTGAAATCTCATAAGCAGAGGCTTTCGCTCGGACCGGATTACGCTTTCCTCCCCCGTTATCTGTCACGGTTTTTTCAGTCCCGCTGCTGAAGCCCGCGCGCTGATCTGTCCGCCCGTGTGTGCCGGTGCGTCGAACATCATTTTCACCAGATCGGGATAGCTTTTCAGCGCTTCCAGCGCCTGTTTCCATTCCGCGCCGTGTTTGGAGCGCAGTTGTTCGGCCCGGCCGAGGCAGATTGCGAAGTAAGCGGCCCTGGCCTTGTCCTGCTTTGATCCTCTCAAGCCGCTTTCGATCACTCCGCTCAACTGCTCTGCAAGTACCGGCTGGCGGTCCAGCGGCTCGGGCAAAGGCTCCACATTCGCCGGTTTCTGGACCTTGATCCGGTAAGCCTTTTCGCCTCCCACAGCTATCTCTTCTCCCCGGTTGGCAAGAATTACAGAACCGGCTACCTCCACCAGCCGGTCGCCGAAACCGGTGATAGTTTCATCCCCGGGCATGCCGTCCCGCGTGGTGTTGCGGTACACATCCCTGACAGGCCAGCCCTGTGACTCGATCCAGGCCAGCCCCTTGATCACGCCCACGACCGTGGCCGCAGTGGCCGCGTTGTTGTCAGCGTCCCAGCCGAAATTGAACGCGATCCTCAGGGTTTGCGCCAGGTCGCCGCCACCATAGAGCAGAGCGGCGATAGTGGATGCGCTGTTCAACTCGTAGCCGTTTCCATCCCGGGTTTCTTTGCCGTCCCTGTTGCCGAAGCGTGCGTATTTCTCCTTGATTTTCAGCCGTGCAGCACGCCAGTCGGCAGGGTTTTCCCGCTGCCAGGCCCGCACTTGGCTTACCAGTTCGTAATGCGCGCTTGCCGGGTCTATCGCTTCCAGGCCCGCATCGAGGATTTTATCGATATCGCTTTCGATAAAGGCTGTAGCGATTATTGTGGTGAAAAGCTGGGTTGCCTGGGCCGGCTCGCCGTCGATAGTCACATTGGTGAAATGCGTGCCGATCATCGCTGCGGTCTGCGGCATGCCCGGGGCGATCAGCCCGAAAGATTCACAGACGAACTGGCCCGAGATGTTGAAAACCGACCACGGGTTCAGCGCGATCCTTCCCGTGAGCGGGGGGTCGATTCCCAGATCCATCATCTTGCGCGCGTATGCGTTGGCGCACCAGATACTGCGGTTGATATGCGTTTTCCAGAGTGCGGAAATCCGCTCTGGAGCAATGAAAACCTCCCCGGTTTTCTGCATCTCGGTGATATAGACCCACTCGATGTCCGTGTCGTCATCGGTCCTCGCACCCTCGGCAAGTGCGGGAGTGTACTGCTCCACCGCCCCAGGCTCGCCGAAATACTTGAACTCGTGCGCCAGCCCGTCCATGTTGCCGATTATCTGGGCCAGCAGGCCGCCACGGATCTTGTCCTCCAGAGCGGCGGCGGAGATTTCAACATACTCCGGCGGTATCTCTATCTCCGGGAATTCCTCGATAGGAGCTTCTTCTTTGCTGCAGCTTTGATTGATCAGAAGCGTGAAAATCAAGAAGCATGCAAACAGTGTTTTTCGCATTTTAGCGCTCCCTCTAAGTTTGGAGATACTAAAATTAATGTATGCTAAAATTAAGATACCTCGAAAGAGATTTGTTCGTCTTCAGGCAACAACGTGTAATAAAGACAAAATTAAACACCAGAAATAGTATAAAAACTAATATATTATTTCCGGTCCGTTTTTCAGCGGAAGCAGCGGTACGATTAAAAAGACGTTACAACAATCTAAAGCTTCGAATCCGTCCGGACAAGCCGTATTAAAATGACTGCCGGAGATATAAGTATATCTGTGCGATCAGGCAATTTCAATCTTCGGCTGGCGAGAAAATTCTTGTAAGGCCTTATCGAGATAGTTAAACTTAAAAATTAGCGGCAAATTCTGCTAATGAAGAATATTTTTTACCAACTAGAGAATAATATCGCTGAATATCGTTCGTACCCGAAAGGAGGCTCGCAAATGAAAACCGGCTCAGGAGTGGTTTTTCGATTGAATGCTGTTATAACGGCAGTCCTGTTTTGTGGAGCTTTATCGGCCATTTCTCCGGCAGCCGGCCGGGCGGGAAGGATGCGGCCCGAGGCTGCGCTGAAAGCCAAGGAAAACCCCCAGCTCAGCCCTTATACAGGTTACACCAGGGCGCATTGGCTGGAGATCTGCGAAAAGCTTATCGCCGGGTTTTTGCCCTATTTCGATCCCGAGACCGGGCTGCCCGATCTTAAAGGCATGCCCGGGGAAACGGGCCACTTCAAACTTCAGCGGGAATTTATCGGGGGCAGGAAAGAGGCGTTCGAGCGCAGCATGATGCTGGTTGCCAGCTACAATGCGGCAACAGGCCTTGACAGGGTGCCCGGCTACAAAGGCTCGATCACCGCTCCCTATCTCAATGGTATAATCAAAGGAACCGACCCTCTTGACCCGGCCTGGTGGGGCGAGAGAGAGCTCTATGAGGCTTTCGGCACCAATATCGCCCTGGCAGTGCTACTGAGCCCGAAATTTTTCTGGGACCCATTGACCGAGCCGCAGAAAAAAAACCTCCTGGAATTTTTCAGGGTGCTGGCCCATACGACCGCCTATGACTGCAATCACTGGTATTTCCACCTGATGGCAGTGCCGGTTCTGGAGGCCGGGGCAGTGGAGTCCAACCGCGAATACCTGAGCATGATTTTCGACCGGCTGCTCAACTGGTACCGGGGCGACGGCTGGTTTATCGACGGCGGCAACTATACGTTCGACTACTACAATCTCTGGGGTTTTCAGCTTTATAACAACGCTCTCTGCTATTTCGACAGTAACTGGAACGATCTCTACGGGCAAAGGGTGAAACAGATAACCGCCCGTTTCCTGGAGACTTTCCCCTACCTGTACGGGCGGGATGGAGGGCCGATTCCCTGGGGGCGCTCTCTTACCTACCGTTTCGCCAGCCTCTCGGCCTTGGGCTGGGCAGTGCTCAACGGCACGAATACCCTCCCTGCAGGCCAGGCCAGAAGGATCGCCTCGGGCTGCCTGAAATATTTCTGGGAAAACGGCTGTCTGAGCGAAAACGGCCTTCTCGAACCGGGGTTCCACGGCCCCAACTCGGTGTTGGCGGAAAGCTATATCGACAGGGGCGCTCCCTACTGGGCCGCTCAGGGGATGATCTGTCTCGCCATCCCGGAGACAGACCCGTTCTGGCAGGAAGTGGAAAAGCCAATGCCGGCTGATGGAGCGGGCGGAAGGCTCGCGTTGCCCGGAGCCGAGATGGTGCTCAGGGTAAGCCCTGTTGACGGTGAGGCGAAAGCCTATATCATGGGCGAGCCGGTGGGACATGTGGGCCAGTGGCAGAGAGGGATCAAGTATTTCCAGCATTCATATTCGAGTTATCTCGGATGGTGCGCGCTCGGCGATAAGGGCCCGGACCTTGGCGCTGGCCGCACCGGGGTTTCCCATGACGGTGAAACCTGGTTCTACCGTACCAATCCCCGGCCCGTAAAAGTCGATCCCTTTCACTGCGTGAGCATCTACGACTTTTCTCTGAAAACGCCTGAAAAGGAGCTCGAGGATTTCGGCCAGTTGACAACTCATACCCTGATCGGCGAAAACGGCGAGGTGCATGTCTTCTGGCACAACAGCGCCAGGCCGGTGTACCTCTGGCTCGGCGGCTACGGTATCAGCGTGCCCCACGGCGAGCAAGCTGCCAGGTTCACGCATGACTCCGATCTTTTATCCATCCATGCAGACAGGTACCATTCGGTGATCAGGCTGCTCCAGGCGCCGGCCGGTGAGCTGAAAATAGAGCAGCTCGAGCCGCGCCAGGGCTGGAGCCACGCCCATCTGTTCGACGGTAAGGGGGCTTTCCCGTACTGGGTCAGCGGCTCTCCCGTGCCTCCTAACTCGGTTGTCGTGGCCTATGTCGCCGGCGCCCGCGACCGGGTTCCGGCAGTGCCGCAAATCGGCCTTCAGAGAGGCCCGGGCCTGCTTCGGGTCACTCTGGAAGGTGTCATTTACCAGATTGAAATTCCGTACTAGCCTGCCAGTTCGGCTAATGCGCGGAAAAGACATTTAACGCTTTGGCTGGATTTCTATTCGCCGGAAAAATGGGAGGCCACCATGCTGACCGTATCCTGCAAAGCATCTCGGATTATCCTTTTTCTTGTCGCGCTTTCAGCCTCGGCGGCCTGGGCTGCCGAACACCCGGGCCTTTACTTTTCCAGGGGCGAGCTTGGCTCGCTTCGCCGCCAGGCCAGGGGGGCAAAGGCCTTGCAGTTCTCCCGCCTCCAGCACTGGGCGGAAACCCACATTCAGGAGGCCCCCCCGGCGGATATCGGAGCTCAGGAGAGGCACCACGAGTCGTGTTTCTCGGTGATTACCAGCTTCGGGCTGCTGTTCCAGATCACGGGAGAGCGGAAATATCTGGATGCCGGTAAGCGCTGGATCGAGGCCCTGATCGACACGCCCAGTGACGGCCATGGGGAGTTTCACATGGGCACGTTTTCAGCCTCCCTGGCCCACGGCTACGACCTTTTTTACAACGGCCTCTCCCCCGATTTCAGGGCCAGGCTGAAAGAAAAGCTGATCGCAGTGCTCGAGGAGACCCGCTACGGCGCATCCCACACCTGGTGGGGTAGTATTTACACTCATCACGATTTCTGGATCCCCGTGGCTTTCATGGGAGTGGCCGCTGTTTGCCTGAAAGGGGAGTATGCAGGTGCGGATTCGATAGCGCAGTTTGCCGCTGATGAACTCGGCAAGGCAATGGCGCTGCTAGGGGATCAGGGCTACTGGCCCGAGGGCGTGGCAGACTGGGTCTACGGCATGGCGCCGTCGTTGATGTTTTTCGACTCGCTGAAACGCACCGGCGGGCCGGATTTCTATGAAAATCCCTGGATGCGGAACACTGCCCGCGCCAGGCTGGCTCACTGGCTGCCCGACGGGAGGTTCATGTATATCGGGGACAGCTTCCCCTCCGGACGCTACGGGGTTCTCGGCTCGGTGAGCGCGCATCTGTTGATGCGCCTTGCCGCGCGTTACCGCGACGGGCACGCCCAGTGGCTGGCGCTCCGGGAGGCTGAGATCGACTCTGTCGCCCCTCCGATCAACTTTTTGGAAAACCCATACTCCTACGCAACCGCAGCCGCGGTCACTGACAGGGAACGCCACGGCCTGGCCTGGCAGTTTCTCTGGTACGATCCTTCAGTGAAACCCGTTGAGCCGGACGAGCTGGCTGAGGACGCGTTCTATCCGAACTGGGAGACAGTTGTTTTCCGGGCCGGGTGGGGGGATGATGATCCGGTACTGGCTTTCACCGGCGGGCACCTTCTGGGAAGAACCGGCACGAAAGCCTGGAAAGCCGGCTACAGCGAGCTGCCCGGCGGGCTGGCCCATACCCATCAGAACGCGGGCGCGATCTACCTCTGGGCCGACGGCCGCTTTCCGATCATGCCACCTGCTTTCGGCGGGCGGGACGGCCGGTTCCACAGCACGGTGATGGTCAACGGGCACGGGCAGATGTTCGACGCCGATTTCAAAGGAGAAGTGAGTTCATTCGAATCCGGCGGCTTCTGGGCAATGGCGGCCATGGACCTGGCCCGAGCCTATCCGAAAGACGTATCCCTGGCCGGGTTTACCCGCACTCTTGTCTATCTCAAGCCGCGCACCATTCTCCTGCTCGATCGCCTTCACGGCGGCGGGGACAACTACCTTCGAAGGTACGAGTGGCTGCTTCACACCGACCCGGCCTCGGCAGAGTGGGTTTTCCAGGACAACTCGCTTACCGCTGTGCCGGTGGCTGACAATGGGGGCGGGCCTCTGCTGATCGGCAGGGTGTTCCCCTCCTATCGCTATTACTTCGAGCGCCAGTCCCTGGACCGGCCGGACGGCAAGCCGCTGAACCGTGCGCTGAGCGTGACTATTATCGGCAGGATGCCCTCGCGCGTGGAGATTGCCTCCATGCTTCACACGCCCGCAGCGGATGAGGATACAGGCTGGCTGCACCGGGTCGAGTGTGTCCGCAGAGCCGATGCCACGACCCTGATCGTGCCGGACGGACCGTATTTTGTGATCCCCACCGGGCCGAAAGGGAAACCGACCCGCAGCGTGGTTTTCGCCCGGGCAGACAGCGTTACTATTCCCGAGCAGGTCCCGGAGAATGGGCTGCTTCTGGTTGTCGGGCTTTCACCCGGCAGGAGATACAGCCTTGAATCGGAAGCTATGGCAGCCGGGGCGGGGCTGCGGCTGGTTCCTGACCCTGTTGGCGAGTACGTTGTTTCAGAATCGGGAAACCTTGTGCTGAGAGAAGGGCGTTAGAGCCTGTTCAAGCCGTTTGCACCTGGGCAGCGCATCTTAATATGGTCGGAAAGGAAAGACGGAAAAAATTAAACAGCCAGCATTATTCACAAATTGAATCAAATCCTGTAGGGGCGGACCCATGTGTCCGCCCGGCGTTTGAAGCTATTTACCAACGGCGGCAAGGCCGGGAAAGTTTTCCGGGCAGGTGCCGTTTGCAATCCCGGCCAGAAGCGAGACGGCATCAGCCACAGTGTAGGCTCCATCCCCGTTGCGGTCGAACAGCGGGTTGTCCGGCTCGCTGCGGCCTGCGAGCATGAGAGAGATTACATCCAGAACCGTAACCCTGCCGTCATTGTTGAAATCGCAGGAAGCGCTGAACACGGCTCCCTCGGGCCGTGGCCCGTAATGCGGAGGATCAGCGCCCAGCTCGTAAGCGCCCAGGTCCGGGCCTGACCCGCTGAAGTTGTTATTGATATTGGGAATGACAAACCCGGCATCCACAGCCGCCGAGCCAGGCCGCAGCCGGAGGTCGGCAGGTTCGCGCTCCGGGATCGCCGGGTTGGGGAACTCCACGCCCTGGCGGAAAACATTCATGTCCACCAGCACGGCGTGCTTTTCCGGAGTTTCGCTTCTGAGCACCTCGATACTATTAGTTTTAATAACGCCGATTTTGGCAAGAAACTCCGTTCCATGTGCTCCAACTCCGTCATAATCCAGGCTGGTAGTTGAGTCTGCATACGGGAACTCCACAGCGCGGCCCTCGCCGCTGTCGTATTCGCCGAAAGCACCCCCGCCCTCCCCGCCGATCGCCAGGTTATTCCTGAAATAGGCGTAAGAGGGGTTGTGGATCACCCGCAGCCCGTCACCAACCTTGACCACCGTGTTGTGCAGGACCACGTCCCCGTGGCTGTAGCGGGCAAGCTTGAACGGGCAGTCTATAATATTATACATTACGTTGCGGATGAAATACGTGGGCCCGCCGAGGCTGGGCTGTGAACTCAGAGCCATGAAACAGTTGGTCAGTCGGTTACGCATGATCCGGCAGTTGCCCATACAGAAATCCGCCTCGATCCCGTCATCAAGGCCCAGGTAAATATCGTTATTATAGATGTCGATACAGTACTGGTCGCTAACGTTGTCATCTTCCATGGTGGAGATACAGTCCCGGTAGCCGCTTACCCTGTTGTAGCAGATCACGTTTCCCGGGCCGGTGATCCGGATCCCCTCGCCCTCTTTGTTGCCGCTTGCCCCCATGTTCTCCCCTGCCCAGGTCAAGGTATAGGTTACCACGTTGTCGGCGATATAGCAGTTGGTGCATCCGAACGGCTCGGAGGCTACAATCCCGTAGATCGAGTTGACCGAGCAGCGCACCACCGCCACCTCTTCGGCGCCGAGCAGGTCGACTTTGCCGTTGACAGTGGCCCCCTCAAGGATCAAGTGCTTGCGGTTTCGCAGAGAAAAGCTGTTGAACGTGACAGCGCTGTCAGGGATGCTTCTGTCTGCCCTGATAACAATCGGCTTACCCGGCTCGCCATCATTGTAAGAAAAACCTGAACCGTAATGGCCCGGAGCCAGTACTATCACATCACCGGGCTGGGAGGCTGAGGCGACATCTTTATAAGTGTCGGGATCGGCATGCTTGACCACCGAGTCGGCAGAGGCACGGGGCACGGCTCTGGTTTTCACCGTGAGAGTGCGCTTATCCGAGCCGCCGTCCGGGTCGCTGAGCGTGATCTCGATCTCGTAGCTGGTGTCCGGCTGAAGGTCGAATATGCTGCCGGAGTGCTTGTTCTTCCAGGTGAAAATGGGGCTAGTGTCCTGGCTGCTGCCTGCCGGGATGCGCCGAAACGGCATACCCTCCCGCCAGCTGTTTTCACCCACCTTGCGGTATCGTACAGTAACCACGCCGTCCAGGTTGTCATCACCGGTGACCAACCATTCCACCGCAATGTTGGTGATTGTCGGGTAAGGGGCGGTTGCCAGGCCCGGCGTGGTGGCATTTCCGGCGAGCAGCAGCGAGGCGGGAGTGAGCAGACAGGTCGCTGCAATCATCAATCCGGCACGGAACAAAGTTTTCATATTCAGGCTGTACTCCATTCAAATATCCATTTCGAGATGAGGTCGGCAAATAATATAAAATTTAAAGTAATAGTGATTTTTCCGGCAGTGCAGCAGAGGGCGGGCGGGCATATTTTTTGCGGAAGCTGCATCGGTGAAAATAGCAATATATAAACTTTAGCAAAAAATATGCCCGCCCGCCCTCCTTTGCAGGACGCCGGCTTTTTACTTCAAGCCGGCAGTAAAACTACGAAGCCAGCCCACTCAGACGCCTCTCGCATTCCAGCATGGAGCGCACCGTATGGTAATTGATCTTCCAGGCGTGGCCCATGTAGTCCCAGATAACCTCGTTGTCCGGTCCGAGAAGGGGAAGCCATTCGCCCACCTGGTGGTTGATCATGTGGTCGAATACGAAACGGTGAACGTTGACATACGCCTCCCAGTATCGATCATCACCGAATGTCGAGACAGCATCGAGCATGGCAACCATTGTCTCTCCCTGCTGCCAGAACTCCTTGTTCTTTTCCCGGGCTTCCCCACGGTGCGGCCCCTCGCAGTATACTCCGCCGCGCTCCCGGTCGATTCCGTACTGAAGGCACTGATCGTAAAGTTTGCGCATTATACCGGTATACTTGGATCTCTCCAGATCGAGCACGTCGATTGAATGGTTCAGCAGCCAGGCAAACTCGACATTGTGTCCGAACGATGTGTTGTCCAGCGGTCTTCCCTGCGGATCGTCCGCTTCCCGGTCAGAGCCCCAGACATTCTTGAAAATAATCGCACGCTGCGGGGTGAAGTCAGCTCTGAACTGGGCGATACCAGTGCCGTGTTCCGGGTGCAGCATGCGGCTTAGGATAAGCTCGATTATCTCGCAAGTCCGGCGCCTGTGAATGCTCTGGCCGCTTGCCTGGTAAAGGTTGGTGAATGCCTCCATCAGGTGCATGTGAATATCCATCGACTTGCGGTCTCCGCCATAAGCTCTGGGCTTGCAATGCGACCAGTCCTGTTCGAAAAACTCGTAATAGCCCCCGAACAGGTTGTCCGCGGCCTTGACCTGAAGCAGGTCGAAAGCCCGGCTTGCCAGATCAAGGGCGGAGCTGTCATTCGCAGCCATTGCATATTCGCTGAAAGCGTAGATCACGAAGCTGTGGCCGTAGATAATCTTTTTGCGGTCAACCGGGGTTCCGTCCCGTTCGAGGATCCAGTACCAGCCGCCGTGAAGCTGATCGTAAAAATGTTCCTGGACGAACCGCACACCTCTGGTTGCCCTTTCGAGGAAAGCGCCGTCCGGGTCATAGCCTGCGCGGTTGATCGAAGCGAACGTGTAGATCATCCGGCAGTTGGCCAGCAGGTTTTTCCGGGTTTCTCCGGTCGGGTTGCCGTCCCGGTCGAAAAAGGAGAGAAACCCGCCGAATTCGGGGTCGTCTCCACGCTCTCCCCAGTATGGGAGCAGCTCGTCGTGAAGGTGCTTTTTGACCTCTGCGAGGCAGGAAGTATAGTCCCGTTTCATCGTCAAGTCCTCAAGATTATATAAATGCCGTTAAATTAGTGCTTCTTATTTCAGCCACTTTCCTTTCTGTCTGTAATAAGTATATTCGTGGCCGCCGCCGATAATCATCGTGGTCTCCTTGCCGTTGGTATAAATCGATCTGCCGCGCTCAGCTCTTGTGGCCATGAATGAGAAAGCGTCCGCGGCAGCTTTCAGGCAGCGTTTGCTGAGAGCCGGGTCGGCTGAATACTTGTGGCCGAACATCACGACATCGGCTATGCGATAAGTCCAGGGACCGTGGTTGCCTTCACCTCCTGCGGCCTGGCTCCAGGCAGAGTAAAAGCCTGCCCTTGGGCCGCCGGCCAGGAAGCGGCTGACAAAGTCGGCGTAGGCGGTCACGTAGTTTCGTCCAAGCTCGTAGGGTTTGCCGGTTTTTTCCTCCATCACCTCTGTCCAGCGTGCGGCTGCGTTAATACAGATAGCCGCGGTCCAGAACCCCGCCACTTTTTCCTCAGCCTTTTGGGACCGGCCCTCGGCGCTCATGTACCACTGTTTTTCCGGGGCCGTGCTCCGAAGGATTTTCTCTGCAGCCTCGCGGTACTTTTCGTCCCAGGTATGGAGATAGGCATCGGTGAGGATCTGAATATTGTTGCCGGCCTCGCGGCTGGTGTTGTCGATCTGGGCGAAAACGTCCTGGCTGACCTTGCGGTAGACCAGATCGGTCTGCTCGGTTGCCGATTCCAGCACGCGGCGGTTACCGGTGAGATAGTAGTAGCACATCTGGCCGCGGGTGTTGAAATGGCCTGACTCGGGGGATCCTCCTTCGCCCCAGGGCCAGCGGAGGGTACCGAACCAGTGAAGGCGGGGCCCGCCGCGGTGAGTCGCCAGACCCGCTTCAACCCCGTGCTGGGTGTGGGTGTACTTGCCCCCGTTGTAAACTCCCCTGGACTGGGGGTCTCCCACGGTGTGATAGACATCGATATCGCTTTCGTGGCGAAGGGCCGCCTCCGCCAGGTTCCACCACTTGCGGGTGAGATCGGGTGCGCCCTCGAGAGTACGCAGGCTCTGGAAAAGCATGCCGTAGCCGAAATCGTACTCGAGGTTGAAATGGCTTACCACCTGCCGGCCTGAGTTCGGGCCCCCGGTCTTGTCGGCCTCGTTTTTGGCCCAGGTGTCACCGAAATTGCGCCAGCCGTACTCGTCGATCTCCTCGATATCAGTGACCAGGTTTACCGGCATGGAAGTAAGCGCTGCCTGCTGGTAGCGCTCGTATGTGGAAAAACGCCTGGGATCGTAGGGCACAGCGTCATCGAAAAAGCCGCCGGCCAGATAGATCTGGACAGGCGCCCGCACGCAGAGCGGCTTGTGGAAAGAACTCATGGTCGTGGCCACCCGGTTTTCCCGGCGGTTGCTGCCCTGGGCGCCAGTATGGAAGAAAAAGGCCAGCTCGTGGGTTTTGATCTCCCCGCCCTGAAGCTCGTGCAGTGAAGGAAACTCCTCCGGCCAGAGCGCCGCCCGGACAGTGCCGTCAGGTGAAGCGGAAAGGGCCTTGGGGAAGTTCTGCCAGAAATGCCGCACTGCCACTGCCAGGCCGAACTGCCGGTCAGCAACGTGAAGCCAGGCATCCGGCCGGTTGACCTGATAAGGCTCTGCGTCATCAAGAAACGTGACGGCACCACGGAAACGCATGGGAATCTTCCCGAGGTGGTTCATGTGGTTGCGGTGGAACCAGTGCTCTCCGCCGGAGGACTCCTGGTAGATACCTCCTCCGGTGCCGGTCAGCACCACCCTGTCGAGAATCTCGTTGGAGCCGTCACCCACGGACATCTGGATCGGACCGTGGAAAAGAAGGCGGGTTGAAAGGGAAAAGTCCTCGAAAAAAACGTTTCCCGGGCGGCCGAGCACCCAGTGGCTGCCGGGCAGCGGCACGGTTGGATTATAGTTCTCCAGAGTGAAAAAGACCCGCACCAGGCCAGTTCCGGCATAGAAATGGAGCCTCGCGGTGTAGTGCAGAAAGCCCTCACTGTCCGTGTCGCCCAGCACGCCTTTCACCGCCACGCTGGCCCGCACCGGGCCTGAGGCTTCCAGCTTGAAACTTTCCACCTTGCCCAGGCGGCTGGAGATTTCTCTGCCGTGGCTGTCGATCAGCTTCACTCCCGGCTCCGGCGCAGCAGGAGTCACCCGCTCGGATTGGCTGAAAGTTCCGTCCCTGTCGTGGTCGAGCCAGATATCGCCGAACAGATCGAAAGCGTCTTGGTCCAGGCGGCAGCGCATTACCCCTGTTTCCACAGTCACTGCATCGCCGTTTTGTTCAACTCTCAGCTCGGGCGTTTTCTCTGGCCGGCTGCCCCTGTCTGAAAGAGTGTAGACCGCCTTGCCACCGGCAGGGCAATCCGCGAAAAAGTCGACCAGCACCCACTTGACAGAACCGTCGGGCCAGGTGGCCAGAGTCTCGAACTGGGCTGGCACGGCTGCACCGCCCGGCCCTCTGACACAGAGACCGGAAAGCTCTTTCACCGCTGCCCTGGGCAGCGGTATACCGGTTGAGACCGGCTCGGAGCGCCTGGCGTAGCCTTCGGCCTCCTCCACGTTCAGGGATATCTCAAGTGCAGCCGCCTGAGTGGGGAAGCTCGACAGGAGAGAGAAAGTCAGCAGCGTGGCGAGGAAAAGAGAGTTCAGAAAGCGCTTGGCCATGAATCCTCCAGAGGATGTTAAATAATGGATTGTTTTTTTCTACCGCTAAATTTCAGGAATAAAGCAGTGACAGGGGACACACATCCCCTGGCCCAGTGGCCCGGTTTAACCGGGCCTATGTATAAAATTAATATACTCTAGAACCTACCACTGCTGTGCGGGCAGGTTCTCGATATCCTCGAAAGCTCCAGGCACTCCATTGGCCGAACCGTAGAACACGCTGCCCCCGAAAGTTGTCAGGAAAAGCTTGCCCCGGTTGTTGGGATCCGGCACCGGGCGATGCCCCCACTTGAAATTGTAACCGCCCAGGCGCGACCAGGACTCTCCCCGGTCATCGCTGCGGAAAGCCGCACTGTTGAAAGTGTTGATATAGATCGTGTTCGGCTCGAACGGGTCGACTGCAGCAGCGTAGACATGCATGTCCTGGCTGAAAACCTGTTTCCAGCTGGCGCCGCCGTCCCCGGTGCGGTAGAGCCCGCCGCCGGTTTCGGCTCCTTTCACATTGAGCGGCCAGCAGCTGAGATACATCCTGGCCGGCTCTGTGGGATCGAACACCAGGTCGTTCGGCGCGGTGACAGACTCGGGAAGCTTGATCGGCTGCCAGCTTTCAGCCCCGTCGTCGCTGTAATAAAGCGCACCCGGAATCACTTCACGGCCCTCGATACTTCCTCTGGCAACGAGCAGGATCAGCCTTCCGCCGGGCAGAAGGACCATACGCCAGGCATTGAGATTGTCTTTCAGGCCCTTATTTTTAACCTCCCAGGTCTGGCCGCTGTCTGTAGTTTTCCAGACACCGTAGCCGAAATCGCAGACATAGAGGGTGCGTGAATCGACCGGGCTTTCAGGGTCGAGCAGGATATGGGTGCACACCGCTCCCAGGCGCATGCCCTTGCTGTATTCGCCCTCTGTCATCACGCCCTTGTACAGCAGTTCCCACCACCTGCCGCCGTCGCCGGACACGGAGACTCCGCCCTGCTGCCGGCCGTTGACCAGGTTGCCTGAGCGGAACATTTTCGGCCGCGGCAGATCGTGAACATTGGACCAGCAGGCCCACACGCGCCCTCTCACCGCCGGGTCGAACTCCAGCCAGTAGCAGGTGTTGCGCCACTGGCGGGGGATGCCCGTGATCGAGATGTGCCAGCTCTTGCCGCCGTCAAAGGTGTGGAAAAGCCCGATATCGGTGTAGGTGATGAAATAGTGGTTCCTGTCGAATGGGTCGAAATGGACTCCGTAAGTGGTGGTCACATCCAGACCGCGACTGGACGCAGAGCCGTCTGGGAAATCCTCGCTGATCACCTGCTGCCAGCTTGCTCCGCCGTCCCCGGTTTTATACGTACGCCCCGAATCCGTGGCGTAGCAGATATCCGGGTCGGTGGGGCAGACTCCCAGGTGGCTTGGGTTTCCGAACCAGCCGAGATATTTTTTCAGCCAGCCTCCGCTGAAATTTCGGGTCAGCACATCGCCCCCGGCCACGGTGATCGACCAGTTCCAGGTTTCGCCGCCGTTTTCGGTTTTGAAAATTCCCCTGTACGACTGGGGCTGGCCGTTTTCCATGACCCGGAACGGGCTGCAGGAGAGATAGACGACCTCCGGCTGTGTTTGACAAACAGCCAGGGCCCTGAAACCCGGCAGCCTGTCCCCGGCAGAGCCTTTCTCCACAAGGTCCCCGTTGACCTGGCGCCAGGTTCGGCCCAGATCGTCTGAGCGGTAGATTCCTCCGCGCAACTGCTCCCCCTGCCGGCTTATCCTGGAAAGCACGTAGATCACACCACTCCCGGCCCCCTTGCCCCCGTCCGCGGCCTGGATACCCGGCACAGGCAGGGAAAGCTCGGCCACGAGGCCGCGTTCGGCTGAGACCCGCACACAGGCGCGATCCGTGAGCACAGTGGCCTCTTCCGGCGTGCCCTCCCAGCTTCCCGGGAAAATGCCGATCACCCTGCTCCCTGGTATCTCGGCCAGCACTTTCCAGTTCGCTCCCCGGTCCGTGGAAACAAGCACCCTGCAGGGCTTGTTCGAGCGCCAGCTCGGAGAGAGGCCGATATAAATAATGTCGCTGTCGGCCGGGTTCACATGCACCTTGACAATCGAGCCGTCAGGCAAGCCGTCTTTGGTGATAAACCGCTGGCCGGCGTGGTCTCCGGTCATGGTCTCGGAGGTCACGTTCGCCGGGTCGGGGTAGATCAGGCGCCAGTGACGGCCCTTGTCCTCAGACCGGTAAAGGCCGGTGTTGGATGCATAGACAGTGGTCGGGCTGTTGGGGTCGAATTCGAAATCCTGAACCACTGTGCGAAGGTTGAACATCCGCCAGGATTCGCCGCCGTTTTCGGTCACATATGCCCCGGTCATGTCACAGCGCACGAAGACATGGTTCGGGTCCGCCGGGTTGATTGTCGGCTCGTACTGCGATCCCCCGCCGCCGGGGCCGATCACCTGCCAGCGCTCGGCCGCGGTAGTTTCCTGTTCTGAAAGTTCCTGCTGTTTTTCGCAGCCGAAAAGAGAAATCAGAAAGACAGAAAGGATCAGGGAAAGAACCGGGCAGCTACTCGATCGCGCTCTCATGATCGCCTCCCGGGCGGGAATAAAATAACCGGGGAATTCCCGCCCCTGGAAAATAGGTTGGTTGGTTTTAAAGCAGAAAAAGAATTAATACATAAATTAATATATAATTTTCGCCGTCAAAAACTTACTTCCCTATCAACTGAACCGAACAGGTCAGGCCGGACGGTCCGAACCCGGCAAACGCGCTTCGCCCACCGGATCGAGAACCTGTCTTCAGGCTCCTGCTCACAGCAGATTTTTTCTCACAAGCCAGTCGGAGCTGATCCGGGTCAGGGAGTCGATAAGGCTCCGGTTCGAAGGATGAATGTGTTCGGTATCCAGCCAGGCCAGTTCCCTGGGTGCGCTCGCTTTGTTGAAAAGGAGCCTCACACAGCGCT
>Ga0272442_10003605_pt1 | contig 21675 bp, 19 predicted proteins | sample SSMForm2O_FD_200262 | JGI IMG/M metagenome (GOLD analysis project Ga0272442, IMG submission 200262) | Marine sediment archaeal communities from Little Sippewissett salt marsh, Falmouth, MA, United States - SSM-Form-2O | ecosystem: Environmental > Aquatic > Marine > Wetlands > Sediment ... | reverse complement strand
TGGACCAAGCAGGACTCGAACCAAGCGAACGCGCGCCGATAGGCGCGGAAGCGAGACAGGAGGTCGAGCGCGAGTGAGCGAGGCGGCCCGAAGGGAATCGACACGAAGTCGACGACCAGAGGGCGAGCCTGCACCCTGCTAAACGTTATTCTATACTTTGTAAGGATATGTAGAAACTACCGGAAAACCGATGTTTCTTTCAATCATCATTTTTAGATGACATTACAGATGGATGCCTTTCTGTTGAGAGGTAGAAAGATACGTCGGTTTTCATATTTTAAACGGAAAAACAGTCTCTATTACTATGTTCAGCTCAGAAATCAAAATACAGGTAAGTATCTGCCACCGAGAAGCACACGGCAAAAGGAAGAGTCAGAGACACACCTGGTCATCAGTGAGTGGCTGAAACATGGGTTACCTGATGCTCCGACTGGCGGGAGAAAAGGTATCTCCGAGGTAATCAATCTGGATACCATCCTCACCTACATTACAGAGACACCTTTGTCCTTTGCAGATGTACATAAAATTGTTAAGCTTCTAAAAAAGAAAGAATCGATTGTATCCATTCAGGTGAAATGACAAAAAAGCGACTCTCTAAAGTTGGTAGATTTTCTATAACTATTCTGGGACTATGACAGCTCTGAATACGTGAGAGAAAAACATGCCTACGGCCATTCCATAGGACGTCGTCATTGCTATGAACAATCTCACAGGCTTAAACACTGGCATAGTTTTTTTACCGAGGAGATCCAGATCAAGGACCTTACCCGCACGCAGCCCTGCTTTATTTGGAATATATCCTCCTCAGTCCTCATTATGCTGAGTTCTGAACATAAATATTATTGCTAAATTAAAAGCTCTTGAAAATCCTTGCCTGAGAATATCCGGGAGCCTCAATATTCAAGTCAAGGAAATATCCGAAGGGTGTTTGTATTACTGAGTATCCGGCATTTTTCAGTCGTTCTTCAGCTCTGTTAAAAATCTCCACTGTGAGTGTCGGATCGGCTTTGCTTTCTGAAAGATGCGCAAACGAGTGGAGAACAATTTTTTTGGAGCTGTTTTTACCAGCTGCCCATTTAATATTTTTTATCAGCTTTGTAACGGTTCTGGATAAATCATCCTGATCATGTTCTTCGGCATGGATAAAGCAGACCAAATAGTCATTTACCGAAATACTCTCATCCTTTTCAGGGAATTCATCAAGAGTCTTTGCAGTAGTACGATAGCTGAAACTGTTGGTATAGATCATCAGTAATTTCATTTTAGTTCTCCTTATCAAGCAAATATATAACTTTAAGACATTTTATGCAAATTGTGCTTGAAAATAGGAATGGAAATAAAGGGCTGAGGTATTTCTATCGGTGCTTCTAGAAGGGTTTTATATAGATTTTCTATGATATTGAAAAGCAATTGAATTGCATGTGACCTTTTCCTATAAATTTAGTTCCAAAAGCATCAAAGTTGACAATGGCCCTGAGTTTCAAAAGCATTGGATTTCTGAGCTTATCAGAATGGAGTATAGCTGCAATTTCTAAGGCCTGGTAGATAAACTGATCTCTCCTCGTATTTCATACCATAGCAATTTTCAGTGTTCCTTTATTTGATCCTTATATTCCATGGGAGTCATTCCTCTGTGTAGCGAAGACCTGAAAAACGGCCTGAGAGGCTTCTCATGCGGTCAGAGGGCGATTTCAGAGCTATGGTAGCGTCTCTCTATTTAGGTCGAGAGCGGTTTGAATGCATCTATGGCCTTCTGTGTTCATAGTAGTTGCTTGTATTAAATTATTAATTTTACTCGTGAAAGTTAATGTACGTTTATTTTATTGATATTCAAAGAAATATCATGCGCTATAGGATTGTAATGCTATCATTGGTATCAGAATTCTTCACTTTCGAAAATCAAGAGTTGTGTTATAATTGTATTATGTAAAACAGATGATTGGAGAATGTATATGCCCCTTGATGAAGAAAAGCTACTAATACTTTATAAGGATTATCAGAATAATATTGAACACATTCGCGCTGAATATGGAGAGGAAGATGGGGTTATTACAGACGGATTGTGAATTGATGGTTATGTTAAAACATTTCATGAAGATAAAAAAAGTTATGTGCAATTTTTTGCTTATAGTATATAACTGAGTATAAGGGGTTTATGTGAAAGCAATAATGGAAATTGAAAAAAACGACATACAAGCAGTTAAAAAAATTATTCAGGATGAAAGTCATAATGGTTTTGTAAAGAATAGAATGGACATAATAAATAGACCTAAAACAACTAATGAAGATTTTTGGCATGCAATTATTATAGGTATTTTAACATCTCATCAAAAATCAGGACCAGATTCTCAAGTCGCAAAAATATTAAGTAAAAAACCATTTCAATTTTCAATTTCAATTCTATCTTCTGAAAAGCATGTCCAATCATACGTTTTAGGCGTTTTAAATTCATATAAAGTGATTAGATTTACCAACCGTATTTCAAAATTCGTTCATAGTAATTATTTCACCTTTATCCATGAAAAAGAACAAATAAATGAGATGATTAGTTCAATTGTTAATTCTACCGAGGACGATAGGGCTTTTTTTGAAAGAAAGTTTTGTTTATTTTTAATAGATAAATTCAAGGGTATTGGACCAAAACAAAGCAGAAATGTTATACAAGCTATTGGTTTATCAAAATACGAAATACCTATTGATAGTCGTTTTATTAAATGGATAAAGAGATTCATGAATTATGAGTTACCCTTGAATTCGATTTTATTATCAAGCGAAGACTATTATAGTTTAACTTTAGAAATAATACAGAAGATGTGTAAAAATGCAGATACGATACCTGCAATCTTTGATGCTTGCGTTTTTTCATCATTTGACAATAGTAAATGGGAAGAATATTTCAAAAATTATGAAAATCACACTGCTTTATAAGCAAAACGCAACACATAACAGCGAATATGCGGTTCAGGCTTCACCTTCACCCAAATTGGCCTCTGGCCAACTTCGCATATGCGCGGGACGTTAGACGAAAAGCTTCGAAAATTAGTAAAAAGGAAGTATTATGGTAGAAAGAAAAGAGATTTTAATTGGTCGCATTTATCCTGCAATTCAGAGCTGTGTTAGAAATCGATTTTTATTTTTATTAGGGATTTTTACTTTTTATAGCTTTATTTTAACTTCGACAAATAAAAATGTTATAGATAACTTTAACAAAATACAAAATTATGGAACGGTTTTATTTTTTTTGATAACATTATTTAACTTTCTAAATTACTTATTCAATAGTATTGAAGCGTTTAAAATTGAGGTTGAAGACAGGAAGATGTATTGTTGTGAAATTTTTGATAAGTTAAAAGTAGAAATTATATTTTTTGCTATAGTAGGCATTACTTTGGGCGTTGCGTTGAAAACTATCTGAGATGATTTTCTTCTCTCTTCGTCTAACAGCGCTTACGCGCTGAACCGTTACATCATTTTCATGGAGGCGATGTCATGGCTATTATAAAAAATTTACGAGGAAATAATAGGTTAATTTTCTTTGCTCTATTAACTTCGATTCTATTATTTTCATCGTGTAGTTTGTTCGTAAGGTATCCTGAGATGAAGATAGTGAATAAGTCTGATGGCCAGTTAATCAAATATGTTACACTTATTGGATATACTTTTAGTCATCTCACTATTTCTCCAGAGGAATCTCAAGTTTTCATTCTTGATAGTGGAATGCCGGGTGGATACCAGAATATCAATGTAAAAGTCGGATACGGAAATAGTTCGGTAACATGGTCTGTCAACAACAATTTCAATTTCAGCGAGGGGAGCACAACAAAGATTACCCTATATGGCAGCAGTGCTGAAGGACATCCAGATTATAACAATTATCGTATTGAATAGGCACAAAAAAATACTTGTAATTATGTTCTTATAATCTGAAGGGCTTATATAAGACTGGTTGATAGACGAGGGATCCGATGGGGGGAAATACCCTCCATAAACTCGCGAGAGTCATAGTAATATATGTGTTTTGTACTGTCTATACTAATAGGAGGATGGTGTACTTCCAAAAAACAGCGATTACCCGGCTCCGGCACGTAGGGCCTTCGCTTAAATTGCTCCCCGCGGTCGCAACTGCCAGTAATCTCGGAACGTTTTACGAATATTTGCTGAATGTATTTTATTATAATTATCAAAGGACATAGGAGATTAGCATGAGAAAAGCGATTATTGCATTGTTCTTGATTGCTTTGGTAGCAGGTGTTGCGGTAGCAGAAATAGATGCAAGCCTAATTCCGTCACAAAATGCAGAAGTACCATTCAGATTATTCCCGACGAGTAATATGTGGACTTTCTTATTGCTTGATACTACGAATGGTCGAATTTGGCAGCTCCAGTATGACGTACAAGGAGAAAATCGAGGAACAATTGTCCTAAGCGATAAAGTACTTGCTGATGATGAAGAGCAGTTTCCCGGGCGTTTTACATTATACCCAACTTCAAACATCTATACATTCATACTACTCGATCAGTATTATGGAAGAACTTGGCAAGTGCAATGGGCTCATGAGGCAGAACTGAGATATATAATTCCAATATACTAACAAAATTGATGACCTACCGGTTCTTGGTATGTTATAGGCTGCAAGGAAATCTCTTTTGTGGTGGAATAGCATCCGCATAAGCTGATCATGGATCGTTGCATAATAGCGGTCCGTTATGCCCAAAACTTTTTTAATGATTAAATTTACATGGACTTTATATTATAGTAAAACAATATCGGAGATATTTAGAAATGAAAAAAATAATTTGTTTGCTTACATTTTTACTCCTTCTCTTCAGTTGTACTTCGATTACATCATTACTTGAAACTGACAGTCCGGGAAAAATCCAAGAGCATAATAATAAACCAGGAGAAGTCCAGGAGCATAATAACAAAACAACAAAATCAAAGCGTAAAAACAGCCTCCGTGTAGAAACGCCGGAGTCTGTAACAGAGCGATATGATTCCTCAATGGCTGACACCGCACTAATAGCTGAAGCAATAAAATGGGGTGATTGTGCATTCCTGTTTGATTATACCCAGAGAGAAGATGCGGATATTAACTTTGTTAGCCAGGCAACTCGAGTATTAGAAAACTATTCAAATCTTGATAAGACTGTATCCCGATATAGAACAGGTAAAATGAATTCCCGTGTCCGAAAAGTCCCACAGCACTTAATGGAAGACGTTTTTATAGAGCCCGAAACGACTTTACCTGAAGTTGTATCATTATTGACTAATGGTATTTCAAGCTCTTTCTTAAAAGTGAAAATATTACATGACTGGATTTGTGATAATATCGTATATGATACAGAAATGTATTTTTCAGGAAGTATAAAAGCACAGGATTATATTTCTGTTTTACATCGTAAGAATGCTGTATGTTCAGGATATACAAATCTGATGAATAAAATGTGCAACCTAGCCGGAATAGAGTCCATTGGAATAAATGGTTATTCGAAGGGCTTATGGTATAATGGGAAAATTCCAGAAGATACCGATCATTCATGGAATGCTGTAAAGATTGGCAATAAATGGTATCTAGTTGATGTAACATGGGATGCAGGAATTGTAGATAGAAGAACTTTCATAAAAAGGTATTCCTCAGAATGGCTTTTTCTCGACTCTCGACCTTTCTTGTATTCACATTTCCCTGAGGAAAATGCATATCAATACTATGCTCCTGTTTTAACGATTGATGAGTTTGTTCAAGAACCTTATATTGCTGGCATTTTCTTTCAGTATGGACTAGCTTTAAACCAAGACAAATTGAAATACGACAACCTCATAAATGGAAGCTTCACTTTCGATATTTCGTTACAGAATTCGAATATTTCTTTATCAAGTAAGCTGAGAACTGCAAACCAAAAAGAAATTAACGCTGCTACTTGGGGCATTAGGGAAGGTAAAACAGTAACATTTGACTTCGATGTACCAGATGAGAACGAATACGTTGGGCATATCTTTGCGCGTTATAATAACGAGGTGAGACTTCAGGAGAAGATTCAAATTGAAATCTTTGAAAATGAATGGCTACCAAGAGTTGAATCACTTTATATTGAAGACAGTCCAAAAGAGAGTAAAATAACTGAAGAAGAGTTGGTGTATTTTAAAAACTCATATTACAAGGTTGAAGAAAATGGATCTTACTATTTTCTAGAAGATCAGTTTGATTCACCGAGAAACGATGCGGTTCTTAAGATTCACAAAGTACTTGATTTATCAACGATGTGGATGGAAAATGTGCTTGATTTCAATATTTGCACAGCACCAGACTATCCGGGTTATGGTACTGATGTATTAAAATACCCATATACATATGCTTCATACCATCAAGCACGAAATACTCAATTGCTTTCTCCATTAAAGGGGGTATTAAAAGCGGGAACAACAGAAAATATTTCTCTGGCTTCTAGTGATTACTCCAAACTGGGAATATGGATTGATGGAGATATTGTCGAAAAAATAGACAAAGATAGCAGTACAGGCATATTTGAATTAACATCAGAAGTACCTGAAGGAATAACGGAGCTAAGAATCTACGGATTAAAAGGGAAAATATATAACAGTCTAATCGGGTTTCAGGTTATAGAGTAATATTTTTAGGTTAATCTCATTGTGTTTTTTTAAAGATATCTTTGAGTAATATCTTTTCAGGATTTCTTCTAGAAACTGTTGTGATAAACCATTCAGTAATATCCGGTACTCTTGGTACTCTAGTTTTCATTCTCCTCTCTTGGAGAATACCAATTGTGGTGTTCTTTATATCATTACATTATAATTTTGAAAGACCACATTATCCGCTGGATGGTATGACTCCAATGGAATATAAATATCAGGAAAAACTTAGATTTGCTGTGGTATGAAAAATGGTAAAAGGTCAACACTACCACAGATGAATATGGAAACATTAATAGACACTGTCCTTGCGAATAACAATTTCATAAGGTACAATGCCTTAATATCAACCAGATTGTTATACAGGTTCTAAAGGTAGTCGTGTTAAAATATCAGAAAGTTTATAGGATACTGGGGGATAAGTAAATTTTAATGTTCTGTAAACCAATCTATATAACCATATACAGTAAAGACTTACAGAAATTGAGTGATAATGTGAACATAGGTCCATTATGGGAAAAGTGTTGTCAAAGGATGGCAAAGACCGGCGATGCCAATGTTAAACGCAATAGATGATAAAGGGAAATACATCAAGAACTCTATAAAAAAAAGTCTTAAACCGTTCATCAGGTGGCCTGGCGGCAAACGATGGCTTATCAATAGATATCCTGGACTAATCCTCCCACCAGTAGATGGTACATACTTCGAACCATTTCTAGGAAGTGCCGCTATGTTCGCAAGTGTTTATCCACGCCATTCGATCCTTTCAGATTTGAATAAGGAGTTAATCTCCACATTCATTGCACTTCGCGATCATCAAAAAGCAGTAGAGGATCTGCTCAAAATACACCAACGGCATCATTGTGAAGCTTACTATTATACAATGCGTTCTGCAACTCACTTATCGGGTCCAGAGGTGGCAGCAAGATTCTTATATCTAAATAGAACCTGTTTTAATGGAATATATAGGGTAAATCGGAAAGGTCAGTTCAATGTTCCAATGGGTTCAAGGCAAAATATTCATCGCTCGGATGATGATTTCACAGCCTGGTCCTCAGCCTTGAAAACATGTGAGCTGTTAACTGGAGACTTTGAAGCTTCAATAAAAATGGCTTCCACTGGGGATGTGATATACGCAGATCCCCCGTATTCTGTTCGACATAACCTGAACGCATTTAGGAAATATAATGAATCTCTCTTTTCCTGGGAAGATCAGGAGAGGCTCGCACACGTTCTAACGGAAGCAGCCGTTAAGGGTGTTCAAGTAGTCATAAGTAATGCAAATCATCCTACTGTGAGCGAACTTTATCCTGAACTCTTTTCGCGCTGCGAAATCACACGTAACAGCTCAATTGCTGCATCTTCCGCTAAGAGAGGTGCATACGATGAATTACTTCTTTGGACAAGGGGGGCTATCAATGAACGCATTCTTTCGTAGTGCAGAATACCAAGAAAATCCGATCATTGCGCTTGACCACTTTCTTCGAAAGGAGAAACAGTACGAGACAGCTGGAACTGTGAATATAATGAGGTTTGTTGGTTATGTGATAGAGCTCGGGTATGATTCTGCTCGAATAATCACATGTGATCCTTACAAACGAGCAGTTGGAGGTGTACCTCGAGGCTCGTTTTTAATGATGGTTCCCGCTGAATTTGAAGAAATGCCCCCGCATTTTAGCCTTCTACGTGTGGAAGATGTGGCATCAACGCCATTAGGTCCTCAGGTCCAGCAAACATACTTTGAGTTGCATAAAAAGTCGATGCCGGAGTTGGACGTATGGACTGAATCTGAACTTCAGTGGGGGGCGTTGAATACAACAGTACTTGGTATGTTTTACCCAAACGGGATCGAAACAGAAAGACTTGAGTTTGCAGGAGATGTCAATGCAATAGTAAGTGCACATAGGTACAAAGTCTATGCGCCAACAGATGAGCTACTTGATCTTATTGTAAATGGGATTGTCCGCAATGAGATGCGATTCTCAATCGGACGGCTGCGGATGACCGAATGTGAGCTACCTTTCAACAACTCGCCACAGCCAGATGTCAGGGTAACAATCTCAGTGAAGGACTTTCTTGGTTTTCGCACAGCGATGTTCGGAAAAACAAGACTCGGAAAGTCTAATGTTGTAAAGCTTATTGCAAGTGCTGTAATAGAGGCTACAACTGATGGTCAGATCGCAGGGCAATTGATCTTTGATATTAATGGTGAATATGCCAATGATAATCCACAAGATGACAATCTCTCTCTTCGAAGCAAGTATGCGAATCGCTGCAGAGTTTATGCACTAAATGAACGGGAGGAGACTCCATCGGAACCACTTCGATTGAATTTCTATGAACAACCTGAATCTACAATCCAAGCGCTCGCCTCACTTCTCCAACAGCACAACAAGACATCAAACTACATTCGGAGTTTTGCGGCTGTGAATCTCGCGAGTATTCAAGATATTCTCTCTAAGCCTGAAAACGAACGTACTCGCGATATCCGTAAGATTCAGATTTACTGGGCGATTTTAAAGAAAGCGGGATTCTCAGCAGATGAAGGGCGTCTCAGGGGGATTGGTCTACGAGGAGGACACGCTCGTAACTTTGATCCACACTATTCTGCAACCTTGAGAGGGGCTGCTTACAATCTGGCTGAACGAGAACCGCCACAAAACATTGCTTCTCTCCAAGCACTTGTAAACGAGCTGGAAGTGATCCAACGGTTCCGATCAGAATCTCCCAATCATCCTTCACTTATTTCGAGTAGTTCAGACGAACCTTTATTCGATGCAGACGCTGGAGCATTGATGGATTTCCTGCTTCCGAAGTCGGGTTCCGGTCCGACAATCCTGCGACCATATATAGCATATCATTCAGCACACGCATGTGATTTCATTGCCGCGGTTCTTCAGCTTCTTGATGAAGGAACAACCGTTATCCTTGATCTTGGAAACGCAACTGAGGAACTGCGCCGATATTTCGCTGACATGTTATCAACGGCAGTGTTCTCACATCAAGAAGAAAAGTTTGTTGAGAACCGACTTAGAGACGAGTTTGTACAACTCTACTTTGAGGAGGCACATAACCTGTTCCCGCGAGATGCAAAAGAGCTCACCGACGTGTACTCAAGATTTGCAAAAGAGGGTGCAAAATTCCACATTGGAATCGTGTATTCGACTCAATCACCTTCTACGATAAGTCAGGAGCTGCTAGCGCAAACTGAGAACTTCTTTGTTGGGCATCTTTCATCACAGGATGAGGTTCGTGCTCTTGAAAGAGTGCAGGTTGCATTTCAGGGTGTTGGTCAAGAGATCATGCGTTCGAAATCACCAGGATACATGCGTATGCTTACTTTCTCACATCGCTTTGTAGTTCCAATGCAAGCCGATCGTTTCGAAACAAGTATCGAAATAGGATTAGAGGAGAGCTAACGTGCCATACCATTCCACTGGACGGCTTGCCAACGAAAATGCTTCGAAACTTGGACATCTTGATATACTTAATAGCAAATTTGTGAACGAAGTTGTGAAGGCTTTTGAGTTTCCTGAGATAGAAGAAGATGTGGGCGAGGAGAAATGGGAACCTTTTTCTGTGGATACATCGAAAACATTACCGCTTGTTTTCGCGACTGATGGTTCATTTCAGATTGTCAGATCGGAACGCCCACCGTTCAGAGAGGTTGGTTTTGTGAAAACAGCGCTTCTCCGTATGGATCCTAAACTGTTTTCAGATATCGATCGTCGCTACCCTCATCCACATAAATTACGGGAAGTGATGCGAGAAAGCGCCTTGTATCACTCGACCGTTTTCCCTTTAAGAGGTGTTGAATTTTCTACGATGCCATGGATGGAAGCTGTCCGACAGCTTATCAGGGACTCTTTGCTTGATCCACGCACGAAAGATGCTGGGATCTGGGACACTCTTAAGTGGATCGTATACAAGAAATGGAATCCAGATCTACGGAGTTCATCACCATCCTTTGCATGTCCATCCTGTAATCTTGAATTAAAGGGCCTCAACTACGATACCGAGGAATCAACTTGTCCTCATTGCGGTGGAGAATTAGGGCTTGCAGATGTTATTGGTCTACATATGGAAATGTTCGAAGATGGGGCTTCTATGGCACTCGCCACAGCGTACATGAATATTCACGAATTGCTACTCTTACTCTCTGCGATTCGTTACTTCTGGGAAAACAATCGCCGAATGCTTGACCGTGCCCTGTTTCTCAAGGATGGACCTCTTACACTTCGTGGCCAGTATTCTAAGCTGGTACCGAACATTCGTGAATTCCTCGCTTATGCCCAATCGCAGGGTACATTAGTTCATCTAATAGGGCAGGAAAAGAGTGGCAAGTTCTTCGATCATCTTCAGGTGATCCAACGTCACACGGAACCGTTCAAGACTACTGATGATCCAAGGTATTTCATTCTCAGTCATGATTATATACGTAGACGTGTTCAACGGATACGGGAGTCACAATATCAGTATGGGGAGCGAACTAACTACGGTGAGAAAGTATTCACAAAGCTAACACCATATCACTCAATGGTATTAAATATAGCTACAGGAAAATACAATAATCGAGACGATTATCCTTCAAGAGCATCAGACTTTATCGGTCTCGAAGAGATACTCGCTACACTTCCTGATCTCATAAGTCACCAACACGAAGGAGCATTGATTCCCATTGAATTGGCACATGGTGTAGCATCTCTTTCTAGTTACCCATCAGCGCAAGTTCTTAAACTATTTGCTGGCATAGAGGAATGAGTCAACTTATGAGTAAGCCTAAAACCATTGAATACTATTGGTCTCTCATAGGATTCAATCCTAACCAAGAACAGCGCAAGGCTATCATACATGTGAATGGACCGCTTCTTATAACTGCCGGACCTGGTGCCGGAAAAACACGAGTTCTCCTTTGGAGAACATTCAATTTGATTGTGTTTCATGGGATCGATCCAAGCAGAATCTTCCTGAGTACTTTCACTGAGAAGGCTGCCAAACAACTTCAGGACGGACTCCGTTCACTCCTCGCGCTGGTTACCAATGAAACAGGTCAGGCCTTCGACACCGCAGCGATCTCTGTTGGCACCGTCCATTCACTTTGCCAACGTTTACTCGTAGACCGTAGATTTAATCCTGACCATACACGACGACGGGCTCCAGTATTACTCGATGCACTGGGGCAATACTTTCGGGTCTATAACCGAAGCTATTGGCAATCCCTCATTGCTGCGGGAGGCTTTGATGACGAAGAAGCTGCCCAACGTGCTTTGAATGAATATATCATTGGAAAGGATCTATATTCACGCCATGTCGCTGTCCAAAACTGCATAGGAGTATTCAATCGGTTCAGTGAAGAAAGTATCGATCCTCGAAGTGTGACAACAGAGGATCCGATGCTTGATACGATTCTGAAAATGTATGAGAAGTATACAGATGATTTGGATGGAAACGGTGGAGTCGATCGGGTTGACTTCTCTCTGCTGCAATCGAAAGCGTACAAGTATTTCACCGAGAGCAATGTTGCAGCAAGAATCTTTGAACATATCATAATTGATGAATATCAGGATACAAATGCCATTCAGGAGAGAATCTTCTTTCGACTAGCAGAAGGATCAAAGAACATCTGTGTGGTTGGAGATGATGACCAAGCTCTCTACCGCTTTCGTGGAGCAACTGTTGAAAACCTTGTCCAGTTTGAGGCTCGTTGTGAGAAGTACCTTGGAACTGCACCGAAGAGAATCGACCTCTCCACCAACTACCGGTCAAGAGAAAGTATCGTAGATTTCTGCGGCAGCTTCATCAAACGAACTGATTGGACCGATCCGGAAGATCCAACTCTCAAATACCGTCTTGAGAAGAACATCCGTGCACATCGAGAAGATGATAGTCCGGCAGTCATACTCTCAAAACACCAGAAAGCAGATTTGGTCTATGAAGAGATAGCATCATATGTGATGAAACTGCGTGAACAGGGAACCATCGATGACTACAATCAAGCTGCATTCCTCTTTCCAGCAATGAAAGGCTGGGGGGGGATGAATAGTCGCGTCCATGGTTTTATTAAAGCGTTCGAAAAGCTTGGGATCCCCTACTACGCCCCAAGAGCTGGAAGATTTCTAGAAGTTCCTGAAGCAATTATCATCTTCGGTCTCTTTCAACGAGTATTTGGTTCACCTTCACATCGTCGACGCGGCGAGGCAAGCCAGGGCTTTCGAGAATATCAAAACTGGATGGCTGGATGTAGGGCAAAGGCTGATAGTATCTGTGACAACGATCCCGCAATTGCTTCTTTTCTGAAGGACCGGAGTGAAGATGTCGTATTAGCGAGATCAGACTATACATTACTTTTTGCATATTGTCAGTCAAGAAACATAGATCTATCATCTTCAGTCTCACCAGGACTGACACAGCAGTTATCCCGAGTTCCTGGTTTATCTCTCAAGACACAACGAGCCTTACAAAGTCACAGTGTGAATCAGCTGATCAGATTCCGATTTGATTCAGGAAATCCTGTTTCTGTTAGTTACCTGATCAACAGAGTCACTGCTTTGGACTGGAGCGTTCTCGATCTCTTTTACCAGATGAATGGTTTTGAATGGTGCCGATCAACGTACTTAAAAGCAGAATCAGGGGAGGATGAAGGTCCTATCTGCAACCTGGGCCTTATTACCCAATATCTCGCTCGCTTCATGGAAGAATACTCTCCTATACTTACAGGAAGACTCTTCACGGAGAATCGATTCGTTAATCTTTTCTTCGGATCGTTCCTGTATGCTCTCTTCCGGTTGGGAGAGTCTGAGTATGAAGATTCAGATGATCCCTTCCCAAAAGGCCGTGTCCCGTTCCTTACGATTCATCAATCAAAAGGACTTGAATTTCCTGTTGTCGTTCTCGGCAGTGTGTACCGAATGGAACGCGATGCACCACAAGTGGAGATTGATGTTCGAAGCCTGCTTGAGAAAGAGGGTGAACCTCTGGATCTGCTCTCAAAATATGATTCGATGCGATTGTTTTACGTTGCCCTCTCTAGAGCCAAGAACTTACTAATATTACCTCGGTATACGCATGGGAGAGCCGCGACAGTCGAGTTTAAAGCTATCTTTGAAGAAGGGGAACTTCCCGAGATTGAACAGCTTGAAGACAACTCTATTCCGAAGGCTGTTGCTGACGAAACAGAAGTCAGCAAATCTTACAGCTATACCGGCGATTACCTTCTTTATAAGAAATGTCCTCGCAATTACATGATCTACAGGAAGTATGGCTTTGTCCCCTCTCGTGGACAGAGTATGTTCTTTGGCCGTCTGGTACATGAGACCATTGAAGATATTCACAATATCGTGATCACACGCAAGGAGCAAGCTGATGCTTGATTCTATCAAACAGGAAGTTGAAGCCAAGGTTCGTGAGATCTTCGAGGAAAACTTTGATTTCATCAGAGCAGAAGGTGGTCACTCGATAACAGAGTTCATCAAAGAAGAAGCATTCAATCAGATACTCTACTACTTCAGGAAGAATATTGAACTGATTACAAAGATAACCCAAGCTGAAGTGAAATTGACTTTACCAGAACAGAAGACGCCTAAAGAGGGGATTCATTATACAATTGAAGGCGTGATTGATATTGTACGTGAAGGTAAAGAGACATGGATGTATGATATCAAGACACACGACCGGTTTGCTGTAGAAAGCAATAAGGAACTCTATAGGCAACAGTTGAATGTCTATGCATACATCTGGACGAAACTGATGGGAAATGATCTAGACAACACCGCTGTTATTTCAACGTCTTTGCCAACCGGCTTAAAAAATGCAATCAAGAACGGCAATGCAGAACATGTCCTACATGAGATGACCCACTGGAACCCGGTAATCCCGCTTGGATACTCCGAAGAAGAGATTGAGTCTATGATCGAGCAGTTCGGTAGTACTGTTGAGGATATTGAGCATCATGAGTTCGCAGCACCGCCGGTTGAAAGATTATATGAGAAAGATGATGGTGGGAGAGCAATATTTGCAAATCGTATCTGCCGCAACTGCGATGTACGCTTCTCCTGCCCCTCGTTCCGAGAATATGCACTTAAGAACAATCGAGCAGGCAGAGGTTTCAGGAAATATCTCGACGATTATGGAACAGATTTCACAACAGAAGACTTTGTAGAGGGAAATCTCCGCGAAGGAGAACAGCCTGAATGATAAAATGGAGGATTGGATAATATGCCACATGAAAGACTACGCCCAGAGTATCACTTCGATGAAGAACGGATTGACGCATTACGTGAAATAGCACCGGAAGCATTTGCAGATGGCAAAATCAACTGGGCAACACTCAAAGAAGCCCTTGGGACTCAATTAGAAGATGAGGAAGCAGATACCGAACACTTTGGACTCTTCTGGCCGGGCAAACGGGAGGCACGTAGATTCGCCAGCATCCCAAGTAGCGGAACACTTATACCGACAAAGGGTGAAGGTATAGATGAAAAATCAACAAACAATATCTATATTGAGGGAGAGAACCTTGAAGTCTTGAAGATCCTCCGAAAGGGTTATACAGGCAGAATCAGAATGATCTATATCGATCCTCCGTACAACACAGGTAATGATTTTATATATGATGACGATTTTACAGAACCGCTTCAGGAATATCTAAAAAGGACAGGTCAAATAGATGGAGAGGGCCGTCCTTTAACAACAACCAAAAGAGCTGATGGTCGATACCATTCAAAATGGCTAAGCATGATGTACCCTCGATTAAGACTCGCGAGAGAATTGCTTAGGAATGATGGAGTGATATTCATAAGTATCGATGACAATGAGGTAGCTAAACTTCGGCACTTATGTGATGAGATATTTGGAGAAGAAAACTTCATTGCAACAGTCATTTGGCAGAAGGTGTTCTCCCCTAAAAATACTGCAGCATACTTCTCCGAAGATCATGACTATGTGATTGTTTATGCAAGACAGAAATCAATTTGGGAACCTGGCTTGATACCACGTTCGGAGGAAAACATTGGCCGCTACACTAATCCAGATAATGACGAACGGGGCCCCTGGATGTCTGGAGCCATACAGGCTAGAAATTACTATAGTAAAGGGCAGTACGAAGTTCAAGGACCAAGCGGTAAGACTCATAAAAATCCAAAGGGGACGTACTGGCGATTTTCTAAAGAGCGCTTCCTTGATCTTGACGCCGACAATCGAATCTGGTGGGGAGCTGATGGAAATAATGTACCACGCCTCAAAAGATTCTTGAGTGAGGTTAAGGAAGGAGTGGTTCCCCAAACACTATGGCGATATGAACAGGTTGGGCACACGCAAGAAGCAAAGGAAGAGCTCTTAAAATATGTTGATTTCGAACACACAGAAAACGTATTGAACTCAGTTAAACCAACAAGGTTATTGCGATATATGCTTCAAATAGGCACTTCTACAAAAGAGAATGATATTATCTTGGATTTTTTCTCTGGTAGTGCACCAACTGGTCATGCGACATTATTACAAAACTTTGAAGATGGAGGCAATCGTCGGTTTATCCTTGTTCAAATACCAGAGCCTCTCCCAAGAGAGGAGCCTCGCTTACGTACAATTTCCGATCTTGGGAAGAGACGCCTTTCTAATGTGATCTCAGAGCTTAAAACGTTATCAAATAATGAAAATGGAAGTTCGCTTGGATTTAAGGTGTATGTGCTATCAAAGTCTCACTACAAGCAATGGCAGAATTACCAAGGTAATAATGTTGAAGAGCTTGAGTCACTCTTCGAAGAACACAGCACTCCTTTAATTGACAACTGGAAAACCATTGAAGATGGCCTATTCACAGAAATCCTTCTCTTGGAAGGATTCCCACTCGACAGTTCTATCAGTGAGTTACAAGAGTATTCTAAGAATAGTGTTCGCAGGGTTGAGTGCACCTTCCATGAGAGCAGACTCCTTATATGTCTGGACGACAATATCGATATAGATACTATTAATCGGCTTGACCTCGATGAAAAAGATACATTCATTTGTCTCGATACTGCTATTGACGATCAAACCAAGACGACTCTCGCCGACAAGGGCCTGATCAAGACTATCTGAGGTATAATATGAAACCACTAAAGATACAGTTTGATCCCAATCAAAAGCATCAAATTGAAGCGATAAACAGTATTGTTCAACTCTTCGAAGGACTCTTCCGTGCAGATACAGAGGCATTTGAGCTTGGTGATGAGATAACCCCGAACATTCCTTCCTACTTTCAGTTCGATAGGGGCTGGCTTGAAGAAAACTTATCAGCCATTCAACAAGAAAACAAAATAGAGGATAGTTTGAGTGTCATGGTTGACGCAGGGTTTTTACTTGAAGGAGTGAGTATTGATACTTGGGAATATCCGACATTCACGATTGATATGGAGACCGGGACAGGAAAGACCTATGTTTACCTCAGAACGATTTATGAGCTGAATACTCACTACGGATTTCGTAAGTTTGTGATTGTTGTTCCGTCAGTCGCCATCTATGAGGGTGTTGTTAAGAACTTCGATATTACACGCGAGCATTTCAAAGCCCTATACGGCAATGTGAATGCAACACTAAATAGATACGACGGTGCTAAGCCTGCACTTTTGAAGAACTTCGCTGTCGGACAGGATATCGAAGTGATGGTGATGACCATCGATTCTTTAAACAAGAAATCGAATACGATCTTCAAGAAAACCGATAAGTTGATGGGTGAGCGTTACCCCTACCAATACCTTCAGGATACTCGGCCTATCCTGATCCTTGATGAATCCCAGAATTACAAGAGCCCAAAATCTCGATCTGCCCTGCGCACATTGAAGCCCCTCTTCGCGATCAATTATAGTGCGACACCAGGAAAGGATGCTCCCAATATAGTGTACAAGCTTACACCCTTTGACGCGTACCGACGTAATCTGGTGAAAAAGATCGAAGTGCTTGGGATGATTGAAGGACAAAGTGTTGGTCTTGCTGAAGATTACCTTCGCCTCCTCTCAATTGGCAAAGATGGAAGAAAGCTGATAGCACGTTTTGACGCAATGGTAGATGTGGACGGAGGATTCCAGGCTCGTGAGATCATTGTATCAGGAAAGACAGACCTACAAACTGTTACACATAATCCTGCTTACACTGGTTGGAAAGTCGAGGAGATTAATGAGAATGAAAAATTCGTACTGTTCACCAATGGGGAACGATTTGGTGTAGAAGATGAGCGCTTGCTCTCGATTTCAAAGGAAGCCCTCTTTCGACGTCAAATAGAAGAGACTATCAAGTTTCACTTTGATAAGCAGCGTGAACTGAATCAGCATGGTGTAAAAGTCTTGTCTCTGTTCTTCATAGATCGTGTTGCCAATTACGTTGATGATGATGGCATGATTAAACGGCTGTTCGATCAAGCTTTTAAATCTTTGAAAGCGCGAAGTGCGGATTTCCAGGATAAATCGGCAGCGGAAGTTCGGAAAGGATATTTCGCGAAGAAGAAGGCTACGAAGAAATCCCCCGAAGAATGGGTTGATACGGCTTTTCTGGAGGATAAGAAAACACAGGCGGATAAGGAACTTGAAAAAGAAGCCTATGAACTCATAATGAAAGGAAAAGAACGCTTACTCTCATTTGAAGAGCCAGTGTGTTTCATATTTGCTCATTCAGCCCTGCGTGAGGGCTGGGATAATCCCAATGTGTTCCAGATCTGCGCATTACGCGAGATATTCAGCGAGCAGCAACGTCGTCAAACAATTGGTCGAGGACTTCGTCTTCCGGTTACTCAAGACGGGATTCGTCTGGAGGACCGTCGTTTGAATGTTCTTACTGTAGTTGCAAATGAGAGTTATGCAAACTACGTCGCCCGACTCCAGAAAGAATATGAAGAAACCGGCGATATGCTACCTGCAATACCCTCAGATGCATCGGCTAAAGAAGTTGCCACCCGTAACAGCAGGATATTCAATTCAAACGACTTTCGGAACTTCTGGAACAAGTTGATCCAGCGCACTGAGTATCAGATTTCAGTTGATACTGACGATCTCGTTAAACGTTGTATTAGTAAACTCAATGGGGAGATATATCCTGAACCTCATATAGTAGTCACCCGAGGCCGTTATATTGTTACCAACTATAGAATCGATCTTATAGAAGTAAATGGTGATGTGGCGAAGATTCGAATCACCAAAGAGAGTACTAATGGTGAGAGTTCATCCTCTGAAAGCTTTATCCAGGCAGGAATGGACCTCGCAAAAGAGAAGAACGATCCTGTACTCAAACCATTCAAGGTTGTACAGATTCACGGTGAAGGACTTGCCGGGCGAATTCAATTCTCTGAAGGTGGTGAGCTTACAATTGACAAGTCGATCATATTCTCTTCGGAGCAAGGACAGTCATTCTCAACTCGAAAGGTCAAGGAAGAAACAGGCCAGCTCCCGAAGTTTAACCTGATAGCCCGCACCTGTAGGGAAGTATCACTCACTCGTTCGACTGTGCTTTCAATCTTTAAAGGACTTAAAAAGGAACACAAACAGTCCTTTATCACCAATCCCGAGGGATTTGCTGCAGTCTTTATTGGAACTATCAAAGATGTAGTCGCCGACCATATAGCAGATAACCTCGAGTACATCACTTCTGAAGATCTTCTTCCAAGAAGTAGCGAAGAGTTTTTCCCTGAATCAAAAACATTTCCGGCAAAAGAGTTGATAGCAGGGAACGGTGAATCTTCAGTCTACGATTACGTACAGGTAGATTCGGAGAACGAACGACGATTCGTTGAGAGGATTAATGATGATGGTAAGGTGATACTTTACTTTAAATTCCCAGCAACTTTCAAGATTCGGATTCCCAGAATCATTGGTAATTATAATCCGGACTGGGGAATACTCAGATGGGACGATCAGCATCGACTGAAGCTTGAGTTAGTAAGAGAGACTAAGGGGAATATCGATCTTGCAATGCTGCAGCGCTCTAACGAAGGCCGAAAGATCAGATGTGCACAAAAGCACTTTGGTAGTCTCGGGATTTCATATCGACATGTTACATCAGAAACCTTAGACTGGTGGAAAGAAGAATTTCGAGATGAAGCGGACGGTTTGTTCGTAAACGAGTAATTTAAAAGCTTGAGGAAAATGATGAGTTCTAATTCAGATAGATGATCAGAATGAAAAAGGTGGTGACCTGGAGATCTCTCAGAAGTGTAGACATCTGATAAACTAAGAATGATCATAAGATGGAAAAGAGGAAATCTAGATATACAGCAGAGTTCAAGAAGGAAGCACTAACACAATGATAGTAAGCGGATTACGATTCGCATAAATGAGACCTGCTTAAGTTTTCCAACAAGCCTTAAATAAAAAACGAAATTTTCTCAATCGCCCTAAAAATTACAGATAGAAGTTACAGATAAAACCGCATACTTTTAGATATAATGGAGAACATTAAGATACAATGGTAAAAAAGTGTTTGACTTATTTTATTTTCAGATATACAGTTATATACAGAAGGAAACATCGGAGAACGAACCGGTTCGTTCTCATAACCCGGAGGTCGCAGGTTCGAGTCCTGCCCCTGCTAAAAAATGAGGCGAATCTTTTGATTCGTCTCATTTTTTTTGTGGTCCAGGCAGGACTCGAAACGAGCGAACGCGCGCCGGAAGGCGCGGAAGCGAGACAGGAGGTCGAGCGGCAGTGAGCGAGGCGGCCCGCCGATAGGCAGTCTGCCTTTTTATTTACTGGGGAACCCAGTAAAAGAATATTTTTTGTTTTTGTCCGCAGGTCCTATGCTATGAATTGTGACTCTCCATAAAGTCCGCTATAATTAAATGTAGTCCTGTGAATTGCAGGTTTTGGCGATAGAATAAAAATAGATCTCTAAGTTTGATGTCAACACCGGATCAGTTTTTTTCTGCACATCAGCATACCACACCTTTTTATTACGGCGAATATAAATGCCCGTGAAAGTGAGGTGCCGATTATGGTACCCAAACTCATTCAACCCTTCTCTCTCTATTGTAACCCTGAGGAGATGGAAGACAATGGGATCTTTCAGGTTCAGTACTTCGGCGCACCTGAACTTTCCATTACCATTCTTCCACAATCCGAGGGAATATGCTTGACAGGGGTTTACATTAGTTGGTAATAGCACTATATTGAATCTACATAAAGCCTGATGAATCAATGAATCAGTTGCCCATGTAATCTATTGCATTCAATGAAATCGATCGATTAAATCTTTCGCCTTCTTTTTTATTCAATTTAATACAACAAGCAATGACAGAATCAGATAAATCCCGCTTTAAAATCAAAACAGCAGCGATAACAAGAATTGCTGCAGGGAGACAGTATGTCAACAAATATCTATGTCGGAAACCTTAGTTACGACGCGTCAGAAGACGACCTCGCAAACCTTTTCGCCCAGTTCGGCGATGTAGTATCAGCAAGAATCATTTCAGACAAAAACACTAATCGTTCAAAGGGATTCGGTTTTGTCGAAATGAGTGAAGCTGATGCAGCAAAAGCGGCAATCTCCGGTCTTAACAGCAGCGAGTGGATGTCAAGAAGTATTAAGGTTAACGAGGCAGAGCCGAGAACGGAGCGTCCTCGAAATAATTACTAAGTAATAATCTGCTACAGGGTAATTATAACGGTGGCAGCCATATTTATGGCTGCTTTTTTTTAATACAACCATTAACCAGGGAGTCGAGATATGGCACGACCAAATTACTCATTTGAAAAGCGCAGAAGAGAAATTGAAAAGAAAAAGAAAAATGAAGCCAAACGAAATAAAAAACTCGAACGAAAACTGGAAAATCAGGAACCAACTGAATTTGAAGATGAACAGACAGATAAGCCTGAATCTGATCAGGAGTAACGGTAGTACTCTGATACAGAGAGGATGCCCTGCCGAATTTTTCCCGTTAAACCGTGGGAGCTGTTTTTATACCAGCAGGGGCTTTGTTACTGATACCAGTTTTTCCCAGCCCCACCTCATCAGCAGCCACACGAAGGACCTCATTCGTCGCCGGTACCCAGACAGTTAAAACGTTTTTA
>Ga0272442_10003604_pt1 | contig 21676 bp, 19 predicted proteins | sample SSMForm2O_FD_200262 | JGI IMG/M metagenome (GOLD analysis project Ga0272442, IMG submission 200262) | Marine sediment archaeal communities from Little Sippewissett salt marsh, Falmouth, MA, United States - SSM-Form-2O | ecosystem: Environmental > Aquatic > Marine > Wetlands > Sediment ... | reverse complement strand
CAAGGTGGCGGAGTGGTTACGCAATTGCCTGCAGAATGATAGGGGCCTTAGCCCCAATGCAGCCAGCAATTCTACTCCGGTTCGAATCCGGACCTTGGCTTCGAGTGTGGCGGCCACAGCGGCGGGGATACTCCTGAACCCATTCCGAACTCAGAAGATAAGCCCGTCCACGTTCCATACTGTACTTAGGTGCGCGAGCCCTCGGGAAATATGGATCGCTGCCACCTCACCTAATCTTTTCTAAGGAAATCTTATCTGGAATATGCAACGATACTGGAAGCGGAGCTATGTTCCGTGACCAATGTTTTTGTTCTTGTATAATACCACGTTCTACATCTTCAGTCCAACCCATAATATTTCTTGCGTTATTTCTCCATCATCTTAAGGAACGCCCATGATCCGAAGGCTCATCCCCGAAGGAAGAAAACCTGCATCCTTTTCCTTTACAATTAGACAATTAAATAGCGGTTTAATAAACGTTACCAACAATTAACAGGCACGTTAAGGGTCATTCTAGTCGCGTCGAACGTCTGCATCTCTAAGACTTAATTTGGACCATAATGTTTTAATAGTATGAATGCATAGTAGTAAGTTGCCCACTTGTGAAATGAGGCCTTCGTGCAAATCAAAAGGTGGTAGCACGGCCAAGCTCGATGGTGCCAAGGCGATTCTGAAGGTGGCCTGGCAAAGATGCGAAAGGAGTAATGTCCTTTTGCATCCAAAATGTTAAAGGGCTTGGTTAAAGCCTATGATCAAGTGGGCGCAAGATAACTTTTCTGACCAATTTTGCGATATCCTTCACGACATTTTAATAAAATATCGAATTTAAATCTATGTGGGGGGGGGCAAAGCCCCACACATAGATTTCGTGTCCGAGATTCTCATTCAGTGACGGCTCTTAAGACTGTATTGTTCTGCGATAGCAGCTCTTTTGTGATCGTCCATCTGGCCGTATCTTCCTCGACGAAGGGTGTGTTGGCGATGGCGATCTCCTCAGGCATCGTCAAGGAGAACGTCATAACCACGTCATTTTTGTCGGCTTCGACGATCTCTTCAGGGCTGAAGACCCGGTCGAGAGAGAGCTGGAACTCGTAAGATCCGTTCTCTGCCTTCCAGGTTGCACCCCTTATGTTGGTCACTGGTACCTTTTTCTTTGCGGTCCACTCGTAGACCATGTATTCCGTATAATCTTCCTCGAAGGTGTAGTTTCTGCTCTCGTAGTTGCTGTTCAACTCCGGTATCAGCTGTTGGACCTGCCAGGAGAGCTGAGATAGCTCTGACCCCGCCTGAGATTTATCGGCGATGGCGCTGAAATTGACCAAAGCGTTCCCCTCCTCGTCAATGACGATATCCTGGCTGGACTGGATGCACCCGGAGAAGATCGCGGCGCAGAGTACGACCGCGAAGAATGAAGCCGTCTTTTTGCAATTGAGAAGCATTTTTTTACCTCCTCTGAAGGTTAAAGCTGCGAAGATATTAGTTTTTTTGTTCCTCCAGTTTTATGCTAATCCACATACATACTAAACCATACATCAATTATTATTACATATTTGAAAAGTCGTGCGAAAGGATTATTTACGGGAACCGAGATATGCGAGCAGGGGTGTAAAATCGTGACAGACTGGCCCGTACTACTACTGATCATGGAAGGGATACCATTCCTCGCCTTCGTTTACTACCTGGATCACAAGAAGAAGATGTACATGCTGGAGAGGGGAAGTGCGGAGCGGGCCAATGAGGAGTCTATAGACCTCAGGCTTGAGAGGCGTCTATCCAGCGGCCTCTTCCTCTCCCTGACCGGGATTTCCCTTTTGGTCTCTCCCAACCTGGCCAGGTTTGCGGGCATCAAGACCGCTCTCAACTTCGAGCTTCTGGTCATGGGGATCGTCGTCCTCTGCTCGGGGCTGGCCATGCTTCTAGGATACGGGATCATGAAGGGAAAGAAGCTCTACTCCACCACCGACAACATCCTGGAGTTCAAGTGAAGCCGGGCCTTCTTTCAAAATCCTATTTCATATTTTAGTTCGAAAAAAAGCCGGAGACGGCTGGGAAGAGGCGCACTCTCGGATCCGGTCCAGTAGCCATTTTCCGGGTCGATCTGATGCGGAGGCGGATCAGGTCCAAGTCGACCTCGGATCACAAGCCTCTTCGGCCAGGGGAGGGCCGTCCCACCTTCTAACTGCATGGGCAGATCGGCCCATGCCGAAGAGATGGACCGATCTGATCTTTTCGCGAGCTTTACATCATCCCTGGGGGCATCCCCATGCCGCCCATCCCAGCAGGCATGCCACACATTCCGCCTCCGGGCATGCCGCCCATGCCGGCACCCGCACCGGCCGGGGGCTGTTCGGTCCTCTTGGAGGCGATGACATCGTCGATCCTGAGGATCAGGTTTGCGGCGTCGGTAGCGGACTTGATCGCCTGGGTCTTCACTCTGAGGGGCTCGACGACCCCCATGGCCCACATGTCCACGACCTTTCCGTCGAGGGTGTTCAGGCCGCCGGTCTTCATCCCGGCCTCGTGGCTGCTCTTCATGTCCGTCAGCTTGGTTATGGCGTCAAAGCCGGCGTTCTCGGCGAGGGCCTTGGGGATTTCGGCCATCGCCTCGGCGAACTTCTCTACGGCGAGCTGCTCTCGCCCTTTGAAGTTTGCGGAGTACTCTCTCAGCTTGAGGTAGAGCTCGATCTCGGGGGCTCCGCCGCCCGCTACGAGAGTTTCGTCCTCGACGGCCGCGGCGACGGCGTGGAGGGCGTCGTCCAGGGCCCTCTCCAGGCTGTCGACGACCTGCTGGGTTCCGCCCCGGAGGAGCAGTGATACCGTACCCTCCTTGGCAAGGCCGGTGACGAAGGTCATGTGGGCTCCGCTCACCTTCTTCTCCTCCACCAGGTCAGCCCGGCCCAGGTCTGCGGGGGTCATCTCGTCGAGGTTGGTGACGATGTTTCCGCCTGAGGCCCGCGCCAGCTTCTTGAGGTCGGTCTTTCTGATCCTGCGGAAGGCCATGATCCCGACCTTGGCGAGGTAGCTCTGGGCGAGGTCCTCGATCCCCTTCTGACAGAAGACGACGTTTGCGCCGGTGGCGATCACCTTGTCCACCACCTTCTTGATCGCCTCCTTCTCCTGGTTGGCGAAGATCTTGAACTGGTCTGATGAGGTTATGGAGATCTCGGCCTTCGTCTCAGTGTCTCTGGACTCGATGGGCGTTCCCAGGATGGCGATCTTGGCGTCCTTGACCTTCTTTGGCATGTTGGAGTGGACCCGTTCTTTATCGATGATGATACCCTGGAAAAGCTCGGAGTCCTCCATGCTCTCTCCGGCCTTCTTCTCCACGATGACGTTTTTGAGGGATACGACCTTCTTGCCCTCGTCCGTCTCCTCGGTCACCGCCAGCACCATGTCCACGGCGTCCTTTGCGATCTTGATGTCCGGCGATCCCGCAAGCTTTCCGGTCATGGCGGTTAGGGCTATCTTCTCCAGGAGGTCTCGATCCTCTGTGGAGACTTTCTGGGCCATCTCCTCTAAAACTTCGATCGCCTTATCGGCGGCCATCCTGTACCCCTGGACGATCATCGTCGGGTGGACGCCCTCGTCCATCAGCTCCTCCGCCCTCTTGAGAAGCTCTCCTACCAATATCGCGACAGTGGTCGTCCCGTCGCCGACGACGTCGTTCTGGGCTTTTGCGGCCTCCACCACCATCTTGGCGGCGGGGTGTTCCACCTCCATCTCACGGAGGATGGTCACGCCGTCGTTGGTTATCGTCACATCACCGATGGTGTCGACGAGGAGCTTGTCCATGCCTCTGGGCCCGAGGGTGCTTCGCACCGCCTTGGCCACGGCTCGTGCTGCCATGATGTTGTTAGACATGGCCTCTTTTCCCCGCTCTCGTCGAGCGCCTTCTCTGAGAATCAATATCGGCTGTCCACCTAATCCTGCCATGAATTGCCTCCTTCTCGGGATCAGACTATTTGATCTTCTATAAAAGGGTTTTTCCCACTTTTCGACCGCAGAATATGGCCTGAAGGGCAGATTCGATTCGCGAGCTTTGGGGACGGGCATTCAGAAGGTGGAATATTAAGGACATTCCAGAGTCGCGTTCTATGCTGCGAAGACCCGAGGACGACTGCAACCTTCAGAGGGCAACGTTAAGACCGAAATGAAGGCGCGTGGAGAGGGGGGGGTCAGATCACCCCTCCCTCATCAGCTCAGAGACCGCTCCACCGATGGTGTCTCTCAGTAGCCCAGAATCTCGCTCAGCGTCTTAACGTCGGTCGCTTCAGAATCGGCGGTCGTGGCGTCGGAGAGCGACTTGTAGCTTGTCTCTGTCGCATTAGTGACATCGAGCGCTGTAGATCCCTCGCCAAGGGTGCTCAGATCTGTTACGTTTTCAGCGGGGGATGCTCCAAGGACGTTCCCCAAGGTTCTTACGTCAATCGGTTCAGCTCCATCCGTTGCATCGGACGCAGGAGATTCCTGGCCGAGGGTGCTGAGGTCGGTCACGTTTTCTGCGGCGGATGAGCCCAGAACGTTGCTCAGGATTCTCACGTCGGTCACTTCCATTCCGGTCAACTCTGCCTCTCCAGTTTCATTCGAGGGCGGCATGTAGCTTATCACCGTCAAGTCGACGTTTTCTTTCGCTTTAGACTCGTCTTCAAGGGTGCTCAGGTCGACGACGCTCACATTCACGTCTTCGGAGGACGATTCGTTTGATTCATCAGATGGTTGGTTGGCCGAGTCCGAGGATGTGGTGTCGTTCACCTCTTCGACTTCGTCTGTCATCGACTCCTCATCAATCGCGATGATGCTGCTCAGATCCGGGGAGTCTTCGGCGGCAGATGATTCATTGGATGATTGATTGGTCGAGTTCGAAGAGGACTCGTTGTTCATCTCATCGACTTCATCTATCATCGTCACTTCATCGGTTACGTTGAGGGCGCTCAGATCTATTGTGCCCTCTTCAGATGCCATTCCCACAGAAATCGAGGCGGCGGCTGCCAGAAGGCAGACCATCGCCATCATCTTCAATGATTTGCATATCATCTTCTTTTACCTCCTTTCGAGGACGGAAAACCTCGCCAAAATCGGCGGGCCTTGAATTATAGAATTCCATATATGATGCATATAGCGGGCATCTCCAAACCCCGCGTTCCCGGCCCCCGGCAAAAACTTGGAGGGATGAAACGAAAAGGGAGGGTGCTTCGCCGGAGAGCTCTCGGGGCGGCCTGGAAATAATTGCGGTCTGGTCTCTTTCAGACCTCAGCGCTTCATCTTCATCTTCGATCAAAGACGTCACCACTCCATCAAACTCCTTCTAACTCAGAAGTCCACCCGCCAATAGCCGTCGGAGATCCGACAGATCTGCGGTTTATATACAATTCTGTTCAGGATATCAAGGCGGGCAGTTCCAGGCCTGAGGTCCCGGCTCTCTGGGGAGGGAGAGGAGGAAAACTGAAACGGTATATCTCGCCAGAGAGCTTTCGGGGCGGGCCTGGAAATCTCAAATCTCAAATCTCAAATCTCGAATCTTGAATCTTGGGCATTCCCTCATCACTATCACTCCGCCCGGAGAGCCTCGATGGGGTCGAGCATCGCCGCCTTGTTTGCGGGATAGATCCCGGCGATGGTGGTGATCACAACGCCGAAGAGAAGGCCGAAGACGACAGACTGGAAGGTCACCTCCTGAGGTATTCCCGCCACAGAGCCGACGAAGTCGGAGACGAGCGTCCCCAGCACGATCCCCAATAGGCTGCTGGCAAGGCCGAGCATCCCCGCGTCCAGCAGGTAGAGGGCCCTTATATCCCAGGTGGTGGCGCCGATCGCCTTCATCACCCCGATCTCGTGGGTCCGCTCTTTAACCGTCAGCATCATGACGTTGGAGATGCCGATCGCCCCCACGATGAGAGATATGGAGCCGATGCCCGCCAGGGCGTACTTGATCATGTTCAAGACCTCCAGCATCGACTCAAACCTCGTCGACAACGCCTCCACGTTGTAGGCCTCGTCCCTGTGGATCCTGGAGAGGTCCTTCTCGATCTCTTCGGCCAACTCCTCCACCTGGGAAGCGTCCTCAGCCCTCACCGTGATGCTGTCGTAGTGGTACTCGCCCGTGTCGAGGAAGTCGTCCATCGCCTTGTGGGTTATGTAGATTCCCGTATTTGAGGCGTAGGTCGGATCTTCGTCCTCTTCCAGGACACCCACCACCTTGAAGTCCGAATAGCGGTCCTCCTCGTCTATGTAGAGCCTGATCTGGTTTCCTGGGGATATGTCCATCCTGAAGAAGTCATCAGCTATATCGTGGCTGACCACGGCGGCCTTGTAGTCGGAACCGGTCAAAAACCGGCCCCGAGCCACTGCATCTTTCAGGTCGTCGTGCTCCTCGGGCGATATCCCGATCACGCTCACCGAGGCGTTGTCGCCCCGGAAGGAGAGGAGAGCCCTGGAGGTTTTGAGGGGATAGACGGCCTTGACCCCAAGGACGTTATCGATGATCTTCACGTCCTTATCGTCGAACTCGGCGGGCTCCTCGGGGGTGGAGGCGGGCCGCTCTCCGGGACCCATGCCCATCCCCGATCCGGGTCTCACGCTTATGAGGTCCATATCCAGGTCACCGAACCGCTCGTTAACGCCGCCGTAGAGCCCCTGGCCCACCGATAGGAGGGCGATTATCGAGACCACCCCGATGATGATCCCGAGGCTCGACATCAGGGCCCTCCTCCGATCGGCCTTGAAGCTCAAGAGGACGTACTCCAGCATATCGTCCGGTCTCAAGGAATCTCACTCCCAGGCTCCGTGTTCAACGTCGAGGATGGAAGTCAAGGTCTCTTGGCCCTCCTCCGCCAGAAGTAAGCGCCGCCGATCACCGTTGGCAGCAGGACTGCGGCTGCAGCCGTCGTTGTTCCGACCCCGGGGCCTCCCTGGCCGGGCGGCCCCCTGGCGTCGGTCGGGGCTTCTGCCCCTCCTTTCACGGTGGTGGTGTAGGCCTCGGACTCGTGCCAGGTATCGCCGTTTTTGAACCGTGCCCTGAAGCCGAGATCGATCTTTTCCGCCGTCGACGTAGACTTGAGATCGAAGTCGATGGTGAAGATCTCGTCAGACTCCATGGTGCCGATGTAGTACTCCTTTGGCGAGAACTCCACGCCATCAGCCTTGGGAACGATCGTCACAGCGTTAAGGGTATTCTGTCTTGGGTTGGCAACGTCCAGGCTGGCGCTGGCTCTGGTCGGAGCGTCGGCTTGGATCAGCATGACTCCGGAGGAGTCCACCTGCACCGGGATCTTCCGGTTGACCTCTTCGGGAGCCTCTTCGTACCCGCTGACGAGCTTTGCGTCCAGGAAGTAGTTACCGTCGGTGACGTTCTCGTCGACTTTTATCTTGAAGTATATCTCGATCTGGTCGCCGGGCCCAATCGTTCCGACGTTCTCATGGGGATCCGTCAAAACCTCCAGCCCTTCGGTCCCGGAGAGCTCGACCAGGTATATCGGCACGGTAAGGGAGAAGTCCTCCCTCTGGTAGGATACGACGTACTGGTCGGCGCAGTTCTCGATCACTATCGATATGATCCCGGCGTCTCCGGGCATCAGAACTTCGGGCGAGATTGAGGAGCTGATGGTGATCGTCGGCTCAGGGCAGCGGTACATGTAGCTGTAGGGATAAGCGGAAGCCGATAGGCACATGGAGAAGGCCTGGATCAAAGCAAGGACCATCAAGAAGAAGGCCATGATCAAAGCCAGATTCGATCTCGACTTCATGACGTCACCTCCTGCACCATGCCGTCTCTCATCCATACCACGCGGCTACAATGTTTTGTCGTTTCAACGTCGTGAGTCACCATGATAATCGTGCGACCTTCTTTGTTCAACTGGTTCAAAATATCCATAATTTCGTTTGTGCTCTTCTCGTCGAGGTTGCCTGTCGGCTCGTCGGCGAGGACGATGGATGGATCATTGGCAAGAGCCCTTGCGATCGCCACCCTTTGCCGCTCTCCACCGGAGAGGTTGGAAGGGCTGTAGTCGAGTCGGTGTCCGAGCCCCACGGACTCCAGAAGCTCTTTCGCCCGACCTCTTCTGACGTCCCTTGCCGCCTCTTTGAGGGTCATGGGCAGCTCCACATTCTTCAGATTCGAGATCCTGCCTATGAGGTTAAAGCTCTGGAAGATGAACCCGATCTCTTCTCGTCTTATCCGAGCCAGGTCCCGGTCGGATAGAAGGCTCAGGTCCTGGCCTTTCAGGAGGACTCTCCCTTTAGATGGCCGGTCAAGACATCCGAGGAGGTTCATGAGGGTGCTCTTTCCGCAGCCCGAGGGGCCCATCAGAGCCACAAACTCTCCCTTGTTTATATCAAGTTCAATTCCCTTGAGGACCGGAACGTCCATTTCGCCCACTCTGTAACTCTTCTCAAGGCTGATGATCTCTACCAGAGCCATGGATTTCCTCCTGATGGCTCGCCGTTTTGATCCATCTCGGGCTGCGGGGGCACAAAGGTCAGCCTGTAGCTCATGCTCTCGCCGTCGTCGTTCAGCGTCAGGTTCCCCTCGCCCACCTGGACCCCATTCACATCTTGGGTATTGACGGCGATGTGACCGGTCACCCGACCTTCGGCGCTCCTGGGCACATAATCGAACTCCACCAGGTCGGCTTTCAGGACGGAGGAGTTGCCATCGAAAGTCTGATCGATGTTGACCAGGATGTATCGGTTATCGCCCAGGATCATGCCTCCCCGAGTGGTGGTGTTCCCCTCGGACTTGGCGATCTCTTCCCGGATCTCATCCAGGCTCCTGTTCTCTTTCAACAGATCTCTGGCCAGGGCCGGAGGGATCTGTTTGGTATCGATCAGCCATATGTGGAGGAAGTAAGTCTCGCCCCGCTCCAGGGCGACCCCCTCCGCTCGGAAAGGACCGCCCGGCGGGCGCCCATTCCCCAGAGATTCATATTCGTGGCGGGGTCCTGCGGTGTCACCATTTGGCGGGAGAGGTTCGAAAAGATCCGCCTCCAAAAAAGGCCGGCCTCCAGGGGCCGGAACTTCTTCGAAGGGGGAGGAGAGGGCTGTAGTCATGAAGGATATCATCATCGCCAAGACTACAGAATTCTTCACAATCTTCACGATATATCAGCCCTCAGAAGGTTCGTTCAGGTGGACCGTGTACCTGCCGCTGAGGATCCCCTGGCTTATCACCAGGGAGCCTCCAGCAGACCCGGCCCCCTCTTTCGTCTCTATGCGCCCGAGGATGTCGCCCGAGGCTTCGGAAGACCAGATCCCATCTTGTGTCCCCCGAATCTCGGCGAGGTCAGCCTTGAGGACGGTCTCGGAATCCCAGGATCTGAAGTCGACGTCCACCAACCGAAAGAGTTCTCCGCCAAGCCTCATCTTCCCCTGGTATATGAAGGAGGGGTTCGCCTCCTCCTCGATCAGCATCTTGATCTCCTCTAGGCTCTTTCTGTTCTGCAGGAGGTCTTTGATCTGGGCGGGGCTGAGAAGCCTCAGCCCTTCGATCTCTATCCTGAGGGGACGGGCCGACTTGAAGAAAGAACCAGCCGGCCCCAGGGCAAAGCCGCTCTTGACCCAGACGGTCTTTATCGGCCCGGCGGACGAGCCCATCGGAGATTCAGGAATGGTCATGTTTTTCATCATCTAAAGTCACCTCAGGCCTCGAAGGGTGGGCTTCTCGGCCCACGACCTCCAAGACGCAGGGGTTTGATGTCATGGTGCCCGTAGATTCAGGTTGGGGGCTGCAAGGCCAGACGGCTCACAAACCCCACTACCCGGATCTGATGAGGGATATTCTGCTTGTTGCGTCTCCTTCCGCTCACCTTTGTCCGCCGAAGCCGGGTCCATTCATCTTATCGTTAAATCCTCCCCTACCCTGCTGCATGCCAGCACCGGCCATCCCGCACTGGTTCTGCTGGAAGCCCTGTTCGCCCTTCGCGCGGCAATCGCCGGCTCTGGCCATTCCGAACTGGCCGTCTTGATTGCCCTGACCCTGAGGTCCCATCATGGGGCCCTTGCCAAGGCCGAGGGTTCTGCAGACCTCCATCTGCTCTTTCAGCTCGGCGACGGTCATGTTCTCCATCCCAGCCATCTTCTCTTCTTTAAGAGCCTCAATCTCGGCGATGGTCATGTTGTTCAGCTCGTCCATCTTCTCCTGTTTCAGGGCCTCGATCTCGGCCAGGGTCATGCCCTCCAGCTCTTCAACGGTCAGATCAGTCGCCAGAAGGCAAGCTCCGCCACCGATGAAGGGGCGGTCGAACCTGTCTTGTTTCATCTCTTTCAGCTCGGCGAGGGTCATATTCTCCATCTCGGCCCTCTTCTCTTCTCTCAGAGCCTCGATCTCCTCCGCGGTCATGTTGCGGAATTCGTCCCTCTTCTGCTGTCTCAGTTCGTTGAGCTCAGCGAGGGTCATATTCTCTATCTCTTCTTCAGTCAGGTCATCCATGAGAAGGAACGCCCCACCGCAACCTCTGCCCATCTGATCTTTGTTCATGGGGCATTGGTCCATCTTACAATTGTTCATGCATCCGGTTCTGTCAGCCTTCTCGCCTGAATTCGGCATTGAGAGGGCTGGCACTGCCAGAAGGCAGACCACCGCCAAAGTTATCAACGATTTTGCGTGTCTCATTTTCTATACCTCACTATCGAGGACGGCTTTGCTGCACCTTCGGCAGCGCCGTCCTCACCAAATCCTCCCTGGGCTTGAACGATAGTTAAAATTAGAGCCGAACGGCCCCGAACGAAAACCGTTCAGAATTCGTTCAAACTTGATAAAACCGTTCAGTTTTGGTCAAAATGAAATTTAATGGTTTTATCCACCATGAAAATATGGTTTTGGGTTTAGTTTTGTGTTCAGATCGCCATATGTCATTTTTGCCCTGACAGGCGGCGACGATCCCGGCGGCACCCTCGCCGTTTCCGGACCGGGTTTGCAAAAAGTCAGATCCCATCGGCGCGGGATCAGAGGCTTTGCTGACTTGGTGAATTTGGCGATAGCATCGTTAGCCTCAGCCTCTTTTTCCTCCTTCTTCGTAAGGCTCCAGGTGGACCACCACGTCCACCACGTCGGAGATGTAATCGATCAGCCTCCGCTTCACCTCTTCGGAGATCCTGTGCCCCTCCTCCACGGATAGGGCGGGATCGACCAATACGTGGAGGTCGACTTCGATGCCTGAGCCTATGTGGCGGGTTCTGATGGCGTGGACCTCCTGGACGCCGGGGGTGGCACAGGCCAGCTGCTCGATCCCGAGACAGATCTCCTCGGGCGCCCCCCGGTCGACGAGCTGCTCCACTGAGGGCCGGACAATCTTCCAGGCTGCCTGGAGGATGAACATCGAGACGACGATCGCCCCCAGGTGGTCGAGGAAGGCGAGGCCGGGAACGAGGGCTGCCCCGGCGACGGCCGCCGCCGCAGGGACGGAGCTTAAGCCGTCAGATCGGTGATGCCAGGCGTTGGCGATGAGGGCTGTGGACTTGATCTCTCTTCCCACCGAGATCGTCCAGCGGTATAGCAGCTCCTTGATGAAGATGGACAAGACCGCGGCGAAGAAGGCGATGGCTCCAGGAGGGCCTTTTTGGACCTCATGAAGGGTGGAAAGGGCGTTGTAGCTGAGGCCCAAGGCGACGGCGGCCAGGAGGAGGCCGATGAAGATCGTCACCAAAAACTCGATCCTTCGGTGGCCGTGGGGATGACACTCGTCCGGCGGCTTCGACCAGAACTTGACCCCCACCAGGACCGCGACGTCGGTGGCGGTGTCTGAGAGGCTGTGGACGGCGTCCGCCACCACAGCCTGGCTGTTCCCAAGAATTCCAGCCGCAAACTTCAGGGCGGAGAGGGTCACGTTTACGACCAGGCCGACCAGAGTCACCCTTCTTACCTCTGAGACCAGGTGTCTGTCGTCGAAATCTTGGGTCGAGGAAGCACAACTCTTTGTCCCAGTCATCTGGATCTCCTCCTCGGGAAACGCCCAATTGGCGTTCCTCAGGGATTACAATTTCGGTCCTATCATCTTCAGTCGTTCTTCAAATCGAGATGGGCTGCGACCGGAGAATTATGACCACCAGGACGGCCAGCATCAGAAGCCAGAGGGCTATCGCCACGATAGACGCCCTCTTTGCCCTCTTAGCCTCAAGCCAGCTTAGGGGCCTGATCCCCTGGGCGAGGAAGGTTGCAACGCCCGAGAGGTTGACGGAGATGAAGTTGGCAACGAAGAGGAGCATAGCGCCCCAGGCGAGGCTCTGGTGGCCTGAACCCATCAGAAGGCCGAAGGTGACAAGAGGCGGGAGGAGGGCGACGGCTACCATAACGCCGATGAGGGTTGCGGATACCCCCGTGGTGAAGGCGAGGGCTCCAGCGCTACCCGAGGCGAGGGCGAGGGCCACCTCACCAAGGCCCACTGCAGTTCGAGAGGCTATCTCGGGCGTAGTGGGGTCTACGGAGAGGACCGATCCCAACAGGTAAGAGATGGCGATAGCTGTAACTATCCCCACAATGTTAGCCTTTAGGGCCCTTCGAGCGAGGCTCCCGTCCCCGAGGATGGTGGCGAGGGAGAAGGAGACGTTCGGTCCCAGGAGGGGAGCGATCACCATCGCCCCGATGATGACGGCGACGTTGTCCCTCAGAACGCCGATGGCAGCCACGATGGAGGAGAGGATCACCATGAAGACATAGATCCGAGAGAGGCCCGTGGTGTAGGCGAGGTCTGCGTAAAGCTCCTCCCTGCCGATCCGTCTGCTCTTCTTCTTCGGCTTTTCTTCGGGGAGGGTTTTAGCCTCGGGCACCTCCTCGGCCAGCCCGGGCCGAGGAAGTGAAGCCGCCACGGGAAGAACGACCAGCCTGCATCCCTCCGTACGGCGGAACCTTTTTTCAAGGCGGTCGATGACGGCTTCCGCCTCCTCGGTGGAGACCAAAAGCTTCACCAGGATCTGCCGTTCTGTGAAGGTCTTCTTCCAGACCCCTCCCACGGGCCGCTCCCAGATTCCCAGCATCGGTTCTATCCAGACTCCGAGGACGGGGAGGTCGTCTTTTGTCAATAGCTTCTCCAGGTCTTCTTTCTCATCCTCTGGAAGGACGATCTCGATTAAGCGGAGGACCATATCAATACCAGCCTGGGATTTTCCATCGTCCAGATCTCATTTGATAGCTCACAGCCATCCCTTCCTCCTGAAGTATAGAAGCATCACAAGTCCCACGACGAGCATGAAGAGAAGGACTGCGGGATAGCCCCAGTGCCAGCGAAGCTCGGGCATGTAGTCGAAGTTCATCCCGTAGATTCCGGCGACGAGGGTGAGGGGTATGAAGATGGTGGCGATGATGGTCAGGACCTTCATCACCTCGTTCATCCTGTTGCTGATGGAGGAGAGGTAGATGTCCAGCATCCCTGAGAGGATGTCCCTGAAGGTCTCAATCGCCTCGATCACCTGGACGGTGTGGTCATAGACGTCCCGGAGGTATATGGCCGTCGACTCCTCAAAGATCTCCGACTCGCCTCGTGCAAGGCGACTTATCACCTCCCTGAGGGGCCAGACCGACTTTCGGAGGAAGATCATGTCTCGCTTCATCTCGTGGATCTGCTTCGAAGTGTCGGGGGTGGGGCTTGAGACTAGCTCGTCCTCCAGAACCTCCAGGTCTTCGCCCACGTCTTCCAGGATCAAAAAGTAGTTGTCGACGACGGCGTCTATCAGGGCGTAGGCGAGGTAGTCCGCCCCCTTCCTCCTGATCTTCCCTTTTGACTTTCGAATCCGATCCCTGACCGAATCGAAGACGTCTCCCTCGGTCTCTTGGAAGGAGATGACGAAACCGTGGCCTACTATAAGGCTCACCTGTTCCGACCTGATCTCCTCCTCATCATCATCGGTCTCTAAGCTCGCGAGCATCTTGAGGACGATGAAGACGTAATCGTCGAAGTCTTCCATCTTGGGCCGCTGTTCCGTGTGGACTATGTCCTCCAGGACCAGGGGATGAATATTGAAGCAATCTCCGATCTTCTCTATTATTTCCGGCCTGTGGACCCCCACCACGTCTATCCAGGTTGTGGACGGTTTGGCCTTGAAGTCGAGGCACCGATTGATGGAGGTCACACAGAACTCCTGGAGCTGGTCTTGGTCGTAGTCCAGGATGGTGATCCGCACGGGCTCGGTCCTCTCCTCGCCGACGTGGACGAGGGTGCCAGGGGGGAGGCCCACCTTCTTCGTCCTTATCTTGAAAACCCGTGCCATGACCTTTCACCGCCTCGCTATTCTTGAAGCCTTCCAGGAACTTTCGCGATCAATCCGTCTCCTTCGATCAGCCGATCTTCATCTAGCTTCAGCTCTTTTCGGGCGACGCCTTTCCTCCGCCCATCTCGTTCCCTCTGAGCCGAACTTCGGGTAATCCGACGATATCAATGGTGGTGGAAGCGACCTTTATTTTATCGGACTTTTCGATCTCGTCCAGGATCAGCCGGCTCAACTTGTTCTTCACCATCCTCCTCTCCCTCACCACCGTCATGTATCTTATGTTGAAGTTAATCCAGTTGTCTGTAAGGGTTATGAATACGGCGGGCTCCACCACCCTCCGGGGCAGATAGTATTTCTCCTCCAGGGTGGAGAGGCTCTTCTCAGCATCGTAGACTACGGCGCCGGTCTCCCTCCGAACGACGGAGAGGATTGTGGTGATAGCCTCCTTCCAGTCGCTGTCGTAGGTTATGGGAAGGCTGATCTCGTCCCAGAGGAAGTCGTGGTCTTTGGTGTAGTTGTTGACGCTCCCCGAGAGGATGTACCCGTTCGGGATTATCGTCAGCCGGCCTGTGGCCTGATCTCCCGACATCCACTCTCCCATCTCCATGAGGGTGGTGTAGAGGATGTCGATGTCGATGACGTCTCCCTTCCGCGAGTTGATCTCTACTCTATCTCCTACCTTGTATATCCCGGTCACGAAGATGAGGATCCCGCCGACGAAGTTCTTGAAGAGGTCCTGGAGGGCGACGGCGAGGCCTGCGGCGATGATGCCGTAAGAGACGAGGAGGCTCTGAGTGTTGTCGACCCAGATGTTGATAACGACCGCCACGAGGACGACAATGTAGACTATCGAGACCGTTTTTTTGAAGGAGTACCTGGTCTTTGAGACTTTTATCCTCTTGATGAGGACGTCCTCGAAGAGGTGCTTGAAGAGGAGGTGGATGATAGCTATCGCCGCGACGGTGTAAAAGGCCTTCTGAAGATCTATGCTCGGATAGGCGTAATTCACCACCCAGAGCGCCGCCGCCAAAGAGATGAGGGTGAGGAGGGGAAGAAACCGCTTGAGCATACGGGATTATCTTCTTCAAAACATTAAATATTTTATCCCGTCTATCGATCGGCGCATCAGAAGAGACCGAAGAGCTTCCCCAGGAAGAAGATGTAGAATATCACCAGCATCCACCCCTCCCAGAGGGTGATCTCCTTCTCCCAGATCACTATGAAGTAGAGGAGGGTGGCTATGATCATCATGGGCATGACAAAGCTCGTTATCGTCACCGGGATCACCAGGGTCCCGAAGAGGGCGGATACCCCCATGATCCCCAGGGCGTTGAAGATGTTTGAGCCGAGGATGTTTCCTATCGCCAGCTCCGGCTTGTTCATGGCGGCGGCCCTGACGCTCACCACCAGCTCAGGAAGCGAAGTTCCCAAGGCGACGGCGGTGGCGGCGATGATCTCGGTCCCGATTCCCACCATCTCCGAGAGCTTCACCACCGAGACTATGGTGTAGTTGGCTCCGATGTAGAGGAAGAAGACGCTCAAAACTAGCTTCAGGTATACCTTCGGATCGAGCCTTCTCTTCGTCGGGTGGCCCCCTCCCCCCGCCTCCAGCGATCTTGCCATCGCCTCGTCGGCGACCCTCTCGACGCTGATGGCGTAGAGGAGGTAGACGAGAAAGAGGGCGAGAGAGAGGAGGGCCTCGGCGAGGCTGAAGATGCCGTCCACTACCATCAGGGAGAGGAGAGCCGCGGAGCCGATGAAGAGAGGCAGATCGACGTTGGCAAGCTCGTAGCCGGTCACCATCTTCTTTCCCACGATGGCGGAGAGGCCCAGGATGAAGAGGATGTTGGTGACGTTCGAGCCCATGACGTTCCCCACTACGATCTCCGGGGAACCCTTCATGACCGCCAGGATCGACGATACCAGTTCCGGGGTGGAGGTCCCCACGGCGACGATGGTGACCCCGATGATGAAGGGTGAGATTCCAAAGGCTATGCCGATCCTCTCGGCGGAGTCGGTGAAGTAGTCTGAGGCCTTCACCAGGACCGCGAGGCTCGCGAGGAAGACAAGTGCCCAGAGGAGGACGGGGAGCATCGCTTCACCATTCTTGCGTTCTGTTTAAATCGTTTTCTCAAAAAAGAGGAACGGAACTGTCCTTTTTGCCATGTGGTAGATGTTTTTGCCATGCGATCGATGGCCTCGCTCCGATCTTTCTGCTTGAACGAACTCGAAAAAGCCGGCAAAACAATTTAAATTTTCCGAAACGTTTTTGATGTACAAACGCCAAAATAGATAGAAGTGGTGGTCATGAAGTTGAAACTGCTTTTGTTGTTGGCGACGTTTTTGCTACTGGTGGCCCAGGCGGAAGAGATCGTGGTGAGACCTGGGGAGAGCATACAAGACGCCATCGATGGGGCGAGCCCCGGAGACGTGATCGAGGTCCAGAGCGGAAGATATTATGAGAACTTGAACGTGGGCAAGATGTTGACTTTGAGGGGCGTGGACACCGGCGGAGGAAAGCCCGTCGTAGACGCCTTTGGGAAGGGCTCTGCCATCTCCATCAACGAGGATGGGATCAGGCTTGAGGGGTTCGTGGTGACGAACTCGGTCAAAACATCGGAGACCGAAGCCAAATCCGACGGCGAAGGCGCAGACCCCAACCTGGAGTTTGTCGGCATTCTCATCAACGGCTCTGAGAGCTGTATCGTTGCTAATAACAGAGCCCTCATGAACGTGTATGGCATAGGGCTGGTCAACTCCAGCAATAATTCTGTCGAGAAGAACACCGTCAGGAGCAACGGGGTGGGAATCCACCTCTGGAGATCTCATGGCAATATGATTTCGAACAACACCGCCAGCGAAAACGTTGAGGCGGGTATCGTTCTCTGGGGGTACAGCTGCAACAACACCATCATAGGCAATGAAGCCGTCAAATCTGGACCCATTGGAGATGGCATCCGAGTATCAGGTTCTAATAACACTTTTGTTGATAATAATGCCAGCGAAAACGGTTTCTACGGAATCATGCTCTGGGGGTCTCCAAACAACACCGTTGCTAGGAACAAAGTTCAAAATAATAGGCACAGCGGCCTCTGGCTCTTTGTATCCTCCCAAAACAACGTCACAAGTAACAACTTTAGCCGCAACGATGAGAGCGGAATCTCCATCTGGGACTCCAGCAACTATAACGCAATCTCGGACAACGACCTAACAGGGAATGCGAAATACGGCATTTACCTCAAAGGTTCCTCTTACAACACGATTGAGGGAAACGACGCGATCAATAACATTCGCGGCATCGGTTTATACAACTCCAGCAACAACAACACTGTAAAGGCCAACAACGCCAGCCGAAATCCTGACGGTATCGTCCTCTGGGGCGCGAGCAACGACAACCAGGTCGTCACCAACGACGTCTTCTGGTGCGAGAACTATGGCTTCCAGCTAGTGGGTTCTAGTAACAACACCATCGCCGAGAACAAAGTCTGCTACAACTTAGGCGGGATCGGCCTTTACGCATCCAGCGACGAGAACGTCATCGAAGAGAACAACGCCAGCTACAACGTGGGCAACGGCATCGATCTGGACGACTGCCGCGACAACGTGGTAAGGAGGAACAGAGCCGATTACAACGAATGGACAGGCATCGGCCTCTACCTGGGCTGCGAGAAGAACGTCGTCGAGGATAACGACGTCGGGTACAACAACTGGGCCGGCATAAGCCTGGCAGGATGCGAAGGTAACGTCATAGCCAGAAACAACGTCACACGAAACGTGATGGGTGGAATCAAGCTCCAGGGGTCTCGGAACAATCTCCTCTGCCAGAACGACCTCGTTGAAAACGCCGTGGAGGGCACCGGCTTCAAAGCAACGTCCCCCTTAATTGGGTCACTCCTCGGAATGGCTCAAGACGAAAGAGTGAGAAACGCCTACGATGATGCCCTCAACCGATGGGACAACGGAACCATTGGAAACTACTACACCGAATTCGACTGCACCGACGCCGACGGCGACGGGATCTGTGACTCGGAGCGCGACATCCCTGGAGGCGAGAGCGTCGATCGGTATCCTCTGGCGAGGCCGAGAGGCGGCGACTGAATGGCCTGAAGATGATGGGGCTCTGATCCTTCAGGAAAAATCAGAGCGGCCATCACTCCACGTCGCTGATCTCGAAGAGATAAGCTCCTAGGCCCAGAGCCCCTGCACAGCAGACTGTGAGGATCGCAAGGTCGAGGGCCAGGGGGAAGGCGCTGACGCCGACGAGAGACCCTCGGAGGCCGTCGACGCCGTAGGTTAGGGGGTCGAGGTAGGAGAGGCTCCGAAGCCACGGAGGGAGGTTCGATATGGGGAAGAGCGCCCCCGAGAGGAGGAATAGCGGGAAGACCATGAAGTTCATGATGAGCGAGAAGCCGGACATGTCCTTCATCCGGGAGGCGAAGGCGAGGCCCAGGCTGTTGAAGGTGGTGGCGATCAGGATCATGAAGACGAGGGATAAGAGAAAACCCGCAAGGCCCGAGATCTTCAGGCCCATGACGATCCCGGGAACGAGGATGATCAGCCCCTGCATCACGGCGGTGGTGACGCCGCCGGCGGTCCGGCCGATGACGATCGAGAGCCTTGATACCGGGGCGACCATGATCTCTCGGAGAAAGCCGAACTCCCGGTCCCAGAGCATCGAGAGCCCCCCGAAGGTGGAGGAGAAGAGGAGGGTCATCCCGATGATCCCCGGAGCGAGGAAGCTGATGTAGTCGACCCCCTCGGGGATCGCGGGCATCGCCGCCGATCGAAAGCCGAAGCCGAGGAAGGCGAGGAAGAAGAAGGGCGGGGCGAGGGAGCCGAAGACCCGGCTCTTGAGCCTGAAGAAGCGGATCATCTCCCGCAGCCACAGGCTGTAGATGGCGTAGACGTTCACCCTGGCCATATCAGTGCCTCCGCGTTCTCATCCTGCTCTGGACCGCCACCATCCGACCAGCGCCGCTCGACTCGGCCTCCCGGATCTTTTTGCCCGTGAACTTGAGGAAGACGTCTTCGAGGGTCGGCTCGTGCATGCTGACCGACCTTATCTTCACCCCGGCCCTGCAGGCGCCGAGGACTATCTCGGGGATCCGGGATTCGCCGTGGTCGACGCTCAAATTGAGGGTCGAGCCGGACCGGTCGACGGTCTCGACCCCCTCGAACTTCGAGAACGCCCCAACGGCGCCGTCGCTGATGCCGTCGTCCACCTCCAGGGTGACGATGTCTGCGCCGATCAGGTCTTTTAGGTTCTCCGGCGTGTCCAATGCGACGATTTTGCCCTGGTCGATGATGGCGACCCTCTCGCAGAGGTGGTCTGCCTCCTCCATGTAGTGGGTGGTGAGGACGACGGTGACCCCCTCCTCCTGGTTCATCTTCAGGATGTAGCGCCAGATGTACCTTCGGGTCTGGGCGTCCAAGCCCAACGTAGGCTCGTCCAAAAAGAGGACGTGAGGGTGGTGCATCAGACCCCGGGCGATCTCCAGCCTCCTCTGCATCCCGCCGGAGTAGTCTTCCATCAGGACGTCCGCCTTCTCCGTCAAATCCACCAGCTCCAGGACCTCGGCGACACTTGCCTCGCGGGTCTTTCTGTCCATCCCGTACATCCTGCCGTGAAAGTCCAGGTTCTCCCGGCCCGAGAGCTGGCTGTCGACGGACGGGTCCTGGAAGACGACCCCGATGGAGTTACGAACCTCGTCCCTCTCCCGACCGATGTCGAAGCCCCAGACGGTGGCCCCCCCGGCCGAAGGCCGGAGCATCGTGGTCAGCATCTTGATGATGGTGCTCTTTCCCGCGCCGTTGGGGCCGAGGAGGCCGAATAGCTCCCCCTTCTCGATTCTAAGGTCGACCCCGTCGACGGCTGTGAAGCCGTTGAACCTCATGGTGAGACCGCTGGTGGCGATGGCTGGACCATCCATGAGAGGGGATGAATGGGGGAGGGGGTTTATAGGTTTGCGTCGGAGAGAAGGCATGGGCCCAAGACGAAATTCGACATCGACCTTTCAAGAGGGCGAAAATTAATAATTTAAAAAAAGAATATTAACCTTCCAGACTTAAGCCAGACCCAATGCACCAGATCCAGATCAATGAATAGTATGGTCCATTCATTTCCTTTACTGAGCAGAGTAGTGGCAGATTATCACTAAGTCCTCAATCGTCTTTTCATTCACTCTGGCGTCCGTTGCTGTAATCTTCCAAGATGTCTCTGTAATTCCTGCATTCATATTTGAAATTTGAGCAGAAAACACGCTTCCTAAATCTGAGCCTGGACGAAACTTTAAGATATTCTTTGAAGGTGTATCAAGAGACATTGTATCAAGAGACATATCTAATTCGTCTCCCAACTCATTTCGATTTGTATCATCCTTGGTTAGCAAATAGAGATCCATTGTTAAAACGGTAATATCTTTTCCCCTAAGTTGGTACGAAAAGCGCTCTTGAGCCAGCTTGAGCTCTATCGTTTGAGTTGTAATGAACGCATGCCACTCATTGGGGAACTCGTGTTTCATGCTGAACAATCTTGAGCATAATTCAGATTGAAGCTGCATTAAGTTCCCTTTGGCCTTTTGGCGCAGCAGCTCTCCTCCATCGCGAGAGGTGTAGTTTAGCTTGAGTATGACATCAGAAATGCTATTGAAATCGAAGGCATTGCAATCCTTATCCATTTCAATGCGCCATCTGCTGATAGCCCCAGCACCCTCGAATGGCAAATATCTCTCGTCCCTGAAGTTCAATTCGAACATTCCACTATCGTTCTGGGCATGGCTAGTAGCTATGGATTGCATTGCAGCGAAGTTAGTAACGAAACGGTTGTCCTCTTCCCCTTCTGGATAAGATCTCTGAGCATTGCTGTTGATCCTTGTCTTGTTGCTTAACAGTGTGAGCTTGCAGTTGATACTCGTGTAGGGCCCGGCTACACAAGGGATGGTCAGGCTGACGCTCTTGATCCGGCGCATGTAATGTCCCGGATAGTCCGCATCGAAGAAAGCCTCAGGCAAGGTGAATTGGCATTCTCCTGTCTCCTTCAGCCTAATTAGGGCCATTGGGTTATGGAGCAATAAAGATATGTTCTTTGTTATCTCATACTCACGTCGATTCTGCTCCATGTGGGCTTTCTCCATCTGCTTTAAGGCAAGGTAAAGCTGCTCTCCTGCCAGCAAGCCTTTTCTTAAACTGTCCCAGTAGCCAAACTGGATGAAATTTGAATTGGTCAAACCCTGCTCAAAGCGGTAAGCCTTCTCTGCGCGCTTGGCCAAATCATAAGCTAAATTGTAGCACTGGAAATAAACCTCGGAGATCTTCCCCGTCATCCAGCCGTAAAGTTCCTCATTGGTATACTTATGAGGACTTCGATTATCCTGCAATTGGCATTCTGTGAAGGACTTTACCTCAACATTTTCGATCTGAACGTTCCCTATGTCGTTTTTCCCTCCAAATTACGACCAATTTTTGCAGTTCTGTCCTCTAA
>Ga0272442_10003602_pt1 | contig 21679 bp, 24 predicted proteins | sample SSMForm2O_FD_200262 | JGI IMG/M metagenome (GOLD analysis project Ga0272442, IMG submission 200262) | Marine sediment archaeal communities from Little Sippewissett salt marsh, Falmouth, MA, United States - SSM-Form-2O | ecosystem: Environmental > Aquatic > Marine > Wetlands > Sediment ... | reverse complement strand
CACTTTGTTCAGAGCACGACCTGCGCAATAATCTCCGCCAGCGCCAAATCCTCAGGTGTCGTTATCTTTATGTTACTATAATCACCTGGATAAAGCTTCACCTCACATCCTAAGAGTTTCACAGCAGCAGAATCGTCAGTAACTTCAGTTATAAGCTTTCGGTAAGCCTCATTTATTACATCAAAACTGAAAATTTGGGGGGTTTGCACTAGCCATAACTTATTACGCTGGGGCGTTTCTGTAATCAACCCCTGGTCATCGGCAAATCTAATGGTATCTTTAACCGGCACTGCAGCTACAGCAGCACCTGTTTCTTTGGCTGCCTCCAAGCCATTTCGAATTAAATCCAAAGTCAGAAAAGGGCGAGCTCCGTCATGGATTATAACCCAATCACAACATTTCAACTTATGCAGTCCTTCTTTTACCGAGTCTTGCCGCCGTGCGCCACCAAGGCATATAGCAACTTTAGACCAGGTCCTTTCTTCCTTTAACTTCTGGCCTTGCTTTAGATTGTTACTATTCAGCGTAATGACTATCTGCTCCACTAAATCATTTTGCTGGCATATATCCACTGGCCAGGCTAATACAGGTTTTCCCCCTAAAAGAGCAAAGATTTTATCCGTGGCTCCCATCCGCTCAGCCTTGCCAGCAGCAACTATAATAACCCCTATTCCAGAAGCCCTGCTCATTTATTGTTTCCCCTTCACCTTCTTACTCAAACCCAAACGCAGAGCATCAGATATAGAATTAGCTTCGATCAATTGAATATCGACATCATCTAGAGAAAGTTGAGGTAAAGATTTGGGCATGAGGAAAGACTTAAAACCTAGCCTGGTAGCCTCAACAATTCGCCTCTCCACCTGTGATACAGGTCTAAGTTCTCCATTCAAACCCACTTCCCCCAGAGCCACCAGCCCGGAGATCGGCTTACTATCGCGAAAACTAGAAGTTATAGCCAAAGCAATCCCTAAGTCAATCGCCGGCTCATTGATTTTAAGCCCCCCGGTAACATTAACTATAATATCCTGGTTTGAAACCCTCAACCCAGCACGCTTACTAAGCACTGCACTAATCAATAGGAGACGATTAAAATCAATGCCATTAGCGATGCGTCTGGGTGGGCCAAAACCAGCAGCGGTAGTTAAAGCTTGAATTTCCACCAATAAAGGTCGCGTTCCTTCAAGCGCTGGCACCACAATAGAACCAATAGCAGCATCCCTGTGCGTAGATAAGAAAACTCGAGATGGGTTCTCCACTTCCACCAACCCACTATGACTCATTTCAAAGATGCCCACTTCGTTAGTGGATCCAAAGCGATTTTTTACACCTCTCAACATCCGATAATTACTAAACTGCTCGCCTTCGAAGTAAAGCACTACATCAACAATATGCTCCAATGCCCCCGGGCCAGCGATAGCACCATCTTTAGTCACATGTCCTATAATAAACACAGGCACATTATTTTGCTTTGCCCAGTACATCAATCTCTGTGTACATTCACGCACCTGAGCGATACTGCCAGGCACCCCAGGTACATCTTCCAGATATACACTTTGAATTGAATCTATGACCACCAAATGAGGCAAGAGTTCTTCCAAATGCCTTAAGAAAACAGCTAAATTAATTTCAGATAAGGTGAAAAGTCCTTTACACCTGAGGTTTAAACGTTCAGCCCTAAGCTTAATTTGATTAGTAGATTCTTCTCCAGAAACATAAGCCACGGGCCCGTTATTCTCAGCTACTCTAGCTAAAACCTGAAGCAAAAGCGTAGATTTACCTATTCCAGGCTCCCCTCCAATAAGCACCAAGGAACCAGCAACTAAGCCACCACCAAGAACCCTGTTCATTTCGCCAAAGCCAATGGGAAGACGAGGGAAGGAGCCTGTTTCCATTTGAGAGAGCTCCTGAGGTATACCTTCCCTAGAACAAGACCGCTCGATTGGTGTACGCGATAGGCTAACTGTAGCTTCTACAAAGCTATTCCACGTCTGACAATTAGGGCATCGCCCTAACCACTTGGCACTTTCCTTGCCACATTGCTTACAAACAAAAATGTGTTTGCCCTTAGATCTATCCAATTACTAGACTTCAAACGAGTTCTTTGATATTCCGTCCTAATAGCGCTAATCTTAGTTACAACAACTCTCTATATTTCACTAACAAAGCATTAGTCAGCCATTGCATTACTTCGATACTATAAAGCCTCTTTAACTAACGGCCGCATAACAATCTTTTCCTCATCAACATCCACCTCTATAGTATCCCCTGATCGAAATTCCCCCCGCAGCAACGACTCAGAGAGCGAATCTTCAACTAAGTTCTGTATAACACGGCGCAGAGGGCGAGCTCCAAAAACAGGGTCATAACCTTTATTACCCAGTAGGTCTTTAGCAGCGTCAGTAACTTTTAGAGCCAGGTTTTTCTCTTTAAGCGAGTCAGCAACCTGATTAAGCATTAGCTCGACAATCAGGCGAATATGCTCCTGTGTTAAAGAGTGGAAGACAACAGTTGCATCAATGCGATTGAGAAATTCAGGGCGAAATTTCTTCTTCATCTCTCCAAGCACCTTTTCCTTCATTTTTCCATATTCCACCTGCGGGTTCCCTTTACTACCAATATGAGTAGCGAATCCAACGCTCATATCACGCTTAATGAGCTCAGCCCCAATATTGCTGGTCATAACTATGATGCTATTACGAAAATCGACACGACGCCCTTTAGCATCAGTTAAATGGCCATCGTCAAAAATTTGAAGCAGCATATTAAATACATCATGATGCGCCTTTTCAATTTCATCGAGGAGAATACAAGAATATGGTTTACGCCTCACTGCCTCAGTTAATTGTCCACCTTCCTCATAACCGATATAACCAGGCGGTGCCCCAACCAAACGAGCCACTGTATGGCGTTCCATGAACTCTGACATGTCGAGTCGAACCAAAGTATCTTCACTACCAAACATAAATTCAGCCAAGGCTCTAACTAATTCAGTTTTACCTACGCCAGTAGGTCCCAAAAATATAAAGACTCCTATTGGACGTCGTGGAGCCTTCAACCCAGATCGAGCTCTTCTCACTGCCTTAGCCACTGTATTTATAGCTTCATCCTGTCCAATTATACGGTGGTGCAAAGCATCCTCCATGTGAAGAAGACGACTAGTTTCATCATCAGTCAACCTCAGCATTGGAATCCCTGTCCACATACTGGTTACTTCAGAAATATCATCCGCAGTAACAGTGGGTTTGCCAAGTTCCTGTTTAACCTGCCACTCCTTCTCCATCTGAGTAACTTTCCCCGTTAGTTGGAGCTCACGGTCGCGCAGTTCAGCAGAGTATTCATATTGCTGCGAAGTAATAGCTGTCTCCTTTTCTTTACGCACAGCTTCCAGAGCTTGTCTCGTTTCGGTTAAGCCAATAGGCGTACTACTATGTTTGATGCGCTTTCTAGAGCCAGATTCATCCACCAAATCAATAGCTTTATCAGGCAAATAACGGTCAGGTATATATTTAGCAGCCAACGAAGCCGCTGCTTGCAAAGCTTCATCACTTATGATCAAACGATGAAATTCCTCATACCTGTGTTTGATGCCTCTCAGAATACCCAAAGTTTCCTCAATCGTGGGTTCAGCTACCAAAACAGTCTGAAACCTCCTCTCCAAAGCCGGGTCTTTCTCCACATACTTACGATAATCATTCAAAGTAGTGGCACCGATACACTGCACCTCACCACGTGCCAGTGAAGGTTTTAATATATTGGAGGCATCAACGGCACCCTCAGCCGCTCCAGCTCCCACAATAGTTTGCATTTCGTCGATAAACAAGATGCAATTCCCAGCAGCTTTTTCCTCCTCAATAACTTTTTTCAATCTTTCCTCGAACTCGCCACGATATTTTGTTCCAGCCACCAGAGCACCAATATCTAAAGCAATTATTCTTTTACCCTGCAATACCTCAGGGACTTCCGCTGCTATTATACGCTGGGCCAGCCCCTCAACAATGGCTGTTTTGCCAACGCCCGGTTCACCCACAAGTGCTGGATTGTTCTTGGTGCGTCGGCTCAGTATTTGGACCACTCTCTCAATCTCCTTGCTACGTCCAATAACAGGATCAAGTTTGTCTGCCTTAGCCAGAGCGGTTAGGTCTGTTCCAAGCTGATCCAAAGTAGGCGTACGAGAGGAGCTACGGGCGGAGCGAGCATGAATTGTCTCATGCTTCATAGACTTCTTGACTTCATCACGCGCCTGTTCCAAAGTAATACCGAAATTTCCTAGAACTTTAGCGGCTACTCCCTCACCTCCATGTAATAAACCAAGCAGGAGATGTTCAGTTCCTATATAGTTAGAATTCAATCTGCGCGCTTCATCAACGGCAAGTTCGATAATTCTTTTAGCTCTAGGAGCAAGGCTAATTGTCCCAGTAACTTCTTTCTCTCCCTTGCCAACTACAAACTCCACTGCTGCTTTCACTTTGTTCAAGGAAATACCAAGCTTAACTAGAACTTTGGCTGCCCCCCCAGATTCATCCGCCACTAACCCCAACAATATATGCTCAGTGTCAATGTAACTGTGCCCTAAACGTTTAGCCTCTTCCTGAGCTCGCGCCAGCACTTTACGAGCCCCCTCAGAGAATCTTTCAAATCCAGTAGCCATACTAAGATCTCCACATCAAGTACTTATTTCCTAAAGCCAATTATAGATTATGCCCTACTCCGAGTCAAACTATATAGTCGTTCGTATAACTTGCTTGAAACAGATAGCAAATAATAATACAATACACATATTAAATGAGAGTTATCAGTGGTGAAGCCAAAGGAATTCAATTAAGAGCTCCTTCAGCGAAGTGGATCCGACCCACAACTAATCTAGCGAAGGAAGCTATTTTCTCTATTTTGGAGCACAATGTCAGTTGTTGGGACCGCGTTCTTGATTTGTATGCTGGCAGCGGTGCTCTAGGTATAGAAGCTCTAAGCCGCAAAGCAGAATGGGTTGACTTTGTTGACCGAAGCAGAAAATGTTGCATCATAATTAAACACAACCTGGACAAAACAGGGTTGTCAAACAAAGCCCATGTTTATCGTTGCAGCGCAAGCAAGTCGATTGCCTTTCTTAATAACAATTACAATATCATTCTTATGGACCCACCTTACTCCGACCCCTATACAACTAATTTACTGACTACCTTAGCTAACTCAGAATTAACAGAGAAAAATCCCACGATTGTAGTTTGCCACGCAAATCGTTTCCCCCTAAGCTCTGATTACAATGAATTCTACTTAGCTAAACAACATCGCTTCGGTGATACATTCATCTCTATTTACCAAAAAAAGGATAGACCATGACAATAGCAGTATATCCAGGAACCTTTGACCCTATCACGAGCGGGCATGCCGATATTATTAAACGCGCATCAAGTATCTTTGAGAAGTTGGTCATTGGCGTTTATGACAAACCTAACAAACAGCTACTTTTCTCCACAGCAGAAAGAGTAGCCATGGTAAGGAAAGTAGTGGCTAGTCTACCGGGCGTACGCGTTAAGCCCTATTCTGGTCTCACTGCCGATTTTATTCATAGTGTAAATGGAACAGTTATGATTCGAGGATTGAGGGCAAGCTCTGATTTCGAGCGGGAATTCGAAATGGCGCTAATGAATAAAAAACTGTCACCAGATATAGAGTTAATTTGTTTGATGACAAGCTCTGAATATCAATTCCTCAGCTCTAGCTTAATCAAAGAAGTAGCAAGGCTAGGAGGTTGCCTTAAGGACATGATTCCCGATTATGTTGCCACCGCCTTAAAGGAAAAATTCTCAGCAGAAGTTCCCGGAGTTTTAGAAAATGAAACTAAGTGTTAAAATAAGGCATTAAAAATTTAAGGAGGCGATGCAGAGATGGCATACAAAATTACTGATGAGTGTATTAGTTGTGGTGCTTGCGAATCAGAATGCAAGAACGCAGCAATCAGCGAGGGCGAAGAAACCTACAGCATAGACCCGAACAAATGCACAGAATGTGTGGGCTGGTTTGAATCACCTAAATGCGTCGAGGTTTGCCCGGTGGATTGTTGTATTCCTGACCCAGATCATAAAGAAACACACGAGCAACTATTGGAGAAATGGCAGAAGCAGAATCCTGGTAAAACCCCAGCAGCTAGCTAGTACCTTATTTGAACCCAACCGTTATACAATTATCAAACCTCGCAGGGTATATCAATATTATTTTGTTCATGATTTTACCCACAATAGAGCTGGGGTGAAATAAAGATTCTAGTGATTCATATACTTTCAGGTGTTTTAATATTGGTATAAGGAGCATAAGCAAGCTAATAGATTCTACATAAGAGGTAGAATCTATATCTCTAAATCCAGCATTCTTGAGAATGCCAGCAGATGTTTTGGGGGTAAATTGGTTGATATGGAGCCTTCTTATATTCCACCATCTCTTGTGCAAAATCCTCGATGGCACCCCATTGATATCCGGAGTTGATGTCACCAACACTCCCCCTGGTCTAAGTACCCTATAGGCTTCCTTAAGAAACACAAGCGGATGTGGCACGTGTTCTAGAACTTGCCATAGCGTAACCACGTCGAAATGATTTTCGGGAAATTGCTGTTCTGTAAAAGCAGTTGCTTCCACATCTAAAACAAATTCTCTCTTCGCATACAGTACAGCATCCTGAGATAATTCAACTCCCTTAACCTTGAAACCAGCCTTGGAAGCATTGAACAGAAAAAACCCCTCGCCACAACCTATGTCTAAAAGATTCGCACCCTTCTTGTATTTTTTAATCAATTCTACCTGTGATTTAGAAGCGCGTAAACGATTCTCACGAATAATAGAGACATCAATGCTCTTTCTCTTAGTATAGTCTTCGTTAATTCTGTTCTCCCTTTCAATAGGGTTCACATATATAAACTGACAGTTTCGACATTGTACATGCCTCCCATATTTGTCACCCGGTAACATATATACAGTTTCTATACCTTCATGGAAATCATCCAGTTCCATGTTAGAATCAAATAACACAATAAAATCGTTGCTTCCACAATTAGGGCAATTGCGGTATTCAAAAAGCGGATCCATCGTAGTCTATGATTTCTCTAAAGATGCTTGGATTTACTATAAGCAGCGGTGACAGCTTCAAGAAGAATGGAACGGAACCCTCCTCTTTCCAATTGGAGAAGAGCTTCGGTAGTCGTACCTCCAGGCGAAGTAACTATGCTTCTTAACTCAGCAGGGTGCTTGCCCATTTCCCGGACAGCGTCACTAGAGCCAATTATCGTCTGCACTACCAACTTTCTGGCTACGCTGCGCGGTAAACCAATATGGACTCCAGCATCGATAAGCACTTCAATGAAAAGAAACACGTAAGCGGGGCCGCTCCCACTTAAAGCTGTAGCCATGTCCAGATACTTCTCATCCTCAACATAGAGTTCCTCGCCTAGGGCGTCAAGGATGGATTGTGCCATTACCTTCTGTTCTTGACTAACGTCGTTAGTTGTTGTCCATACAATCATTCCCTCACCTATTTGAACTGGCATGTTGGGCATAGCTCGGATTATACAATGATGATTCAAACCACGACACAAAACATCCAAACTGGCACCAGCTACTATAGATAATATAACTTGCTGCTGTGCGGGATTTTTTATTTCCTCCATCACTTGAAGCAATTCTTGTGGCTTTACCGCCAAAATAACCAAATCAGCGCCTTTTATTGCTTCTTTGTTATTAGCCAAGGCCTTTACTCCACACTCTCTCTTTATTGACTCTCGCCTCGATTGACTCACATCACTAACTATAATATCTTCAGGGGCAGCAACCTTTTTGCTGAGAAGGCATCTTATCATCGCTCCCCCCATAGTACCACCACCAATAAAAGCTATTTTCATTTTTCTCTCCTCATTTCGTTACAATGTTCACTACCCGACCAGGAACATAGATAACTCTGCTAATCTTCCTTCCCTCAATATGAGCCTTCACTTTTCCCTGCCCCAGTGCTAGTTCCCTGGCCTCAGTTTCACTTATGGAAACAGGCACAAGTAGTCTATCTCGTAACTTACCATTCACCTCAATAACCAATGTGATTTTCTCTTCTTTAACTAACTCTTCATCCCACTCAGGCCAAGGTCGATTATGAATGCTATAAGGGTGGCCAGTCTTAGCCCACAGCTCCTCAGCAAGATGGGGGGCTGTGGGAGCCAGGAGTAACAGCAAATATGTGATAGCTTGCTGCCACAGTAATACTGTCACACTCCCCGATTCCTGCATTTTTGATAGGTAATTAGTAAACTCCATCAAGCTAGCCAACATAGTATTGAAATGGAATCTCTCCATATCTTCACTTACTTTCTTAATTGTTTTATGAGTTGCATTAAGAAATTCTTTCTCCACCACTCGTTCAACCACCTGGCTCGTATATCCCGTTTCTACCAAATTCCACACCCGGTTTAACCACCTGCTTATGCCTACAAAGCCACTATCGCTCCACTCCCCTCCCAACTCCCAAGGTCCGATAAACATGAGGTAGGCACGAACAGCATCCGCTCCCAATTCAGATACATATTTGTCTGGAGCGACTACATTGCCCTTGGATTTACTCATCTTATCACCGAGATAGATGATCGTTCCCTGGTTAAAAAGGTGAGTAAATGGTTCATCGAAATCGACCAATCCCATATCTCTGATTGCTTTGATAAAGAAGCGAGAATAAAGGAGATGCATGACAGCATGTTCAGCTCCTCCAGTATACAAATCCACAGGCAGCCAATACTTCAGTTTTTCAGTTTCAAAAGGGGCACCATCACTTTTGGGGCTAGCGTAACGTAAGAAATACCAATTGGAGCACATAAATGTATCCATGGTATCGACTTCCCGTCGCGCCGGCCCAGAACACCTAGGACAAGTAGTATTAACAAAAGATTGACAATATTTTAGAGGAGATTCTCCAGCAGGTTTGAATTCCGCATCAGAAGGAAGCAGGACAGGCAAATCCTCTTCAGCCACAGGAACGATGCCACATTTATTACAATGAAGCATAGGAATAGGAGCTCCCCAATACCTCTGCCTCGAGATAAGCCAATCACGAATGCGATAAGTAACAGTACGCTTCCCCCATCCTTTACTCTCCAGTAGATCACAAATTGCATTATATCCTTGCTCGCTGGACAAGCCATTAAACTCCCCGGAATTTACCATTATGCCTGTTCCACTATATACCTCCATTAATTCTTTGCTCGAGCAACCAGGAGGTGCAACAACAGTTCGAACAGGAAGATGAAATTGTTTAGCAAACTCAAAATCTCGCTCATCATGAGCTGGGACACCCATCACCGCACCAGTACCATATGTCAGCGAGACGTAATCAGTAATCCAGATAGGTATCTTTTCTCCATTCAACCTATTAATGACATAACTCCCCAGAAAGACTCCTGTTTTCTCTTTGCCCACGGCTGTCCGCTCATATTCACTTTGGCCTTGACACCAAGCAACGTATTCCTCCACCTCACCCCTTCGCTCTGGGGCAGCCAGCTGAGAAACCAAGGGATGTTCAGGAGCAAGAAGAAAGAAACTCGCGCCAAAAATAGTATCAGGGCGAGTGGTAAACACCTTTATTTCCTTAGATTGTATGTCCTCACGCTCCAATTTAAAGGAAATCTCGGCACCTTCACTCCGGCCAATCCAGTTCCTCTGCATTGTCTTTATACGTTCTGGCCAAACCAAATGGCTAAAATCAAGCAGTTCATCGGCATACTTCGTAATTCTAAAAAACCACTGTTCCAAATCTTTTTTGGTCACCTGGCTACCACAACGTTCACAGAATCCTTCGCCCAATACCTGTTCATTGGCTAATACCGTCTGACACTCAGGACACCAGTTGACCGGCGCTTTAGCACGGTAAGCCAAGTCCTCATGATAGAATTTTAGAAAAAACCACTGTGTCCACCTATAATACTCAGGCAGACAAGTAATCATCTCCCGGCTCCAGTCATAGATTGCCCCTATGCGTTTAAGTTGATCCCGCATATGTTCAATATTTCTCATTGTCCAAACATGAGGATGTATCCCATGTTTGATAGCAGCATTCTCCGCAGGCAATCCAAAAGCATCAAATCCCATAGGGTGGAGCACATTGTATCCTCGCATCCTCTTAAACCTGGCGTATACGTCTGAAGGAGCCATCGCATACCAGTGTCCGATATGAAGATCACCAGAAGTATAAGGAAGCATAGTCAATGCGTAAAATTTTGGACGATTACTATTTTCTGTAGCTTCATAAATATGGTCAGCAGCCCATCTCTCCTGCCATTTCTTTTCGATTTCCTGGGGATTGTAATTTAGAAGCATATCTGTGAGATTTTAGCCCAATTTGAGGCAAATTAAAAGCACCGCCTTATAGCGCAAAACAGCAATTTGGCTTTTACCATGGTCGTGATATAATATAAATCAAGGAAATGTATAAAAGAATACTCACCCTATTAGATGGCTCTTCCCTATGTGAGCTAATTCTGCCTTATGTAGCAGAATTAGGAGAAAGATTCAGCGCAGAAATTATCTTACTACATGTTTATTCGCCAAAGTCAAGCTCTATCTCTCACGAATACGAGGCATATATTCAGCAAGTAACCAGAACTGTAAAAGAGCAGCTTGGCGAGAAAGCCAAAGTAGAACCTATCCTCCTAAGTGGAAAAGCAAACAGGGAAATTGTTGACTATAGCAAAAAAGAGAATATTGACCTTATTGCTATGGTAAGTCACGGCAAATTTGGTATAAAGCGCTGGCTTCTCGGAAGCACAGCTGACAAAGTAATTAGACAAGCGAGTAAACCAGTGTTACTCATAAAAGCGGAAGTACCCTTAGCAACACGTGAGAAAGGAATAATGAACAACTTACTTGCTCCTCTAGATGGCTCAAAATTAAGTGAGGTTATCCTGCCTCATGTGGAAACAGTCGCAACAAAAACACCCACGAAAATGAAACCAGAAGTTACCCTACTTCAAGTAGTAGCTCCAGCCTACTATATCCCCAGTGGAAGGACAGTCACGCGAGTTTCATACAGCAATACAGAAATCGAGCAACTGAAGGCAAAAGCTAAAAGTTACCTGGAAGAAGCAGGAACCCAATTAAGAAGCAAGAAAATTACTGTAAAATGCGAAGTTGCAGTCGGTGATGCTGCAGAAAAGATTATCGAAGTTGCCGGCAAAATCAATGCTAATTTGATTGCTATGTCAACACACGGATATTCAGGTTTTAACCGACTATTCCTGGGCAGTACCACTGACCGTGTACTACACCATGGAAAAACCCCATTACTATTGGTGAAACCCGCAGAGGCGCGAGAGGCCACATACTAGCACACATCACCGCCAACACAGCCCTATGACAACTTTACGTGAAGGTTCTAGACCGAATTAGCGATCTTCCAGTTCCCGTGCCCACTTCTTCGCTCTTTGTCATCCAAGTTATATTCACTACAATTTTTCCCCACAAGTAGTTTTGGCGAAAACCAATTACCTTGCACGATGACACTTAAATATAGCTACTTCAACGATGGCAAGATACCGCAGGTGAAATCAAATATCTCCCTAATTTGACTGCCACACTAAGCCATGCGACATAAAAATTGCCATTTTGGGTGGAGCTGGAGGGATTCGGACCCTCTACCTTTTAACTGCCAGTCGCCTTCAGTAATGTTAAAGCCATTGTTGCCTCCTTCAATATACCGAATGTGACTGTGATCAAAAGTTGGGATAAGGTCAATAGCTTTGTGTTACAAGTTCTAGCTGTGAGAAAAGTTCAGGTTCGATGCGATATAATTGAATATAAATTAAAACGTTTGCTGGAGGGAAAATGGATAATACAGTTGTTCTATCAGTCGGAGATACTCATCACTTACGATTAGGTAAAGACCGCATTGTTTATGCTGGTATGCCAAATAAGGACGTTTTCTCTATTGTGCAAATGAAATGGGAATTCTTTTACCGGGGTTATTCTTGGAACCTTTACTTTCCGAAGGGACAAAGCACGATAAGAATAGATGGGCTCAATATACAGGTAGAAAGTGTGACTCCTGAGGAAATTAGACTACGGATGTGATTAGGTAATATTGAAGTTCAAAATACGCATAGGAGGTACTGTCAGTGGATGGATATGCAATTGGTTTAGCAGTAGGTCTTGGTGCTGGTATTGCTATTGGCATTTCTATAGGGAAACGACAGAAACCATGGCCTGAATTGACTGCAGGGGAAAAGAAAGCGAGAATCATTACTATTGCTGCAGGTGCTGTCTTATTAATAGCTGGTGTTATTTTCTTCCTGGTCAGATTATATTCTTAATGGAATACAAGACAGCGGCGGCCGTTGGATTCGAACCAACGGCCAAGGGCTCATGAGGGCCAAATCTGACCATGCGTGCTTATTCCCTCCTCTTCAAATTATGTTTATGAAACTCCAAACGAAGAAGGTAATAAAATCAATACTCACTTATCCAGTGAGGGATTTATCCTTCTTTAGCTCCGAAGTATGCGCAGAACCAAGCTCCTAAAGCCCACAAGCAAAGTGCTATGGCCAATAGAAACCAATTCCCTACCCCCAGGCCAAGCGCTTTATTTGTGGCACCGGCAATTATGCCTAAGATTAAGCATACCAAGCCCAGCAAGTGCATAGTTATCGAAATCCGCGCATGCCATTTCACACCTTTCCCAAATATCAGAAACTTTACATCCTTTGGAATTGCTGCCATCACTATCGCCTCCTTTCTTTAAATATTTAAGATTTCGGTATACCTATCCATCTTGGAGTTCTGTCCAAATAGCCTTGGTAGACGCTGTTGTATGCTTCGAGACATAAGCGTTCTTCAAAGATTCCATTCATAAGGTGTATGACAGCGAATAGGATTGAAAATAACAAGAAAAGCCAAGAGGCAGAAGATATGCCCACACCTACAAGAGCAGTAATGGAAGCCATATACATAGGATGTCTCGAATAGCGATATATACCCTTCGTTACAGGTCTATCAACGGGTGTATTAGCAATGTTCACACTCACGATGATATACAGCGCTATACCCAACAAGCTGATGGGAAAACCTATGTAAAACCCTATAGAACCTAACTCTAATAGCAAAAAGATAGAGTAAAGAAAGACGAGTATCAAGACTACTTTCGGCAAAACAAAGGCTCTCCGTTCTCTCGTGCTAAGACTAACTACGGACTCCGTCTTCTTAAATAGCCCCTTTTTGATGGAACTCATTATCGCGGGAACCAAAAAGAGAGGCAGTATTAATATCCAGGCATTCCACAAACCTATTTCAAAATCTGGTATAGCTGACATAGCAACTCTCCCATAGGTTATACGCTTAAGTTTTAATCTATCCTTCATTGATGAAATTGTCAATAGAGGAAATTTCAAAGCAGTTATGAACTGTGATTTTACTCCAATATTTGCGCCAATTCGACATACCAGAAGGCACAGCAAGACACACCTCAAAGAGACTAGTTCAGCACTGCAAGTATGCAATCTTTGAGGCTTCCATTGATGCGAGATATTTTTTTGAAATGGAAGATACAGAAGAGTTTTCTTGTCTAACTCTATGCTTGTGGGAAGCCTCCCATGGTAGTACACCAATGGTTTCGGAAATGACTCGAATGCGTAATACATTCAGGAAAAGCAACAAATTTTATGAAGATATTTCAGAAGTTCAAGCCAAAACAACCTCTTCTTATCATACTGCAGGCAAATATGGTTAGGCTTGTTAATAATACTGAAGTTATGCTGGAAAAAGATGCACTACTGAGTAAGATACGTCATGAGTTAAAATCGGAGTTTGATGTTTTTCTTAACAACAGACGGATCCAGGAGATATATCACGAACCAGATTTCAAGTTTGTAAATCCTTCGGGCTAGCTAAAAGTTAAATACGATCAAGAACTGCTTAAGAAGCCTAATAATAGGCCCTACACAAAAGAATGGTGTTGAAAATCCTGTTAGACTTCTAGCAATTTCCTTATACTGGACCTTCATGTTCTTGACCAGATTCTATCCCTCGTACCCTCGTATTAGTGGGTGTCAATTGCATGGAGTTCCATCATTTGATCACCAATCAAAAAGTGAATTTATAGCTGAAATGTCACTTGTAGCTTGACAGCATACATATAAAGAACTAAATTTAAGCTCTGTAGTCTGAGTAAGATAAGGAGGATCTAGAACATGGCAGAGCAATTGTCAATTAACCCAAAGAGGACAGCCATTCTCATTATGGATTATCAAAATCGACAACTGAGTAATTTCTCGGACACTTTCCAACATGAAATCTTGGAAAAGGCCAATATGATCCTAGCCAAGGCTCGCTTGGTAAATATTCCCATAATATATATAGAAGTACGCCGCGGAGAGAGGACTCCAGAGACTGAAATCCACCCTGCGATAACTCCTCAATCTGGAGAAACAGTACTTACTAAGAGTCGTGTTGGACCATTCTCAACTACGAATTTGGATGAATTGCTTAAAAAGCAAGGGGTGGAAACGTTAATTCTGATGGGAATCTCGACAAGTGGTTGTGTACTATCAACTGTGCGTTGGGCCGCTGATATAGATTACCAACTAGTAGTTATCTCTGACTGTTGTGCTGATACTGATGCTGAAGTTCACCGGATTCTTATAGAAAAAGTATTTCCATGGCATGGTATGGCGACAATCGCGTCTTCACAAGAGTTTATCCAAGCACTAGGATGAACCTAGTTGCGTTTTGCTATGTCGTTATTGCTTTCCCTTAACAGCCCATTCTTTGAGTCTTAGTACCTATTCTAACTAACCTTTCTTTGTCACCTTTACCTACTGCCTTGATTATGCCCTGCTCCATATATTGATATCGGTCATGTGCAAATTGGCTAATTCAGATAACCTCAAACCAGTATCCAGAAACATATATACGATGGCCTTGTTTCGGTAATTATCGAGATTCTTACCATTGAATGAACCCAAGAGCTTATGGCATATCTCTGGGTCTAAACCTTTAATAATCTTACGTTGGAAACGAGGGTTTCTAATGGTGGCCAGAGATTTGTTCTCTACCTTACAAGAAAGTAGAAACCCTTCAATCAAACGGTGTAACGGAACAGCTAATTGCGTGTTGGAATTGTAAGTAGTCGAAACGTTGTCTGGAGTTAGGTTAGCGGTAAGAAAGACTTTGGTGGAGCTGGGGTATCAATAGGTAGAACTTTTTCGACCTCCTTTGCTTTGGCACTCTAGTAGTTCTATTCTCAGTGTAGCCCAATCTACTTCATTGCTAAATCTGGTAAATTGTAGAATCCAATTAGAATAATATCAGTCTCATTTTGCTTTGGAATCTTGCCCCAAGTAAATAAACCTATTGACAGAATTGTGTTGGCATGATAATATACCGTCATACGGTATATCGTAATATGATATATCAATAACTGATATAAAGGACAAACAACATGGTACGCAATGATATTAACAAGTACCTTCCCCTCACTGAATCAACATACTACATTATGCTTACTCTAGTCGACCCACTCCATGGGTATGCTGTGATGCAGAAGGTAGAGGAAATAAGCAAAGGTACAGTCAGGGTTGGCCCTGGAACCCTATACGGTGCTTTTACATCGCTAGAGAAAGAGGGATTGATTGTTAAGGTTAAGGAAGATAACAGACGAAAGAGCTATGTTTTGACGCCGGAAGGACAGAAGGTACTCATAAACCAGATAAAGCGTCTGGAAATAATGACCCGAAATGGGCTGTCCGTTAAGAATCTTTTTGATTTAGACCCATAGCATAAGGGGAAAGTGATGGCAGAGAATACTATCCGTAAATTCAGATGGTTTTGGCCTTGGCAAGATGAACAGGAGGAGGCATGGCTAAGGAGCATGTCCCAAAAGGGTTGGCACCTATTATCAGTAGGATTAGCAGGTATCTATAGATTTAAGTCTGGTGAGTCACATGACTACGTCTACAGATTGGATTATCAAACGTACAAGAAAAAAGACGAGCAGGATTACCTGCAGTTGTTTAGTGATGCTGGTTGGGAGCATATTGGGTATATGTCCAGCTGGCACTATTTCCGCAAGGAAGCCAAGGAGGGAGAGTTACCGGAGATTTTCACTGATCCTGAGTCAAAAGTAGCAAAATATAAGAGGGGGCTGACTTACCTAGCTTTTTTCGCTGTTATCATTATATCTGTTTCGCATAGCGTATGGTTTAAATATCCTTACTCTTGGTGGTTTGTTGTTCGGGCGATTTATTTTCTTCTTACTGCCAGTATAATATATTCTATCATCAAGCTCCTGCTGAGGATTAGACATCTGCGAAGGATTTGAAAAGAGCATCGATAAATACCTGACTATTCAGATTCTAATTGCCTAGCTCAGCAAATTGGTAGAATATTACAATACGTAGGTTATTTACATATCGGGATATTCAAAAGTGGCATAGTTATATGATTCGCTCGAATATGTAGTGGGCATAGTCGGGATCCAACTTACATTCCGGTAACCTGTCTTTGGACGAAAGCAAGAACCGCCATAATTAGAAATGAAGCGACCGTAATCACACCCCATCTCTTCCCTGCCATACTGGCAACACCGATCATACCACCAGTAGCTCCAAAAAATAGCATTACATAGGGAATAATTATTGTAAGATTATCCCTGAAGTCTACCTTTGGGTACCAATCAAGTAAAAACTCAACGATTATAAATACAATCATTAGACTAATCCAGATGTAATAGATCTTCGGCCTTTTTAACGGTTTGGCTGAGAAAAGAAAGTAAGCCAGTGGAATGATACTAATTTGGACTAAAATACCTATCCAATGACCAATATCTGGTTTCCCAAGTAGTCGCGCTATAAATATCGAGATAGTGCTAATGTTAATTACATTAGCTACTATAGCACCAAAAAGGTTGATTCGATTGACTACCATTACGAATACTGAGGTTTTCCCTAAATATACAAAGTTGAGATTTTGTTCTGAGTTTACGAGTGGTTATACGACTTGTCAAATTTCGCCATTGGAGCCATTTACCCTGACGATTTACAGTCAGTATTCATGTGTCTTTATCATACCGTCTTTGCTAAATAGCGGGCTGGGTCTTCAGGTGTCCTCGGAATTCGTTTTGTGCCGTTGTTTGGGGCTTACCATTAATACTGAGGAATAGTTGTGTTTCTAGGAATTGCCCAATATAATCCGGATATGGGGGTAAAGCAACATGAAAGAAAAAGAATACGAATGTGTCGAAGTAAAACAGCACAAGGATATCAGCAAAACAATCGCGGAATATCAGAAGAATGGCTGGCACCTCCACACCTACCAAGCTGCTGGCTTGTCGGGAGGACCAATAACATCATTCGCTAATCACTACCTGTTATTCGAGAAAGACAAATAGCGCTGACCCACGTAATTGTCGGCAAGATTGTTCAGTGATACTTACGCGTGGCTGATTCCGTTTGGGTTTTCAGCTTTATTATAAGCATCAAGAACTTTTTCTAGAATGGCTCATTATATTAGTGATTATCTGCATAACAAACAGAAAGAGCATTACAATTCCCCATGCAACATGAGTTTTCCATGGCATTACAACAAAGCCATAATTCATTGCGTAGTAAAGTCCTAAATATGGTACTGACCATTTCCAGTCTCGGATCCAGTTTTCCCGGAAACTTATTTTCAATTTATAATCGTACAACCACTCAATAATCAAGAATACGAGGAAAATAATAAGAAAAATTATGTATCTTGTATCTTTGCTTTCATGAAGAATCAAAAATATATTATATGCAGCAGGGATAGCCAGGAAGAAGTAAAATTTCCCTAATCGTTGTAACAGATTCAATCCGCCTTTCCGTATTACAAATACGAAAATCAGGAAAACACTGTTAATGATACCGAGAACAAAGAAAAATAATTCTGGCATGTATGTCAGTCTATTTGAGGACAATAACTCTGATAATATTACTACTCAACACCTATTAATGTAAACCGTGAATACATCGACATTATCACGTACGCTTAAAAATAATGAGGTCTTCCTTTTCCCATTCGAAATCAATATCACAAGCTGAGTAAATATTACGTTTAACTCCAGATAATACGCTAAAAGCAAAATCTGAAAAATCGACCAGAGGGGATTCGAACTAAAATTTGAAGCTGATTTTTAGTCGGTGAAGAGAATCTTGCCGGTTTTTGAGGCTAATTTAGGATTTGGTGGAGCAGGGCGTATGATAGACAGAACTTTTGAACTGGTTTTCAGCCTTAGCATTTGACCAAGCTGCTACCATTGACAATAATTTTGGTAATAAAGCCCTTAACGGCAACTGGTAGGTAACATTCCAGGCTTTGTTGCTCAAATCGCACATTATGGATTTTTGTGTAACCAGGTAACGAAATGATAGCTTGCGTCATCACAGCCAAGTGGGAGAATTTGACAAGGCTCAGTTTTACCAGTAATTGAGCCTATAATTTGACCCCGTATGTGCCAGGAGGAGGCTCTACGCCCAAGTATTCTCTATATATTCTGTCTTTGTACTCTTGTGCAATCTCATTTACTGCCTCTATGAATGCTTTGTACGTACCGAGTCCACCTATTTTCTCCCAGAATTTCTCGCCGATCAGCACGACTTTGTCCTCTTTCATATTGAACCATCTGGCTTAGCAGCCAGGATCAGAGAAAAAGCCATGATCGGGGCAATGAACATTAAGATGCCCATATTAACAATTCTTCTGTAATTAATACTTGTTCTCCTTTCTGAGATCCGGAGGGCGGCGAGGTAATCCTCTCGGCCCTCCGGATATTCCATTAGAAACAAATTTTTGTTCTAAGGAGCTGGCTCTACAGGCAGGGTCACAGAGAAGCAGGTCGCCCAATTTTTACCCTTTCCAATGGGTTCATCACCCTCTGCCCAGGCTGTCTCGTCGGCATAAATCGGCTCTCCGGTATCCGGGTCTACGCCAATCTGCATGATAAGCTCGGCGTGGGCAGCAATATATACCGTGCCATCGTGGTTAAGGTCAGCGGCGGCAAGGTCGACGGTGTAGGAATCTGAATCAACACCGCCAAGCTCCTCGTTCTTATAGGGGAACTGGCCCGGCGAGCTTTTTGCCGGTGGCTTATCACCTACGTACAGATGGGTTTCCTCTAATCGCCAGTCGGTGCTAGCCTCGTCAACTTGGAAGGTAATGGTGCCATCAATACCTACGGTAAGGTCACCGACATCCAACGCTGTATCGCGGCCATCAGCAATCAAATCGGTCGTGAAAGGCAAAATCGCCTGGGCCATGACTGCTACGGGGACCACGGCAACCGCCAGCGTCGCAACCAGCAGGAGCATAATTAACTTCTTCACTCTTTGTCACCTCCTTTCTCTTAAGATTAGCTTACTGCCCCTCGACCTAGGGCATAGTACCTCTGCTCTTCCTCCTAGCATCAAGCAGCTGCACTTGACTGATTATCTCACTGGGATAATAGCCTGCCAAGACCCAGATGTACCGATTTTGATAAGAACATCGTACTACATGCGGTCACAGGAAGGAGGGTACATGGCGAAAAAAGGATACACACCGGAACAGATCATAATAGCGTTATCCAGAGACAGATCGGCTACAAGTTTCTTTAACCAGGCATTTTCTTTCTCCAGGCTCTTGAACTTACTGGCTTGATCTACCCTTAATCCACCGTACCCTTTGCGCCAGCGGTACGAGGTGCAGCCGCTAACCCCAATCATCTCCAGACTACGGAGGTTGAGTCAAATTGACATGCACCATACGCCAAGTTATGCTGTGATATGGCTATATCTCGAGAGATTCTTGATTGCCCCGACTTAATGGTCAGGCTGGCATTAGTACCAGTCAGGTAGCAGCTTGAAGGTAGCGATCGACTAACAAACTAGAGGAGGCACTAATGAAAAGAAGAGAAAAGTTATTTGGACTAGTAATATCGCTTGTATTAGTCGGGTTGTTATTCCTGCCAGCCTTGGTTTATGCCGCTGGTCGTGGTAATCAGGCAATGCTGGATAAGCAAAAACCGGTGCCCGCGACTAATGTCCAATTGGTGAAGAAAGTGACTGTGAGGGTGCCAGGCCCACCGATAATTCCACCCGGCAAAGATAAGCCAAAGAAGAAAGAGGGAGCGGCGACTGGCATTCTGTGCAGTCCTGTTTCCGGCAGTCGTTACGCCGTTGTTGTGGGCATTTCTGATTACCCTGGCGATGCCAACGATCTCAATTACTCCGATGAGGATGCAAGAGAGATGGCTAATGCTCTTACTGGCTCTTATGGCTTTAGCAATGTGACCCTACTTACTGACCTCAAAGCTACCCGCATAGCCATTCTGACAGCCATTGAATCAATCCCGGCGAACGCTGGTGAAATATTTTTCTTCTACAGTGGTCATGGCATGAATGGTAACGCCGAAGATGGAGATAAAGAAAGGACGGATGAAGCCATCGTTGCTCATGATGGGGAGACCCTCATTCCCATCTGGGATGGTGAGCTGAGAGATGCTTTTTCACGGTTTGACTCTTCAAGGGTGATCTTGGTTTTCGACACCTGCTTGGCTGGTGGCATGAAGAAGGACTTGGAGGCGCCGGAGAGAGTTATTGCTATGGCGACTACCGAGCGTGGTTACGCCTATGAGAGCAGTCTCTTGCAAAATGGTGAGTTCAGCTACTGTTTCGTTGATCTTGGAATGAGCCAAGGCAAAGCGAATACTCACGATTATGATGGGGATGGCACATTGGAAGAACCAGAACAGGTAACAGTTGAAGAGGCCTTCGACTACGCTAAAGCAAGCTGCTCTCGCGATAAGCCAACTATTGGCGATTACTTCGCGAATGATCTGCTGCCATAATTGGATTGATGCTTTGATATCAAGTGAGCCACGTACGGCTTAACAAGACCAAGTAATTTGGAGTCAATTCTAATATAGAGAAGACCACCATGTCTTCAGGTGGTTTTCTCTATATCACATTGTCAATACCCTCCAAGATGACCAGTACTCTTCTGTTACCCGCTAGATTGAACAGAAAGCCAAGTTGTTCAGCAAGAAACATGCTCTACGGTTGCCTATTTAGTGATCCTTTTGCGGTTCACCACCTCATGTATCTGCCAATATCTACGTTGTCGATACGTCACGATATTGACAGCTACCAAGCAAGAATTTAGTATATGTCCACGGCAGTAGATATATCTAATATCGAGGGCCTGTAAATAAAAGCAAAGGAGGCTTGATATGATTCCCAAAGAGTATGACCTGGAAGGTAAGGTGGCTATTGTAACCGGAGGTGGCCGGGGGATTGGCAAGGCCATTGCACTGGTGTTCGCTGAGGCCGGTGTCGATGTAGTGGTGGCGGCCCGCAGTGTGGAACAGATTGAGGGAACAGCTAAGGAAATCAGGGAGCTGGGCCAGCGCGCTCTCGCGGTTCCCACCGATGTTACCAAGGCAGGCCAGGTAGAGAATATGGTAAAGAAAGCTATCTCCGAGTTTGGCAGGATTGACATACTTGTTAATGATGCTGGCACAAGTTTGCACAAGCAACTAATCCCCTTGCCTGGCATAAAACTCTCTGGATGGGAGGAAATAGCTGACCCAAACACTCCCATGAGCGAGGAGGAATGGCACCACATTATGAACACCAATCTGACCAGTATTTTCCTCTGCACCAGGGCTGTG
>Ga0272442_10003601_pt1 | contig 21681 bp, 18 predicted proteins | sample SSMForm2O_FD_200262 | JGI IMG/M metagenome (GOLD analysis project Ga0272442, IMG submission 200262) | Marine sediment archaeal communities from Little Sippewissett salt marsh, Falmouth, MA, United States - SSM-Form-2O | ecosystem: Environmental > Aquatic > Marine > Wetlands > Sediment ... | reverse complement strand
CTTATATCACACAACCTCAAACCCGAATAACAGGAAAAAAGAAAGGCGTATTTGATATTCTTGTCATCCATAGGTGTATTTTCAAGTTTCTTTACTTCTTCGATCGTCAGAAATTCTCGTCTTTTGGATTTTGACTTCGAGATCTCTCTTTTAAGATCCTCACGTTGCATTGCCAGTTTAGCCGGGTTGATATTGATTATCTCATCCATGACCAATGAATTTAAGGCAGCGCTGAATACTTTATAATATGTGATCGGGGTTGAATGGGAACAGTTATCTTTAAGGAAGTAATAGAAGTTTGTGCAGAATCTTTGATCTATCTCCGAGATCATCAGTTTTCCTTTGGTAAATATTTCTAGATGCTTTTTGGTCGCGGTCCACTTTTTCCTAGTATTCGTGGATTTCCTCTCCTTAAGTTTATCGAAATAAGTAAAAAAATCTAATTTGCTTATATCTTCATTCAGCTTAAAACCAGCATTTTTCTGCATTAACTCTAGTTCCAGGCTATCTCTGTATCTGATAGCATATCTCAGGATCTCGTTATCTTCCTGCCTGCTATCAGTTGTACCTTTCAAATATTTTCTCAGTGATTTAAAAGATCTCCTATTGTTGTGAGTTAAATCCAGATACAAATTATGCAGCCCGGAAGTAAGTTTTCTGGTCCGGATTTTGATAGTTTTTCCCTTGTTGATATTTTTGATGGCTTCGAACAACTTTTTATTGATATTCTCCATAAACACCTCAACCAAAATATAACATTTTTTTCAATTCGCGCAACACTCGTGCAACAAATATGCAACAAAAATGACTAAAATATCGGCAAAAAACCATAAAGATTTCTTTGTGGTTATTTGTGGTTAAATCTTGTAGATATGCATTAATAAAGGGATTAACGGGTATAAAAAATGGTACCCCCGGCGCGATTCGAACGCACGACCTTTTCCTTAGGAGGGAACTGCTCTGTCCTGCTGAGCTACGGGGGCACCTCCGAATAATGGTTAAAGTTTTTTCTGCAGGATTCACTGTCAAGTAATTGGTTATTTGTTTAGTATTAACATAGAAAAACCAATTCTGTGAGCATTCAAATACATTTGTTATTAGACTTCATTTCTTTTAGCTTGATCTAAAAGAAACGAAACAAAGAAAAGATCAAGACTGTATGAAAATAGTCTGAAATTACTCATCCAAGCTATTCGATCACAAACTCGTCCGGCTGTAGCCGAACTCAGAAACTGTGATCTCATTCACACTTTCCTCCGTAATTTCCAATCAACTATTTTCATAAGGTCTGTTTATTCATGATGCAAATAATTCTGTGATATAAAAATAACAGCGTATGAAGTATACAATCTTCATTTTATTAAGATTGACAATTTTCACAAAAATATCTTTCTAAAATTCCGAGGTGAATATGTTAGACTTAATCAAGATCAGAAAAGACCTGCACAAGATTCCGGAACTGGCCTTCCAGGAAGTGAAAACAACTGAATACCTGCTCAAGAAGATCCGGAAATACGAGAACCTGAAGATCCATACCTTCGATTTTCCTGGTATCCTGGTTGAATACACCTCTGGAGAAGGAAGTTACCTTTTGTTCAGGGCCGATATGGACGCATTGCCGATCACGGAATCAACCGGTTGTGATTTCAGCTCCAGACACGATGGTCTCATGCATGCCTGCGGTCATGATATGCATATGACAATTCTTCTGGGCTTGATAGAACATGTGGCGAAGAACAAACCAGCAGGCAATATCCTGCTCCTGTTCCAGCCAGCCGAAGAGACCGACGGCGGAGCCCGCCGCATCCTTGAAACGGGTGTCCTGGATAAATACTATATTGAATCTGCCTATGCTCTTCATGTCAAAGGTGATTATCCTGTCGGTACAATTGCCACCCGACCCGGAGTGTTCTTTGCCAATACCGAGGAAATGGATGTGATCTTCACCGGGACCAGTGCCCATGTTGCCTTTGCCGAAAAAGGTAAGGATGCTTTAGCTGCTGCGGTCGAATATTACCGGGAACTGAATCGGATAATCCTGGAAAAGTTCGATGACCAATCCACTATACTCTGCAAATTCGGTCTGATCGAAGGTGGAACAGTTCGTAATGCGGTCCCAGCTAAATGTATTCTCAGAGGAACATTCCGGGCTCTCAACCTGGATGACCACCAACTACTCAAAACCCTGGTCCAGGATCTGGCCTGGCGCTTAGCAGAGCAATACGGGCTGGAAAGTGAAGTCATGTTCAAAAACCACTACCGGGCTGTAGAAAATGACCAGGAACTATATGAAAAGTTCCAAAATCTGGTTGAAGCTTCACTGTACGATTTTAAGACTGCCTCTCAGCAAATGGGAGGAGAGGATTTTGGCTATTTTGTTGATAAATACAGTGGACTCCTTTTCCTTCTTGGGGTCGACACCGGTAAAGGTATAGACCTCCATGCCAGCAATTTCCTTCCAGATGAAAAGGCGATCCGGGTGGGGCTTGATATATTCAAAATGATCATTGCAGAAAGGTAAGATATGAAAAAGATTAAATATCCTTTTACTGTTAAACAGGATTTGGTCGAGGATTTCCACGGAACCAAAGTGCCGGATCCCTACCGCTGGCTAGAAGATCTCAAATCAAGAGAAACCGTTAAATGGATCAAGCAGCAGAACAAAATCACCTACGATTTTCTTAGGAAGGACTCCCGCTACAGCGAGATCAGGTCTACACTCAGCACGCTCTGGAATTATTCCCGTTTCTCAGCACCTTTCCATCGTAAGGGCAGGTATTTCTACCTCAAGAACGATGGACTCCAGAATCAGTTTGTTCTCTATTACCAGGATGGTCTGGATAAACCAGCTAATATCCTGCTGGATCCCAACCAGTGGAGCAAGGACGGCACTTCAGCTCTTGAAAATTTCTCTGTAAGCGAGGATGGTCGGATGCTGGCTTACGGAAGAGGTGAAGCAGGAAGTGACTGGCAGAAGATCTGGATAATGTCAGTTGACAGTGGAAAACTGCTGTCTGAAAAACTAGACTGGTGCCGCTTCTCAAGTATTGCCTGGAAAAAGGACAGCAGTGGTTTTTTCTATAATCGTTTTCCAGAAACCGGCACGGTATCTGAGGAAGACAGGATAAATTTCTCCAAGGTTTACTGGCATACAATCGATACTCCACAATCCGATGACATACTCATTCACCATGATCCCCAAAACAAGGAACTCTCTTTCTATCCCTTTGTCAGTGATGATGGTAAATACCTGCTCCTGCACGTTTCACACGGTACCGATCCCCGCAATATGGTCTACCTGAGAGAAGTTGACAGTAACCTTGATTTCCTGATACTCAATGAACAGAGAAAAGCCAGTCTGCATTACATTTATAATAAAGATAACCTCTTCTATTTCCGTACCGATCTCGATTCTCCCCAGGGAAAGGTAGTCCTGATTGATATCAATAAACCGGAGGAGAAATACTGGCAGGTAATCATTCCCGAGTCAGATGCCAAACTGGAACATATTGCCTTCATAAACGATCATCTGGTGGTCATCGAGCAGAAAGATGTAATCTCCTATCTTAAGCTGTACGACAAACACGGTCAATTCGTCAGTGAGATTGAACTACCCGGACCGGGAACGGTTTCGAGCATTACCGGCAGATCCGATGATAAAGAATTTTTCATCGTCTTCACTTCATTCCTATATCCGACAACGGTTTTTCGTTATGATTTTCTCAAGGAAGAGCTGGACTTGTTCAAAAAACCGGTATTGGATTATTCACCTACTGATTTTGAAACCAGACAAATTTTCTATACTTCCCGGGATGGAACCAGCATACCTATGTTCATCACTGCTTTAAAAGGTATCGAACTGGACAGCTCTAATCCTGTTATCCTATATGGATATGGAGGATTTAATGTCGATATGAAACCGACTTTCTCCATTTCAAATATCTTCTGGATGAAACAGGGTGGTATCTATGCAGTAGCAAACCTGAGAGGTGGCAGCGAGTATGGGGAAGAATGGCATAAAGCAGGTATGCTGGACAAGAAACAGAATGTCTTCGATGACTTCATTGCAGCAGGGGAATACCTTATCGACCAGAAATATACCTCACCTGCCCGGATGGCGATCATGGGCGGCAGTAATGGCGGACTGATTACAGGAGCCTGCATGATTCAGCGTCCAGATCTGTTCGGGGCGGTTATTTGTCGTGTTCCTGTTCTTGATATGCTGCGTTATCATAAATTTACCGTCGGTAGATACTGGATCCCGGAATTCGGCGATCCGGAGAATCCTGATCATTTCAAATTCCTCTACGCCTATTCACCTCTCCATAATATTAAAACGGATGCCTATCCTGCTACCCTCATCATGACTGCCGATACCGATGATCGGGTTTTCCCTGCCCATGCCTTCAAATTCACAGCTGCTCTCCAGGAAAAGGATAACGGAAATAATCCCATCCTGCTCAGGGTTGAACAGAAAGCCGGACACGGACATGGCAAACCGATGCAGAAGATCATCAGCGAAACTGCTGATATCTACGCTTTCCTGTTCAAAGTTTTGGGGATGGAGTAACTACGGGTAACCTCAGAATGACTGTAAATGCTAAATATGTAAAGTCTCTCTGAGGAATTCTTCTTCGGAATTCTTTCTAAGAGTCTTTCTCAACAAAGAAAGAATTTACTAAGATTCATCCTTCGTGAGTAAAGCAAGAAGATATCTCAGAATGACGGGGTATTTATTTGTTCTCCTCAGTCTCTCTGAGGTATTCTTACAAAGACTTACTCACGAAGAGTCTAGCCTAAAAGCATGAAAAAAGTAAAAAAGAAATAGATTTTTACGGCTTTGTCTGAATAGGAACTGACTACGAAGAAACAGTTAGTGAGGTAAGCAGAAAGAATTACTCAAAATGACCGAAAAAGGTAAAAAATGAAAAAAAATTCTATTATTTTACTTGAAACCGAAAGATTGAAACTAAGTCATCTGCAACCAGCAGATTTTGATGAACTCTTCAAGCTGAACAGCGACCCGGAAGTAATGAAATTATTAGAATCTCACCTCACCCTAACCCTCTCCTGAAAGGAGAGGGAACAGGAAAACGTTTTTTAAGTCCTTTACCCATGTTGAGCCAAATCCTCCAACTGCTGGAGAAGGTTAATGGAGTAAGATTTAGGACGAGGTAAATTATTCATTATGAAAACTAAAGCAATTGAGACAGCTAGAACACTTAGAAAAGAATTAACCAAATCAGAGATAATACTTAGGGATAAATTAAGAAACAGGAAATTCTTAGGTCTCAAATTCAGGAGACAACACCCTATAGAAATAGAATATGATAATCAGAAAAGGTTTTATATAGCTGATTTCTATTGTCATGAGAAAAAAATCATAATTGAAATTGACGGAAATATACATAACTATCAGAAAGAATACGATCAGGAGCGAGATGACGTAATGATAATATCAGGGTATAGAATACTTAGATTAAAGAAAGAAGAAATATTAAATAGTTTTGAGAAAGTAAAGGGAGACCTCACCCTGACTTTCTCTTCAGAGTTGGGAGAATAAGAGAAGGAAATATTTCAGTCCTTCTCCTTGCGGGAGAAGGATTTAGGATGAGGTAAATTCAGTGTAAACTCAAGAAGATTATCTTAGAATGAATGAAAAATGATAAAATGAAAAAAAATTCTATTATTTTACTTGAAACCGAAAGATTGAAACTAAGACATCTGCAACCAGCAGATTTTGATGAACTCTTCAAGCTGAACAGCGACCCGGAAGTAATGAAATATATCAACGGAGGTAATCCGGAAACAAGGGAAAAAGTAGAGAAATTCCTCTCGGGATGCCTAAAATATTATGAAAAGAATCCGGATCTGGGATTATTTGCAGCTCTTTCCAAAAATGATAACTCTTTCCTGGGTTGGGTTTGCCTTAAACATTTGGATGATACAGATGAGATCGAGGTTGGTTACCGATTACATAAAAAATTCTGGAACCGAGGATTTGCAACTGAAGGAGCCCGGAAACTAGTTGAGTATGGTTTTAAAAACTTACAATTACAGCGGATTGTTGCCGTTGCTCTACCGGAAAATAAAGCATCCATTCGAGTTATGGAAAAATGTGGATTGACCTATAGGAGAATTGCTGACCATTACGGATTTCATTGTGTTTATTATAGTCTAACTAAAAAAGGGTGGGAGAAACTGAGATCATGAGAGTAACAGCATTTAACGGGAGTGCCCGTAAAGACGGCAACACGGCCATTTTACTTGGGGCGGTGCTTCAGGAACTTAAGAATTATGGCATCGAGACCAATCTGATCCAGTTGGCAGGTCAGACGATAAGGGGATGCACAGCCTGCGGAAAATGTTACGAGAATAAGGACGAAAGGTGCATAATAACTAGTGATTGCGTCAATAAATGTATCAGAGAGATGATAAAGTCCGAAGGAATCCTTCTTGGTTCACCGGTCTATTTTTCCAATATTACAACCGAGATGAAGGCTTTGATCGATAGAGCAGGTTATGTAGCCAGAGCTAATGGAGATCTATTCAAACGTAAGGTCGGGGCAGCGGTTATCGCGGTTCGAAGAGCCGGAGCCATCCATGCTTTTAATTCCATTAATCATTTCTTTCTTATTGGCCAGATGATAATCCCTGGCTCCCGTTACTGGAATATCGGGATTGGGAAGAAGAAAGGTGATGTTGAAGCTGATGAGGAAGGCCTTAGTACTATGCGCATCCTCGGAGAGAATATGGCTTGGTTGCTGCAAAAAATACACGGTAGAATATGAAAGTAAATATCATAGAGTATGATCCTGACCTTGAGTTGGAATGGCTCGATGTCCATGCTACCATAATGGTGGATTCGGCAGCTTGGTGGACGGTTCTCCACAAAAAACCGGTTTATGAACTACCAACGGTTGATTTGGTTGCTTTAATAGAAGGTAAGATCGTAGGATTCATAGTGATCGAGATCAATCCTGAGATGATAAAAAAGCATCATCCAGCTGGCTTTGTCTGGGAATTCGGCGTACAGCGAAACTACCGGGGAAATGATATCGGCAGGGAAATGATCACGGAAGCTCATCGGATCATGAAGCGGAAATACAGTGTAAGCAAAAGTCTTTGGTATTCTCAGGAAGAAAAAGCCCAAAACTACTACAGGAAATTGGGTATGAAAGAAATCGGCCGGCACTGGCAATTCAGTGTTGTTCCCGAAGCTAAACTTAAAAAGGAGCTAATGAACGAAGGTTTTAACTGTTGGACAATGAGGGGTTCATGCGAAATAAAAGACTTTGACAAGGTGAAAAAAAAATTCAGGCTTGTTTGGGATGATTATACTCTTAAACCCAGAATATGCATAGGTTTCGAATTTATTCTTTAAGGTTATAAAAATGAATTTGTTAAGGCCTTTGAAAACGTTTTTTAAACGATCATTGAGTGGTTTTGTTGAATCCTATCTTTTTGGGATCGAGACCTTTCGACGTTTATTCACTTTCCACAAACAGAAACAAATAGGATTCACTGTTCTGTTAAGGCAGATTTTATTCACAGGTTATGAAGCTTTACCTCTGATCAGTTTCCTTGCTCTTAGCATCGGTGGATTGATCATTATCCAGGGAAACAATATCCTTGGTAATTTTGGACAAGGGCAGCTGGTTTACGTGATCTTGGTCACCGTTGTTGTTCGGGAACTCAGTTCCATTCTCACTGCCCTTATCGTAATTGCCAGATCGGGAACAGCAATATCTACCGAACTTGGGAACATGGTGATTAATGAGGAAATAGACCTTTTACTTTCTTGTGGTATCTCACCAATATCCTACCTGGTAGTTTCAAGGGTAGTGGGAGTAGTAGTAGCCCTTTTTACCCTTACGATTTTTTTTAATATTGCAGCTGTTTTTGGGGGATGGCTCTTTTCAACTTTCTTTTATCCCATTAATTTCAATTATTTCTTTTCCCAGTTATTTTCCCAGATGACCATAGCGGATATCCTGATTGGTGTTCTGAAATCGATAATTTTCGGAATTGGCATTGCCCTAATTTCATGCTATCAAGGATTAAAAGTGAAATTGGCAAGTACGGAAGTACCCCAAAGAACTATTCGGGCAGTTGTTCTTTCCATAGTATTTGTGGTTTTCAGCGATATTGTTGTAACAGCACTATTTTATTTATTATAGGTTTAAAAATGAATGGCTTTCTTGAACTTGACAATTTAAATTGGCAGGCTAGTGAATATTTTCGAATTTTCAAGGTTGATCTGACACTTGATGCTGGAAAGTGTGTTGTGATAAGTGGATATCCAGAATCGGGTCGTAGTTTACTTCTTAAATTAATAGCTGGAATCTATTTGCCTGATAGTGGTAAGATCACTTTTAAGGATAAAGATATTCATGGCGGAAATGAAGACGAGATTAAAAAAGCCAGAAGTAAAATTGCCTACGTTTTTGAAGCAGGAGTACACCTTTCCAACATAATTATCCGAGAAAACTTACTACTTCCCTTAAAATTTTATTATAATGATTTCAACAGGAAAGAAACTGAAGAATTGATCCAGTATTATATTGATTATTTTAATTTAGGTAACTTGCTGGATAAAAGACCAGCCGAAGTATCTATTATCAAACGAAAGATCCTCAATCTTATCCGAGCACTGATCCAAAAACCGGAATTACTTTTATTGGATGAACCTTTGTTCAATCTTGATATTCGAAATCAGAAACTGGTAATTTCCCTATTGAAAAAACTTAAAAAAAACGGGATGAGCTTGATGATAGTATGTAATTCTATTGACATACTTAAAGCTGTTGGTGATATACTAGTAATTATGGATAACGGATCTGTGATCTCAATCTTATCCAGAGAAGATCCGGATTTTCTAAAAGAAGCTGACAAACTAGAGTTCATAGATTTAGCGGGAGTGGAAGATGAAATTTAAATTCAGGCATACTGACAAAATAGTTGGTGTTTTCTTCTTCTTAGCAATTATGATCTTACTTGTCAGTTTGGTAGCAATTGCTATTTCTCAGAAGATGTTGACAAAAAAGTACATTTTCAATACCAGGTTTGCGGACGCAACCGGACTTTCACCTTCAACTGTTCTCAAATTCAGGGGTTTTGAGATTGGGAAGGTAAAAAGTTTCACCCTCAACAATGATAATCTGATCGATACCAAGATCTATATTTATGAAGATTACCTTGAAAAGATCGTTGTTAATTCCGCCATCAATAAATCCAGCAATCCTATTACCGGAAAAAGCAGTCTGGAATTTCTCCAGGGTCCTGATTTAACTAAACTTCTTCCGGAAGGAGGTTTCTTGCCTTCATTAAATATGCCAGAGGGTCAGAAGCTGCTGGAAGCAGGTTTGATCGAGAAAAAGGGAGATGTGATATCCTCTGTCCTTGATAATGTGGATCAACTTATCTACAAGCTAAATCAGGATGAAAATGCTGATCAAGGTGCCATTTTTAGGATGATTTACAACTTGGCTAATGCTGCTGAAAAACTGGATCAGAATATGGGCGAACTTACCACTTTATTGCAGATTATGAATTCGGATCTCAAGCAATCTCTACAAAATCTTAATTTGACTCTCGACAATGCTAATTTAATGCTAACTAATTACAGCGATCCTGAGGGATTACTGGTAAAAATGATCGATCCGGAAGGTGACAAATTGATAGCACCATTACAAGGATCACTTCAACAATTGCAGAAAAATCTGGAGGAATTGGAAAAATTACTTTCGTTTATCCAGGAACAATCACCAGAAATATCAGAGGTGATAATTGAGGGCAAAAATTCCCTGCAGACAGCCCAGAAAACATTGGAAGGTATAAATAACAATCCCCTCATAAGGGGTGGAATTGGTAAGGAAGCACCCTTTCCAGGAAATTCCGGGCGAACTAGGGAAAAGGATATACGACCATGAAAAAATATCTGAACTCATTTCTTTTTATCTCCATCTTGATCGTATTTGGATGCTCATCAATTCCTAAACGTCAGATACCTAACGCTTTGTTAGAAGCCCAAAGATATTTGAAATCGGCAGGTGAAGCTGAACTGAATCTTCAAAACAAAAGGGCTTTGAACCTTTTTGAAAAAGCTTACAATAGTTTTACCAGGATAGATAATCTGGAAGGAAAGATCAAGGCTGGCTTAGGCATGGCAACAATTTATCATCGTATGGAAGATAAAACTAATCATGATCTCTGGTTGAATAAGATCAAAGATTTTGCTTACTTAAATAAAAAAGATATGCTCCCTTTGATAAAACTTCATGAGATCAAAATTGCTTATGAAACAGAGAGATTAAAAACCGTTTTGGAGCTTACGAGATCTTTCCCAGATCACTCGCTAATCTGGAATCTGGAATCCAATGCATACCGAAGCCTTGCTCTTATAAAAAGTGATCAGGATTATGAAACAGAAAAAAAAATTATCAACAGTAACTTAGGAAAAATAGAAAAGTTGTTCCAAAAAAATAGATTAGAAGAACCTGAATTATATCCTTTTCTTCTTTATACCAGTGGCTATATCGCCACAGCAGATCAGTCTTGGGAAGAAGCGATCTCTCTCTTCAAAGATGCTCGAAGAGCTGATCAGGAATTAGCTAATTCCCTTGGCATTGCCGATGATCTTTATGCCCTGGCAAAATGCTATGAGATTCTTCTGGAAAATGAACTGGCAATTGATTATTATCAAAGAGCCAGGGAGATTTATTGTTTGATTGCTGATTCCAAGAATTGTCAGGAATGCGCCCGTAAATTGGATTTTCTGCAATAAAAGAAGAGCAATTAATTGCTCTTGACCACTATATTTTAATTAAAGTTCTCAATTATCATCATCTTCATTGTCGAAATCGAGATTACTGAGATCATCTTCATCAAGATCATCATCCATGTCGGCAAGATCATCTTCGTCATCTATTCCTTGTATCCAGTCCGGACAATAGATCAATTCTTCGGTGGCATCCCAACCATCCACATTTTGTAAACCGAATCGACTCAAAACATCTTCTTCCCAGAGAGAATACCTTACCTTGTCACCAACTACTTCGTATACTAAAACTGGTTTGTGAAACTTTCGTAGATTGTATGCTGTATCAGTCAAATCAAAAAATTCCTTTATCCTGCTTCTGTCCTTCTCAGCCTTCATCATTCGGTAACCTCCCAGCGGATTATATTTAGTTGACCTAATTTCCGCCCCAAATTTACTCGTCCATAAACAGGAGTTCGGATAGTAATGTCAAATAAAATGAAAAAATATTTTTCGATCTTTTCCTTACTTATTATAGCTGTAACAATTAACGCTTATGAACTCCAGAAAGAGGATTTTTATCAAGTCTATAACTATGCATTATACAGATCTTGGTTACAAAAAAGTAATTCCAGGACGGATGTTCCTACTTCTTTTACTGTTAACGGAATCACTCAGATCTATACCCAGGCTTCGGGAAGAGAAATCATAACTTTTTTTCCCTGGTCTCAACACAAAGTTTCTAATCTTATAGAAAAGATCGAGGGTTTTACAGATAGTTCTTTGCAACTTACTTCAGCCCAGGAAGCATTTATAGGAGCTTTCCTTTACCGCCTTAATGCAGCTGACAGCCTGTTTGTCAATGAGCTTTTTGCAGCCAATGAAATCGGATTAACTTACCATGGTAATCAAAATGACCTGGCCTTGAATATGTTATGGAATAGATATCGATATTATCGTTATGATTGTAACTACATAAAAGCTACATCACAAGAAGAAAATGGAAGATTGAGTTTGATGCTTTATACTCGCCAGGATAGTTTAACTCTAATTCTGCCAAAGGATTTGAAAGATTTTACTTTTCCTATGGAATCTGAGGTTAAGTTTTATTCTCCAGAAATCAAGATAGAACCTAGGCTTGAGCAGGATTTTGGTCTTGTTTCAACAAATTCATTGGTTCAACATATTGCCTTAAATCATGGCAAAACAATTAATCGGGAATTATTGCATAATAAGATTGATAACTTTACAGATTTTCTAAAGACAGATCTCCAGAATCATTCCTTATCAATTACAGGCAATACTTACATTCTACAAAAGGATTCTGATCAGATTAACATTTCTGCCGATCTTCGGATCGATAAGTTTGATAATCAGGATGGGATTGAAGTTTATCCTAATCGAGATTATGAGCTTGAGAGTAAAGTGCTTATTTTGGATGATTACGATAAGGTAAATATGTCGGGGTTGGAACAGGTTGAGGTCGAGAAGATCGCACCTTTTATAACATCTCTTTTATACGAACATCGTTCTCTGGGAAGCAATTTGCTGAATTTTCTACTTGTCCATGATAATGTACCAACTACTCTGATCATTCATTGTGAGGATAGGTTTAAATATGAGTTTGATTCTTACGCCGAACTTTTATTGTTGCTAAGTAAATTCTGGAATAAAAGAGTTATTTATTTCGGATTGTCTGATTTTCGAAAAGTGAATGATTATATTGAGTTTAAAGGAATTCTCATAGCCGATGAAACCTCTGGTGAACAACAGGATTTTGCTGAGATCTGGTTTCATCTCAGCAGGGATTACAAGATTGACCTGGTTATGATGATCCTTTATCCGGAAAATCAAAAAGAAGGATAAAATATGAAAATATTCGAATCTCATGCCCATCTGGATTTTCCTGATTTTAACCAGGACAGGGAAGAAGTGATCAGAAAATGCCTGTTAGAGGGTATTGAAAGGATCATTAATATAGGGATTAATAAGGAAACGTCTCTTAAAAGTATTGCTTTAGCGGAAAAATTTGCTGAGATTTTTTGCGCTGTAGGTTATCATCCTCATGATTCCAAGACCTATTCTTCGGAACAGCTTCGAAAATTAGCCGATCATAAAAAGGTGGTAGCAATTGGAGAGATCGGTTTGGACTACTATCGTAATTACAGTCCCCGTGAAGTTCAGAAGCAGGTTTTTTCCGATCAAATACAAATTGCTTTGGAGCTTGGTTTGCCGATAGTCGTTCACGACCGGGAAGCTCACGAAGATTGCTTGAAATTACTCCAAAAATTTAAGCCACCAAAAGTTGTTTTCCATTGTTTTTCAGGTGATCTTGCCATGGCTAGAGAAATTGTTAACAAGGGTTGGTTTGTATCTTTCACAGGAACAGTAACCTATAAAAATAGCAAATCGGCAGAAGTTGTACGTAACCTCTCCCTGGAAAATTTCTTCCTGGAAACCGATTGCCCATTTTTAAGCCCTGTACCTTACAGGGGTAAGCGTAATTCTCCCCTTAATCTTCGTTATATAATTGAAAAAATAGCAGAATTAAAAAATGTAACTCCGAAATTAGTAGCAGCTAAAACCTTTGAAAATGCCGTTGAATTTTTTCAGGTTTAATTAATTATCATCTGCAATTAAGATGGTTCCAGACATTCTACATCCCGTAGATAAAAAAAAACTTGTAAGAAAATCAACCAAGGATAGATTGACCCGAAATAATTTTAAGGGGAGGCCCTATGGCAGTAAAAATTAATAAGGAAACCTGTGTGGGTTGTGCATCTTGCATCGAAACCTGTCCGGTTGAAGCTCTGTCAATGGAGAACGATAAGGCTGTATGCGATGAAGCAAAATGTGTTGATTGCGGTGCTTGTGTCGATTCCTGCCCGGTTGGAGCTATCACGTTATAATTCTTCCAATTGTTTTTTTCAAAGACCGTATAAACCTATACGGTCTTTTTTTAAAAGTAATTCTGCTGAATTTCCTTGAAATTAGATATATTAAAAGGATTTTTATTAAACTTTTGTTGACAAATAGTTACTGAAAAAAAAGTTTTATACGGCTTATTAAACAGTTGGGATTGATTTTTTTTATTTACAATTTTACCGGGATAAATTCCTAGTTCCAGACTCAAGGAAATAATTTACTATGAAAAATAAATTGGTATTCGATATAGGTAATTCTCACATAGTGATTGGGTTTTACCAGAATAATATCCAAAAGGCTTCCTGGCGTATCAGTACCGATAGAACCAGGACAGAAGATGAATACTTTGTATTGATCAGGCAGTTACTTAGCCAGGAAAACATTGATCTGATTCAAATAAGCCATTCTGCTCTTTCTTCAGTAGTGCCCCAATTAACAAGGGTTTTCGACCATATGCTAAAGAAGTACTTTAACTGCAGGCTTCTTATCATTAATCCTTATCTGGAATTGGGATTGAAATTCTCCATCTCGGATCCGGGTTTTATCGGAGCGGATCTCATCGTGAATGCATTTGCTGCCAAGGAAAAATATCACACTAATTGTATCATCTGTGACTTTGGAACGGCAACTACATTGCAATTAGTAGGTAAAGACGGCTTTTTTTACGGGACTATAATTGCCCCCGGTATTTTAACCTCTTCCGAAAACCTTTTCAATAAAGCATCTTTGTTATCTAACATTAAATTGGAGAAACCATCTGGCTTGCTTGGCACTAACACAAAAGATGCCCTACTTACAGGGATAATAGATGGTAATGCCATTATGATAGATGAATTTATCAAAAGAATTAGAAATAAATACTCTGATCTGGGAAAAATTAAAGCTATAGCCACGGGTGGTATCGCAAATCTAATCTGTGAGCAAACCAGGCAAATTGATCATATTGATAAAGAACTTACTCTGGACGGACTCAGTCTGATTCTGGATAGAACCGAAATTGATGATCAGACGTAATCTCACAATCATATTAATCATCCTCAACTTTATCCTGCTTTCTGCAGAAGTATTTCTACCTGATTACCAATTACCGGGGGTCAGTAAAGTCGTTAATAATAGAATTGACATCTATAATCTACATAGAGGCTCACTTTACTTAGAGAATAGACTTGATCTTCTTGAAACTGTGAAATTGATCACAAAAGCTGATATTAACTATGAAGAAAGGTTAGTAAAATTAACCCTCAGCGTAAACGGAATTGAGATCTATCCTCCTTACTATCTCGGTCTCGATGCTTATATTCGGGAAAGTTATCGTAGTGAATACAAACATCTTGCTGTAGAAATGATACGTCAGCTTCTTGAGGATACGGAGCGGAGTGGAGATACAGGAATAATTCCGGAAATTGTTATCGATCTTCCAAGAATTGCTCTTCCGAGAGCAGTGCGGAAATTCATGGGAAATAAAGCAGGAAGGTTAAATCTGGATGGAAGTCAGAAACTTACTTTTACCGGTGGTAGTACTTCCAGGAAAACACCTCAGAAAAGTGAGAATGATAAAAGTACGGATTTTAGTTTGCAGATGCGACAGGATTTGAATCTGCGTCTCAGAGGTACTATCGGTGAGAAGATCCATGTTGATGTGAACCATCATTCCACCTCGGATTATGCTATGCTGTCTCAACCCAACGATATCAATATCAGTTATCAAGGTTTTGAGGATGAAGTTGTTCAAACAATAGAAGGTGGCAATATTGCACTATCTTTGAGTGGATCTAAATATATTAGTTACACTGCTTCCTCAGAAGGCTTATTCGGTGTAAAGAGTGAAATGGAAGCAGGTGGACTGAAGTTAACCACTATCGTTGGTAAGGATGAAGCCAAGAAAAGTACTCAGAAATACCGGGGAGATACTCAAGCAGATTCTCTAAATATAAGAAGTTACGAATTTGTTAAACGTAAATATTTCTTCATCGAAAAACCTGAAACCCTTTATGAATTATATGCAGAAGGTGATCCTATAAGTGATTCCAATCCTAATCCCGCCCCTGAAGGTTGGTGGGATAATGCTATCAAACTAAGTGAAGATAACGAATGGATTGTTTCGCTCCAGGGTTATCAGCAACTTCCGCTAAAACCAGCAGAAGGTGGTGAAGTTCATATCTATCTGGATGATGCAAACGTAGCAAATGATAACGACAGTGATATCATTTTTGGCTATGAGATCGGTAATGAAAATACGGAATATAAATTCAAGAAACTGGTTCAGGACACGGATTATCTAATTGACTATAATTCTGGGATCATAACCTTTATTACTCTGATCAGTAAACTTTATACAATAGGAATTCGTTATACTAATAACAATGGGGAAGTGATCGGTAGTGAAAATTCGGATGGTACTGTCACCGTGAAGCTGATCCAACGTTCAAACCTGTCGATAGGATCCAATGATAATTATTCTGCTCTCAATTTCTACGATCTTCGTATGGACAATGTTACCCCAGAAGGATTCAAAGTTGATGTCTTTACCTTTAATTCGGATAATTCCAAGAATTTTATCAATGATGATGGTTTAACCTATAATGAATATCTTCGGTTAGATACTGACGGGGATGGTCTGGTTGGATATTATGATGAGACTATAGATACTAATGGTGGATATATTATATTTCCTTTTATAAAACCCTTCGAGCCTTTGGGCGACGTTCAAATGTATCAAAGCGATTCCACTCCTCAGGCTGATGACTGGAAATTCTATATTGCAGCTAAGGGTAATGTCGGACGTGACCAGATCAGCCTGAATCAATTGAATATTCTGAAGGGAAGTGTTAAGATCACATTAAAATATAGTGCTGGTAACTCGGAAAACCTGAAAGAGAATATCGATTACATTGTAGACTATGATTTTGGGATTATCACCCTTTTGAATCCTGATGCCAAGGATCCTGATAATGAACTTGATATAAGTTACCAATTTAAACCGTTGTTTGCGATCGAGAGTAAAACTTTGCTTGGATTCAGAGCTGATATGGATATTACTGAGAATTTCAAGATGGGGGGGACGTTTGTCTATCAGTCGGAGAAAGTGTCCGAAGAGCATCCTCAGATCGGAAGCGAGAACAGGAGTATTATTCTGGCTGACATAGATGGTTCTGTTGAACTGGAAGCACCATTCTTAACCAGGTTTGTAGATTGGTTTCCGTTGATCAGAACAGATGAAGAGTCTTCAATCAGTCTGTCAGGTGAAGTTGCTATGAGTCTTCCAAGGATCTATGGCAGTGATAAACAACATGATGACAAAGAAGCATACATTGATGATATGGAAGCAATTCTTGATACTTACCCTCTAGGTGTGGTTCGAGCTACCTGGTCACCTGCAAGTCGACCGGAAGATGTAAATTTCGGTAAAGCCGGATTTTACTGGTATAAAGCTGATAATATATATGCCCGGGATATCTATGATGAGGCAACTCTTACCAATAAGGAGGAAAAAGAAGAAGTAACCGTGATGTCCTGTAAACTTACCCCCCCAGAGATCGGTAATCCAGGTACCGATACGCGCTATTGGGGTGGGATCATGAAATATCTTGGGAATCAGCTGGATTTTAATCAGAAAAAATATATCGAAGTCCTCCTAAAAGTTGATAGCCTGGCTACAATACCCAATCCTGGGCCAGTGGTTATGCATGTTGATCTGGGAGATATGAGTGAGGATTTTTATACCGAATTTGGTGGAGAGGATTTTCTGAATACCGAAGATGGTAAAAATGGAGGTATTCTGGATGGAAATTACCAATATCAGGAAGACGTAGGTCTGGATGGGATCGAGGACGGAGATGAAGGAGATGATCCTAATGATAATCAGGAAGATGATTCCCCTATTATTGACGGTGAAGAGGAATGGCCTTATCTCAATGGCTCCGAAAATAATGGAGTCTTAGATACTGAGGACCTTAATGGCAATGGAGCCCTAACGACAAATAACATTTACTTTGAATTCTCCTTGCCCCTGAACGATGGTAGTTCTCCCTATCTGGTCAGTGAATATAACGGTTGGAAGCAATACAGGATACCTCTTGAAGAGCCTGAAGAGGACCTTTTTCACATTGTGACTGATGATCCGGAGCAACTTCCGGATCTGGAAAAGATCTCTTTTGCCCGGGTCTGGTTTGAGGTTGAAGATAGAACTAGGATCAAGATAGTAAAAATGGACTTGGTTGGAAATAAATGGGAAGAAATGCCTATTTTAGATGCTCAAACAGATCAGTTGATCATTGATCCTGATGAAAACGAAAGTTTCCTGGTGGGTGTGATCGATAATCAAAGAAATGAGCATTATAAAGCTCCTCCCCACACAGAATATAAAAAAGAAGGAACACTTCAGATCGAACAGTCTCTTACTATAGACTATGAAAATTTTGAGAATAATCATCTGGGAATTGCCAGGCAGAAATTTTATGATCAGAGAAATCGCAGCAAAGGTCTGGATCTATTAACTTATAGTAAATTAAGATTCTGGGTTTATTCAGAGCTGGAAGAAGTTGTGGGAGTGGACTCACTTGTTTTCAGGATTGGGGCGGATTCTCTGAATTATTATGAGATCAGACACCCAATTGAACCTCAGTTCACCCTGAACCAACTGCAAATGGACAGAGATGGCTGGCGGGAAATCGAAGTGGATTTTTCCGAGTTTACTTACCTCAAAGCTCTCTCGGAATATGATGATGTAACTTATGAAGCCTATAAAGATTCTTTCTTGGTCCGCTATTCCAAGATAGGTAGACCAACTCTCTCAAATGTAAAGGAAATTGCCTTGGGTCTGGTAGCCGATGAAGAGTTCAATGGCAGGATATATTTTAATGATATCAGGGTGGCAGAACCTTACGAAGATATAGGTTTCGCTGCTCAGACAAATTTCCATACCAGCTTTGCTGATTTTTCCACCCTGGACATCGATCTCAAGTGGCAGACACCTAACTTTCAGAATTCTACTTCCCGAACTACATCACCCAGCTATCAACAGAAAACGGAATTAGGAATTACTTCAAAATATTACCTTAATAAATTCTTCCCTGCTGAATGGGGTTTGAATATGCCCCTAACACTAAATCGAAGCTATTCCCTTGGAATACCCAGATTTAAAGCTAATTCCGATATCTTGAGAGAAGATCTTCCCAAAGCGGAAAAAGAAAGGGAAAAAAGTGAGTCCCTTATCTATGGGGCATCTTTTAATTTCAGTCAGAATAAAACTCCTCCCAACAAGATCCTTGCCTATACTATCAAAAATACTTCCATAAGTAGCAATATTCAGAAAAAGCAAGTTTTGAACTCTACGGTGGCTGATACCACTCTTTCTTATTCCATTACCCATAATTATGATCTGGATCTTCCTAAAGAGAAACTGGGATTTAAATTAGGATCAAATTACAGCTTTTACTTCTTTCCCAATTCTTTTGATAATCAGATTAAATTCAAGGTAGAACTGCCTAACAAATGGCGTTGGGAAACCTATACTGATTCAATTCCTAAATGGGTACCACAGACAAATATCAAGGATACCAAAACGATAGATACCGAAACCAATATAAAATATGATATATTCAGTGATCTGGTGGCTACTTATAAGTTTACCCATAAACGTGATTTAATGATGGATGGTAAGGTGTTTGGTTACGATCTGGGTATGGAAAAAGGCAGATCTCAGACTTTTACCCTCGATTATGATCCCAATTACCTTGAAAATATTTTTGCGTTTAAAACCGACGGGAAAGTTAAGTATGTTGAAGATCGCAGGACAAATACTTCCTATAGTAATGAGGATGAAGATGAATTCACTTATGAGGGAGATGTCGATCGCGATATAAAGGTAGATATAACTTTCAAAAATAGGGATCTCCTTACATCATGGGCAAATAAAATCAATACTAGAAAAACAACTGACCTTAAAAATTTGGACGAACCTAAGGAAAGGATTGAAACTGAAGAGAAAGAACAGTTACCCCAGGATGACCCTTTCCAGGATAAAGAGTCCTTAATACGTAATCCCGAAAATCAGAGAGAAGAACCTTTCCGAGATTTAGAACGGGAAACAGAGATGAGAGAATTGGAAGAAGAAGCCAGTAAAAGAGAGCTGGAAGATAGACGAAGAACAGAGGTCGATAAACAAGATAAGGATGGTGAAAAAATAACTGAAGATCCTGAATTTGAGGAAGATACTGAAAAGGAAGGATCAGTTAAAGAAGATAGTCCGGGATTCAATGTCTTTGGTAAAATCATCGAATTTTTAACCCGATTCGAAAATTTTACCTTTGATTATAATAACAGTTATTCCACCAGATACGATACCAGGGAAGAAAGACCTGAATTTGTGTATCAATTGGGTGTTCCCGGAGTGTTGACAGATGAAGAACTGGATCTCCAGAAATTCGGGGATGGTATATCTGTGAATACAGGAGTTATGATCCTGAGCAACCTTTCGGCAGATTTTTCCTATTCTCTGGATATTGATAAAAGATACGGAGCTCAGGCTACATCAGGTACTTTAGATCGCACCACTAATTTTCCAGACATTACCCTGACCCTCACTGATTTCGAGAAGATAATCAAAGCAGAAAATCTTCTCACCAGTTCCAGAATTACGAGTTCTTATCGGGTCACAAAAGTTTATAAAGAGAATCTGATCACAAATCAAATCCAAAGCGATAACACAACCCTGAACATGCAACCTCTAGCTAGCTGGACCGGTAATTGGATCAATAATGTTACCAGTAATCTTTCATTTAATTATAGAACAAGCGAGAATATTACCTACAGCAGCGAAACTGCCAGTAGCACAAGAAACGAGACGACCTATTCGATCAGTGGCAATGTTTCCTGGTCTTTTACAGCTGCCAGGGGACTTAAAATTCCATTTCTGAAGAAAAAACTGGCTCTCAGAAATGAGCTTACAACTGATGTCGGATTTAACTACGAGAAAATTTACAATACTAAGTCCAGTGTTACCGGAACAGATGTGGAAAAAGAAAAGATTAATTACAGTATTTCCCCGGGAGCATCTTATAAATTTAGTCAGAATATCAACGCCGGACTGGATATAAATTATAATTATTCTCACGATAAACTTACCAATTTCATTATTACAAATTTTACTCTCGGTCTCTGGATAGAAATAATCTTCTAAGCTAATAACCCGATCATCTTTTACTTGACACCTAATATTTTTAGAATAAATTCCGCTGTCAGTAAGGAGAACAAATGGTTAGTAAAACTCAGAAATATAGACTGGGTGTATTTATAATCCTAATTTCAGCCCTGATGATTTTTTTTATAATAATGGTAGCGGGTAAAGCTTTAATGGAAAAGAGGGATACTTATAAGATCGTCTATCAGGATGTTTCCGTAAGTGGTTTACAGGTTGGAGGATCTGTAAAGTATTATGGGATAAATATTGGAAGAGTTGAGCAGATTGAGATCGACCGGGAAGATGTCCGGAATGTTGTAGTGATAATCAGCGTCAAAGGTGGCACTCCCATTAAAGAGGATATCACTGCTTCCTTGATCCCGGTTGGGATTACTGGCCTCCTTCAGGTTGAACTGACCGGTGGTACTAATGAAGCCAAAACCCTTGAACCCGGATCTAAGATTAAAGCTGGGACATCGACTATGGAGAGTATTGCCAGTAAGGCCGAAATGATATCAAACAAAGTGGAAAAACTTCTGGATAACCTGGCAGAACTAACCAATCAAGAAAATCAATCCAGATTTAATAATATCCTGAGTAATGTTGATAATGTTCTTTCAGAAAACCGTGAATCTCTTAACAATATCATTACTAATCTGGATTCAATTTCCTTTCACCTGACCAATCTTACAGCCTCAGCCAGTGAAGCTGTAGGGGAATTGAATCAGATCATACAGTCAGAACAGATGCAGAATATCCTCAGTAATTCTGAAAAAGTTACCAGCGATCTGGCTGAAGTAGATCTGAAAAAGATGTT